>LGVF01064186.1_pt1 | contig 80458 bp, 80 predicted proteins | sample 469901 | NCBI WGS metagenome assembly LGVF01 (sample SAMN03893561, study PRJNA290197) | marine sediment metagenome | material: sediment; isolation source: combined push core samples #3730, #5133, and #5579 collected at Hydrate Ridge | place: Pacific Ocean: Hydrate Ridge
ACACCGAAGGCTTCCATAATTTCTTCGTTCTCACCTTGTACAGTATATTCATATCCAGTTGGGGCAGTATAATCTTCCATTACATCAGCTACATCTTGAGCTACTAAACTGGCATTAAATCCTTCAACAAAATCAGCAGAAATAGTTAATACTCTAGATCCATTTTCACGGCTTATTGTAGAGAATCCTTTTACTATCTCAACATCAGCTACATCATTTACAGTGACTGGTAATCCAGTCATCATGTGTAATCCCACAATCATATTTTCAATATTAGTTACTGTATATACAGTGTCATCACTTTTAGAGAATTGATCATATACATAAACATCATATAATTCACCATTCATAGAAAGCATAGTAACAACTTCTTCTCCACTTAAATTACCAGCAACTGCGCCCATTACTTGCGCAGTAGTAATTCCAAATTTAATAGCTTCTGCTTTATCAACAGTAATTTTTATTTCATCAGCTTCTTTACCAACACCAGTATCTATCTCTTTTAATCCTTCAACAGATTCTAAAAGTGTTGCGATAGCTATAGCTTCATCCTTTAATGTTTCAAGTTCAAATCCAGATAACTGAATTTGTATACCACTACCAGTAAATGCTTGAGTCATATCTTGAGATCCTGATATAGAATATTCAATATTTGAATAATCATCATCTAGTAATTCTGTAAGTTCAGCTTGAACATCGATTGTTTCTAACTCTCTATCACTAGATAAAATAACATTTATTGTAGCATTATCACTATCTGAAATACCTAAGAAGATCATCTCTCCTCCACCTAAAGTAATACCTACAGTTTCAATATCACTGTGTGCCAAGAGATCATCATTTAAATCATCTAATACATCAATAAACTCATCAAAGCTAAGAGGGTCTGTTTTTGGGTTAGAAACACTTATAGTAATTCCACCTTCATCAGCTGTAGGGAAGTATTCAAATCCATTTGTTGATGCTAACCAAATAGATCCTACAAATAGTATAGCTACAAGTGGTAAAATAATAAATTTAAAGTTAAATGAGAAGTTAAATACTTTATCATACCAATTTTTAAATTTTTCAAATGCTTTTCCTTCTTTTCCTTCATCTTGTCCTTCTTTAAAGATCTTAGAAGAGATACTAGGAACAAATGTTAAAGCTATTAACAACGATGCAACTAAACTAAATGTAATAGTTAAAGCCATTTGTAAGAATATTTCTTTAATAAACCCTTCAATAAACATAATCGGAATAAATACACTAATAGTAGTTAAAGTAGACGCAGTGATAGCTCCTCCAACTTGAGCAGTACCTTTAATAGCTGCTTCTTTATTAGATAATCCTTCCTTTTTAAGTCTAAAAATATTTTCCATAACTACAATCGAGTTATCCACTAACATACCAATACCAAGTGCTAATCCACCTAAAGACACAATGTTTAAAGTAATACCTGATATATAAATTAAGATAATAGCAAATAATAAACTTATAGGAATTGCTATTCCTACAATAAATGTAGCTCTAAAGTTTCTTAAGAATATAAATAATATAACTACAGCTAGTATTGCACCATATATTAAGTTATTAACAACACTACCAGTAGCTTGTTCAATATATTTACCTTGATCAAGTAATATAGTAAAGTCAATTCCTTCAACTTCGGTTATACCTTCTATAACAGAAAGAATTTCTTTAGTTACATCAGTAGTAGCATAGTTACTACTTTTTTGAACTGTAATAGATATAGCATTATCACCATTTACTTTAGAATATTCTTTATCATTAGCATTAATAAATTCAACACTAGCTATATCACTTAATGTAACTACATCAATTAAAGGGCTGAAATCAAAGATTACTAAATCATTGATTTCATCTAAGTTATTAAACTCATCTCCAACTCTAACTAAATAATTTACATTTTCAACATTAATATAACCTACAGGAAACTCAAAGTTCTGAGCTTGTAAGATATTACTTATCATTTCTTTATCTAATTGAATATCTTCAACCTCATCTAAAGGATCTATAGTTAATAAAGCTGTCCTAATATCTTCATTAACTAAAGCTAAAGCTACATCATCAATAACAACACTTATTTCAGATCCATAAGCACCACTAACTGATACACTTGCTACACCTCCTATTCTTTCAATATTTGGAAGTACTTCATCCTCAACAAGTAATGTTAATTCTTGTTGAGTTAATCCTTCTTTAGATACACTAAACTGCATAATAGGCATCATATCTGGATTTATCTTTATAATCATTGGATTTCCAACTTCATCAGGAAGACTAGATAATACCATATCTAGATTCTCCCTCATCTCAATCATTACGCTATCCATATTAGCGCTACTTTCAAACTCTAAAAAGATAATTGAAACATTCTCTTGAGAAGTGGAAGTTAAATTTTTAATATTTGTAGTTGTTGCAAATGTTTCTTCTAATGGTTTAGAAACAACATCTTCAACCTCAGTAGGACTTGCTCCAATATACGTAGTTACTACTACAGCATAAGGAATATTCATACTAGGGAATAAGTCTGTTGTTAATCTTGTAAAAGATACAACCCCAAACACAGCAACTATAATTACTGCCATAAATACTGTTATCGCTTTTTCAACTGAATACTTTGCTAAATTCTTCATCAAATGACCTTCTTTCATATAAAAAAATATTACCGACCGAATGTTCGGTCGGTAATAGAATACCACTTATTTTTATTTAAATCAATCCTAAATACAAATTATCTTACGTTTGTATTGATGTCTCCATTTGATGTATCTCTTTCATAAACTGATGGTAAGAAATCTGTATCAGTATTATAGAATTCAATATCTCCATTTGATGTATCTAAATAAATTTTATCTATATAAACATCATTCATTATAATCTTTCCATTTGATGTATCCGCATCAAATGTAACTCCATCTTGATTTAATACATTTAAGTTATCTGCATTAATTCTTCCGTTTGATGTATAAAGATCATAATTAAGAAATTCCATATTATCTACTGTGATTGATCCATTACTAGTTATTACATCTAAGTCATATTGTCCGATAATATTTTTTACAACAACATCTCCATTTGATGTAGTTAAATCAATATTTCCTTCAACAGTTAAGCCATCTAAAGTGATTCTTCCGTTAAGAACTTCAACACTAATACTCTCTGCACTAATGTTTCTAATATCAACTTGTCCGTTATATGATTTAATATCTATATCTCCCAATAATAATGCTTCAGGAACTTCGATAACTATTCTTTCTCCACCGTTTAATAAAGCAAATATTTGTTCAAGGTTAAAGAAAGTAAAACTAGTTTCAACATTATTTGATATAGTAATTGTATTTGTATCTACATCAACAACTATTTCATAATCATTTTCTTCAATGTAAGTACGAGTAATAATAATTTCATCACCAGTGATAGGATGAATATCTACTTGCATACTTTCAAAATCAGTAATAATTTGCCATGATTCTCCATCAATAATATCTTGAGTAAGATCTTCTTGATTCACTTCTGTAAGTTGTGGTTGATTACCATAAACGTCAAATACATTTTCATCTCCGGTAAATAAATAGAATCCAGTATATCCCATAACTACGATAGCCCCAATAAATGATACTGACTTAATCATATTTAATAGTTTATGTTTTTTAAACCATTCATCAACACTTATTTTATTTAATCTCTTAGCTACTTTTTCTCTATTTTTAAACTTAAATACATTTAGGTGATAGATAAGTATTCTCTTTGTTACCCAAATTGATAGTTCTAATACTAATAATCCAAATAATAATATTAGTATATATGCTCCAGTTGCGAACCAAAATACCATTGTATCCATTGTAGTAGTTTGACCAAATAACAACCCAAATACACCTATATAAGATACTAATGTTCCAAATATAGAAACTACAGTTCCATATAATGTAGGAAGAAGCCATGAAGCTATAAGTACGTCAAATATAATAAGCCAAACAACTCTAGCTGTACTAATATTTGTATATCTCTCTTCCTTAGTTTTAACAAACTTAGGACTAACTCCATATTCCTCAAGTACATTTCTGGCAATAACTTCAGGTTCTTCAAGTTCACCAATTACTTCTAACTCTGTTTTGTTTTCATAAATAGTCCCACTATAAAATCTTTCTTCATAGAATGCGAGTATTTCTTTTCTCTCTTCTCTATCTAATAAAGATAACTCTTTATCTAACTTTCTTAAAAAATCTAACTTATTCATATCTTTCACCTCTAATCATGATATTAACTACTTTCTCAAATTTTTTCCAATCATACTTTAAATCATCAAGTTTTAATTTACCAGATCCTGTAATCTTAAAATACTTTCTAGGTGGACCTCCACTCGATTCTCTTAAATATGTATCACACAATCCTTCTTTAGTAAGTTTTCTTAATATAGGATAAATAGTACTTTCACTAATACCCATATTCTTATTAACTTCTTGATATATATCGTATCCATATCTGTCTCTTTCATCAATTTTACTAAGAACAACCATTTCTAAAACGCCTTTTTTAAGCTGTACGCTCATAGTATACCTCCTTTACAATGTGTAGTACTATATAACGTATAGTAGCATACAATATATAGTATGTAAAGTGTTTTGGTAAAAATAAGTTAAAATATTTTATTTCAATAAAAAACCCTAACTAAGTTAGGGTTATTTGATATCAATTATTCTAAAACTATTTGTTTGAGTTCCAATAGGGAATCCACCTGTTACAATAACTCGCTGTCCAACTTTGCAGTTATAAACTTCTTTTGCGAGTATAATTGCTCTTCTAATTAGCTCTTCAGTATCTTTAACTAATTCAAAGTTAATAGCTTCTACACCGTTATGAATAGCTAAGCTTCTTGCTTTTCTATCACTAGGAGTTAAAGCAATAATTCTAGCATCAGGTCTAAATTTAGAAATTAATTTAGCTGTATTACCACTAACTGTAGGTGCAATAATTAAATCAACTTCACTTTGTATTACTGTATATGCAACACTTACTGCAATACTACTTTCAATGTTTTCTCTATTTTCATTATTCTTATTAGCTCTTTTTATAAAAGTACTTCTCTTAAGTTCTCTTTCAATTTTAGAAGCAATATTTCCCATTACTTCTACAGACTCAACCGCGTATTTACCAATAGCACTTTCACCTGAAAGCATAATAGCATCAGTTCCGTCATATATAGCGTTAGCTACATCACTAACTTCGGCTCTTGTAGGTCTAGGATGTGCAATCATAGATTCTAACATCTGTGTAGCTGTAACACTAACTTTACCTTTATTATGGCATCTTTCAATAATGTGTTTCTGTATTACAGGTACATCTTCAGCTGGTACCTCAACACCTAAATCTCCACGTGCAATCATAATTCCATCAGACACATCAATAATAGATTCTATATTAAGTACTCCTGCTTTATTTTCTATTTTAGATATAATTTGTATATCTTCACTATCATGTTCTTTTAAAATAGCTCTTATTTCTTCAACGTCTCCTGCATTTCTTACAAAAGAAGCTGCGATGAAATCTACATGTTGTTTACATCCCCAAATAATATCTTCTCTATCTTTTTCAGATATAAATTCTAATTGTAGTTCAACACCAGGAATATTAATTCCTCTTCTATCTTTAATAGTGTGATCATTTTGAGCTATAGTTTTAATTGTTTTTTTATCTAAATCTGTAGACATTACTAATAAAGATAAATATCCATCATCTACAATAATTAAATCTCCAGCTTTTACATCTTCATATAATTGATTGTAAGTAACACTAATATTACTTTCATCTCCTAAAATCTCTTCCATATGGATAGTTACTTCTGAATCTTCCTTAATAGTAACTTTTCCACCTTTAAATAAATGAGTTCTAACTTCGGGTCCTTTAGTATCTAATAAACTAGCTACATAAGTACCAAGCTCTTTATTAAGACTTTTAAGTGTTTTAAGTCTCCCTAGATGTTGTTCATGGTTTCCATGAGAAAAGTTCATTCTCATAACGTCCATCCCAGCATTAATTAACTTTCTCATTGCTATTTTACTATCAGAAATCGGTCCTATAGTACAAATAATTTTTGTTTGGTTAAAAGGTATCATATCTTTCACTCCTATTTGAGTCTTCCTACTAAGCCATAACGCTTATTAGGAATTTCTCTTTTTTTATTTAAAGCAAATTCTATATCATAATCCACATAATCCATGTTTTTTAGTCCTACTGCTTTTCCGCCTTTACCGAAATGTAATAACTCAACAGCATATTCTCCCATTTCAGTAGCCATTACTCTATCAAAGGCTGAAGGATCTCCACCACGTTGAACATGTCCTAGTATTGTAGCTCTTGTTTCATAACCAGTATATTCTTCAATCTCTTTAGCTAAATCTAGTACATTTAGCATGTGTTCAGTTACTACTACAATAGCATGTCTACGTCCACTACTAAATGATCCATTGATAGCATCTAATGTTCTTTGTTTATCAAACCCAGTTTCAGGAGTAATAATGAACTCACTACCACCAGCAATACCAGCGTATAATGCTAAATCTCCACAGTTTCTACCCATCACTTCAACAACACTACATCTTTGATGAGACATTGATGTATCTCTTAATTTATCAATTGAATCAACAATTGTTTGTAAAGCTGTTTGAAAACCAATAGTATAATCAGTTGAAGAAATATCATTATCAATAGTACCAGGTAATCCTATACATTTAATACCCATCTCAGTTAATGCTTGCGCACCTCTATAAGTACCATCTCCACCTATTACTACAATAGCTTCAATTCCAAATTTTTCTAATTGTTTAACTGCTTGTTTTCTTACTTCTATATCTCTAAATTCAGGATATCTAGCACTACCTAAAATAGTACCACCACTTTTAATTATTCTAGAAACATCATTTCTCTCAAGAAGTTCTATGTTTCCTTCACATAATCCTTTATATCCGTACTTAATTCCATATACTTCAAGACCGTAATGAAGCCCACTTCTAACAACAGCTCTAATAGCTGCGTTCATACCAGGAGCATCTCCACCAGAGGTCATAACTGCAATCTTTTTCATAAGTATCACCACCAAATTGATTATATCATATTCATTTCTAAAAAACACTCAAACTATAATGTATACGCTTTTACTTACTCTAACTTATGAACTTTTTGTATTACTAGTTGGAAATTCTTATTTCTTTCTTCAACTTTAACCATAAATAAATATACTTTACTTTGTTCTAACTGATCAATATATTGATTATAAGTAGTAGGGAATAAGACACCTTCAATTTTTAGATACTCATCTTGAATAGTAATAAATGCCATATTATCGCCTTTTTTAGTTTTAATAGATTTAACATTAGAAATCATACCTACAACTCTCACAGATTTTCCTATATGAGTTTTTTCTATTGTAGAAGGTTTTAATAAATTATGTTTCTTAATATAATCGTCATGTTCATTAAGAGGATTAATTACTAAATTAAACCCTAATACTTTTTTCTCATTTTCTTCTAAAATGCTAAATGGATACTCTTCTAGATTTTCTAAGATAAATTCTTCTTTTGAGATAAAGCTTCCGTATTCACTAAAACTAATAACTTCATCTAATTTTTCTATCATTGTTCTTTTAGATAACTTGAATTCATCAAGAGCTGAAGCCGAAATAAGTGATTCAATAACTCTTTTATTCAAGAAAGAATTTACTCTAGATACAAAATCAAAGTATGATTTAAACTCACCATTTTCTCTTTCATCTAATAATCTAGTTACTGCGTTAATACCTAAATTCTTAACACCTAGAAGTGGAAATCTTAAATTTCTTTTCTCAGGTAAGTAATAAGAACTTGAATAATTAACTGAAGGAGGTAATATTTTTACTCCTAACTTATTCGATTCATAAATATAGTTTCTTGTTTGGCTTTCACTACCTACAACACTACTTAGTAAAACACTAATAAAGTATTTAGGATAATTAGCTTTTAAATAACTCATCCAATAAGACACCATACCGTACGCTACTGAATGTGCTCTATTAAATCCATAATTTGCAAACTTTACAAAGTAATCATAAATCTGATTACTAACTTCTTTTGTGTGTCCATTTTCAATACTCTTCTTCACAAAATTAGCTCTTTCTTTTTTAAGAACTGATTCTTGTTTCTTAGAAACCGCTCTTCTTAAAACATCTGCTTCACCTAAACTATATCCTGCGAATACACTAGCTATTTTTATAATTTGTTCCTGATATATAATTATCCCATTAGTACTTTTCAATATATCTTCAAGTACTTTATGAGGGTAAGTTACTTTCTCTTTTCTAAATCTTCTTTTAATATAACTAGGAATATTTTCCATAGGTCCAGGTCTAAACAACGCCAGAACAGTAACTATATCTTCAAAGTTACTAATTTGCATTTGTCCTATTAAACTTCTCATACCTGGAGATTCAAGTTGAAATATCCCAGTAGTTTCAACTCTTTTTAATAACTCGAAAGTTAATTTATCATCCATTGGAGTTTTGTATATATCTATATTAGTATTTTCATTTTTATTAATTAAATTTACTATTTTATTTATTGAAGTTAGATTTCTTAATCCTAAGAAATCTATTTTTAATAACCCTAATTCTTCTAAATCTTTTGCCTCATACTGCGTTTGCATCATATCAAGTAATCCTCTTTGTACAGGAGTGTGATCAGTTAAATCATTACTTGTGATAATAATTCCTGCGGCATGAGTAGATACATGTTTATGTAATCCTTCAATATTAGAAGCGATAGTTAATAACTCTAAAGCTTTTTCATCTTTATCCATAATATTATTAAGATCAGTTGAATTGAATATTGCTTCTTTAATACTAGAGTACTTATCAACATGTTTTAATATCTGATTAAGTAACATTCCTTCTACTTCAATTACTCTAGCAGTGTCTCTTAAAGCGGACTTAGCTAAGAAAGTACCAAAAGTACATATACTAGCTACCTTATTTATTCCATAAAAATCTCTAACGTAAGTTATAACATCATCGCGTTTATCATCAGGTAAATCCATATCAATATCAGGTAGTGTAATTCTTTCAGGATTTAAAAATCTCTCAAATACCAAATCATATTTAATAGAATCTACACTAGTAATACCAAGACAATATGATACTAAACTAGCTGCAGCACTCCCTCTACCTGGACCAACTAAATACTTCTTACTTTTAGCATACTTCACAAAGTCCCATACAATTAAGAAGTAATCATTATAACCCATATTATTAATAACACTTAACTCATATTTAAGTCTATCTATATAAACTTTCTTATTAACTTTTTGTCCTCTTAATCTCTTATCTAAGCCTTTATATACAAGTGCACTTAAATATTCTTTAGAACTAACGTCTTGTTTAACATCAAATGATGGTAAGTGAGTTTTACTAAAATCAATCTTAACATCACACATATCACTTATCACATTAGTATTTTTAATAGCTTTTGGGTAATCCTTAAATTTAAGAGAAATTTCTTCTTTAGTTTTTAAATGATTTCCTTTATTGTTACTAAATAAATCATTTGTATTTATATTGAATATCTTTTTTAATATATTCGAAACAACATAATCCTCTTCATCCATATAATGAACGAAATCTAAAGCAACACATTTATATTTTCTATATAATAGTCCATTTAGTTCATTATTATTACTTAACCCGAAATATAAATCATCCGATAAAGTGAAAAAAGAAGATAAAACTTCCTCATATTCGTGTGTTTGATTATTTGTGAAATATGTTAATATTTCACTTTTATCAGTATTAAGAACAAAGATAATACCTTCGTTATGTTTAATTAAATCAGAGATTGTTACTGTCTCATTTAAACTTGACAAACTAGCTAATTTAATAATGTTTTGATATCCCATATTGTTTTTAGCATACAATAAGAAGTTATTTGATCTTTCAGGTAGTATACCTATTGAATTAATACTTAATCCTATCAGTGGTTTTATATTGTTTTTTAAACATTCTTTATAGAACTTCACAGCTCCATACATATACTTATCAGTGATAGCGATAGATTTATATTCAAATTCTACTGCTTTTTGAATAATATCTTTAATTTTAATGTTAGAACCATTCATTGAATAATTTGTTTCAACAAATAAATTTGTAAAATTCATACTATCACCACCTTGTTAAAATTATACCAAATTTTAGTCATAAAAGAAAAAGAAAAGTAATAAATTACTTTTTCTTTAATATTATTCCACCACTTACTAAAACAACTACTAAAACTAAGATATCAACCCTTTGAACAAAGTCTATAAACCTTGTCTCTTCTTCGATTTTTTCAATTGAGAAGAAGTATGTTTCTAAATAGTTATTTTCTCCATTTATCTTTAAAATATATTCTCCATCTTCACTAACTTCATAAGGAGATTCTATATATTGATTATTTAAATAACCTTCTCCGTTAAAGGTTAAAACAACAGGATCAGTATAACTATTATTATTAATAATACCTTCTAGATTACTTGTAATAGTAAACGACAACTCAGTAGTGTAGTTATTTGCACCAGTTACAATAAGATCGTAATTACCAGGACTTGTAATTTCTGTATCAGATATAAACAAATCATTATTAAGAATAATGTTTCCACTATTTATACGTGGAGTAACACTTACTTCATATATAACATCATCTTCTACACCTGTAATTATTGGTTCAACAGTAAAGTTATATATTTTATCATTATAAATAAAAATATATTCACCAGGATAATTTATAGATAACCCATTTTCTACATACTCATTATTTAAAGTTGCTCCATTTATAAATTCTATTTCTACTTCACCAATATATACTTCCCCCTCAGTAAGATCAATCTCTTCATCATCATTTAGTGTAGTTAAATCACTTCTTATTCCAAAATCATAATTTGGACTGCTAGTATATCCAACTAAAATATATTTTTCATTATAACTAAGTCTTCGTATCTGTGAACCTAATTCAATTGAATCAACATAATTAAAATTAAGATCATATGAAGAAAAATGACTTGCTTCAAATAAATAAGAATAATCAAGGTCTATTGTTTGTTCAATATATGTAATAAAGATATTATCAATATAAAATATACTCTTAACAATTTCCATACTTCCATAATCTCTTAAATCCTTTTTAATTATATTTCCTGCAGTATCAAACACTATAAAAAATGCATCATACTCAGTATCTGTATCCAATGTGAATCCATATCCATATAGTATGTAGTAGTCTTCAATTATAGTTACTCCACTTATATAGTAGTATTTCTCATAATCAATTACTGTTGCAACAAAGGGATTTACCCCAGTTTTCTCAACAGTAAATCCTGATGATCTATCCTGTTTAAAATTAGTAACAATTATTTCATAATCATCAATTTCAAATACTTTACCTTGTGTGTGTACTCCGTTAGTCAAATTGAATATAGCTATAACAGCTAACATAAATAAAAAGACAGTTTTTTTCATATTATTCCTCCTTTTTATAGGTATAATACTTTTTAAAACTGTCTTTTTCTCATTTAAATATTAAATTATATTAATCTTAATGTATCTCTTGCAATCATTACCTCTTCATTAGTTGGAATTGATAAAACAGTAATTTTAGATTCTTTAGTTGAAATAACTGTTTCTTTTCCCTTAATCTCATTAGCTTCTTCATCAAGTATTACACCTAATATTTTAATCTTATCAGCAACTAATGTTCTTGTTTCACTTGCGTTTTCCCCTATTCCAGCAGTGAAACAAATAGCATCACAACCTTCTAAAGTTAAATAGTAAGCACCAATATAATCAGCAATCATTTTTGCTTGTTTCTCAACAGCTAAAATACTTCTCTTATCACCTTTAGCAACAGCTTCCCATAAGTCTCTTGAATCACTTGAAAATCCGCTTAATCCTAAATATCCTGATCTTTTATTTAAATCATCAATTACTTGATCTAATGTTTCATTTTCTTTTTGAGAAATATACTGAACTATAGCTGGATCAATATCACCACTTCTAGTTCCCATAGCTATTCCTGATAAAGGAGTGAACCCCATAGAAGTATCAATACTCTTTCCACCTTTAACAGCACATAAACTAGCTCCATTACCAATATGACATACTATCACTTTAGTATCTTCAACTTTTTTACCAAGCATATCAGCAGCTCTTAAACTAACATATTTATGACTAGTACCATGGAATCCATATTTTCTAACTCCATACTTTGTATACCATTCATAAGGAACACTATACATAAACTCTGTTTGTCCCATAGTTTGATGGAATGCAGTATCAAATACAGCTACACCTTTAGCTTTTGGTAATGCTTTACTAAAAGCATGTATTCCAGTTAAATTAGCTGGGTTATGTAAAGGTGCAAGTTCACTTACACTTTCAATTTTCTTAATAACATCATCATTAATTATAATAGAATCTTTAAATAATTCAGCTCCATGAACTACTCTATGTCCTACTCCGGCTATTTCATCTAATGAATTAATAACCTTTGTATCTACAATCTTTTTAAGTAATAACTCAACAGCTACACCATGATTTGGAATAGAGAGCGTTTGTTTATCTTTAATATCTGAATATTTAATAGTAAAAATAGAATCTTTAAATCCAATTCTTTCTATAATACCACTAAGTATTAATGCTTCACTTGGCATTTCTAATAATTGGAACTTTAATGAAGAACTTCCAGCATTTATAGCCATTATTTTCATATTATTCTTCCTCTCTACTTTTAAAATATTCATCTATTTTAATGATTGAATTATTAATTCCGTCTGTATCATTAAAACTAGGTAAATCTACTAATAAGAATTTCTTTGGTGGCACTTCATTTTCTTTCTTCTTACGAATTAATAAAATACTCTTAGGATTATTCTTAAATAATGTTTCACTTAATTTAATCAATCCAAACATGTAAGCTTTCTTATTAATTTCTTCTTGGAATATTTTAATATCCTTTTTCTCAAAGAAATCATTCTCAATTAAAGTGATAAAATACCCACCAATTGCTAGACTATCCAAATGATGATTAATCGCTTTATAAGGGAAATAATCAGCGTCTTCTACAATTGGTAAATCAGTTAATATTAAATCAAATCCTTGATCGTAATAACTTAAAGTATCTTGATAGAAAATCTCATTTTTATACTCAAGTAAATCAGCAACATTTCTAACTAAATTACAAATTAATAAATCGTTATCAACACCGTATATCTTTGCGTTTTTCTTCATATGATTTAATGCAGCAAATACTAAATTACCACTACCAATCATAGGATCTAACACATTTTCTAATTTTTGATTCTTATATAGTTTCTCAATTATATAACCAATAAATATACCAATAGTGTCAGGAGTAATTAATGAGTTTGACATATATGCATGTTTATATCCTTTAAGAAGTCCAAGCTGAACTCCTTTACGAACTTCTTCTCTTAAAAATTCGATACTAGAAATTTTAGATTTAGCATCTTTTAAAATTTCAATATCTTCTTTGCTATACTCTTCTTTAAAGTTATCATCTAACAATAAATTAAAAGCTTCATTCATACCTTCTAAGTACGTTTTTTGATAGTTTTGGTAAAGTAAGTTTGCAACTTCATCAAAGTAATCATAAAACTTTTCTACATTTAGTTTATTTATCATATTATCACCACAAAATCATTATAAAGCAACCTACCCTTTTTGTCTATTAAAAGCCACATTTCTTGAAGAAAGATATAGTTTTTGATACAATCTAAATGAGGAGGTGTCTCCAATGAATAAACTTATAGTAAAACTTATAAATTTGTATAAGATAAAAACACAAAATAGTAACCCTACATGTCGATATCATCCTACATGTAGTACATATTCAATGAATGCATTTAAAAAGCATAATTTCTTTTATGCTTCACTTTTAAGTTTCTGGAGAATCCTTAGATGTAATCCGTTCTCTAAAGGTGGATACGATCCAGTTCCAAAAACAAGAAAAGAGAGGAAACACGATCATGAACATGAAATATCTTGATATTAAATTAGAAGCAAGTGATGATTCAACATATTCATTAAGAGATTTTTTAGGGTCTAAAGTAGTCCTTTATTTCTATCCTAAAGATAATACTTCAGGTTGTACAGTCGAGGCAAAAGACTTTACTAGTTTACAATCACAGTACTTAGAAAAAGGATATAAAATAATTGGAGTAAGTAGAGACTCAGTTAAATCACATAAAAACTTTATTACAAAACAAGAACTAAACTTACTATTACTTAGTGATATAAATGAAGAAATGGTAAAAGCGTTTGACGTATTAAAAGAAAAAAGCATGTATGGAAGAACATACATGGGTATAGTTAGAAGTACTTTTGTATTAGATGAAGAAGGTAAAATTATTAAAGAAGTCCGTAAAGTTAAAGTTAAAGAACATGCACAGATATTATTAAACGAATTATAAAAAAATCAGTTCAATTGAACTGATTTTTATTTTATCTACTTTCTGTAACTCTTGATTCTCCTGATTTACCTAAAGCATATTTAACTCCAATAGGTCCAATAAATGCGTAGAATAATGTAGCTATTAAGATTACGATAAGAATAGTTACACCTTCACTTGGGAAGTCGGTTCTAGCTTGGTATGCCATACCAAGTGCAACTCCTGCTTGAGGTAGTAAACTTACTCCTAAGTACTTTCTAATTACAGGTACAGACTTCATTACTCTAGCTCCTAAGTAAGATCCAAAGATTTTACCAAAGATTCTTAATCCAATATATCCTGAAGTAACAACAATCATTGCACCGTAAGCTATATCAGTTTGTCCTAAGAAGGCGATTACTAATTCAGCTCCAGCAATTGTGAAGAATGCGATTAAGATTGGTGGTATAAATTTATCAACAGCAAGTTCTGTATCATGTGCGTTTACTCTAGTAATAATATTAGTAACTGTAACACCAAGTACCATCGGTGTTAAGATTGGTGATAAGTGAACTGAAATATCTCCAAAGTGAATTCCTAATTTAGCTACTGCAACTGTTAAGAATACTCCAAATACACTAGCTACTAAGAATACTTCATATTTATCATCACTTTTTTTATCAGATTTTTTAATAATCATAGCTACTATTACCCCAAAGACAATACCAACTAGTAGTGAAAATACTAATTCAAAGAAAGGGTCTGCGATTGTTTCAAAAAAGCTTAATTGCACTCCTTTTTCTAATGCCTTAGCGACTGATAATAATACACCAAATATAATAATACCAACAGCATCATCTAATCCAACAAGCGGAATCAATGTATCTGTAAGTGGCCCTTTAGTTTTCATTTTTTTAGTAAGTAACATTATTGAAGCAGGTTCAGTAGCTGTTGCGATAGCACCAAATATTAGTGCAACTGGAAGTGAAACTCCTAAAAGTAATAATCCAATTGATACTACTGCAGTCGTTAACGCTGCTTGAGCAATTGTAATTACAATTATTTCAGCACCTGTATGTCTTAATTTGCTAAATACTAACTCTCTACCAATACCATAAGCTATAAATCCAAGAGCAACTGAAGAAATTACTTCTAAGTTGATCATTAAGTCTTCAAAATTAAGTGCAACTAATATTCCCCCTAATAATAAACCGGCTAAAATATAACCAGTTATGTAAGGTATTCTAACTTTCTCAACTATTTTTCCCATAAAGAGTCCGAGTAAAACAATAGCACCTAGCACTATTAAACTTTCATAAGTTACTACTCCATCTCCTGATAACATTAAAATATTCACATTTACATCTTCTTTCATATTTATATATACTAAATCACTGCACATAATTCTACTCCTATGTTTTACATAATGCAAGTAAAAAAAGAAAAAAGGTTTCAAAAAGAAACCTTTTATAATAATTCTAATTACTCCAACCAGTTTTAGCTCCATCAATTTCTCCAGCTCTTGAAAGTGCACTCTTAACTACTACTAGTCCGAGTACCTCATAAATAACTGTCGCAGCTAATACGATTGTCATGATATTTGTACCTATCATTTCAAATCCAACAAGCTCTTTAAATCGTAACTCTGTGGTTAATGCCATATCTATTGCAACCCCAGCCTGTGGGATTAAAGTATATCCTAAATACTTTGTAACAGTAGGTGGAGCGTGGGATATTTTTGCCCCTGTATAAGCCCCAAGTATTTTCCCAAATACTCTAAACATAATATAGATTAAACCAACTATTCCAACTGTTATTAATGCAGATAAATCTAGTTCAGCTCCAGCAAGAGTGAAAAATCCAAGCAAGATTGGAGCACTAAATAAATCTGTATTTTTTGTTAATCTTTTCTCAAATGCATCATCTATTTGATTAGTTAATACTACTCCAATAGTCATTGGAAGTAATATTGCAGATAAATAGATTGCTTGGTGAAGACCAAAAAAGTTCATTATAATTGGTACTTGTCCAATACCAATCCCAGCAAAGATAATTCCTAAAGTCATCATTAACAGCATTGAATCTGATTCTCTATTAAACTTCTTAACGATAAATGATAATATATATCCTAGAATCAATCCTATTAAAATGGATATTATTATTTCTAATAGCGGATCTATTATCATTGCAGCAGCACTTACAGTACCACTAATACCAAGTAATGTAGTCCCAAGAGATAACATCATAGCAAACAACATAATTCCAATTGCATCATCAAGTGCTACAAGTGGAAGTAATACATCTGTAACAGGTCCTTTTGTTCTAAAGTTTTTAACTACAGCAACGATAGGACCTGGTGCAGTTGCAGTCGCTATTGCACCTAAGATTAAAGCATATGTCCAAATATATTCTCCATCAGTAACTGTTAAATACGAACCAACTGCTAATATAACAAATATAGCAGTCATAAATGCTTGTGTTAATGTAATGATTGTAACTTGTTTTCCTGTTTTCTTAAGTTTTCTAAATTTTAATTCAAGTCCAATTGTATATCCAATAAACCCAATCGCAACTTGTCTAATAAGTGTGAATTTTTCTACCATATCATGTGATAAAACTCCTAATACACTTGGCCCAATTAAGATTCCTATTAAGATATAACCTGTAACTTTAGGAAATCTAATTTGTTCCATTAATTTACCACCAATAAGTGCTAAAACAATTAAAGCTGCAATTCCAAAAACAACATTTGAATGAAGGTTTTCAATCCAGGATAAGTCGTTAGCTACCCCAGAGCTTAGTAAATTAATCATTAATTAAACCCTCTTTTTTTCTTATTATTTTTTAAGTACTCTATGAATTCATCTTTAACTAGGGCTCTTGAGTATAACTTCCCAGATCCAATATGTATATCTAGTTCCTTAATTAATTTTAAATTCTGAATACTATTAATTCCTGTTGATACAACAACAAGATCAAACTTTTTAGAAATATCTACAATAAACTTATAAATACTATGCATTTTTGTAAATTCTTTATCAGTATCCATTCTATGAAGTAAACATTCATCAAGTTTTAAGATATCTATATCTAGATTAGCTAAGAATCTTAATGAAGAATGTTTATTATTATATTCATCTATTGCTATTAGGAATCCTTTATTATGAAGTATATTAATTTTTTCAACTGCTTCTTCATCTGTAATTATCTCTTCTCTCATTTCAATAATGATTTCAGAAGTAATAACATTATACTTATTTAAAGTTTTCATTAAGTGCTCACTAAATACTCTTTTCAAAGTATGACCTGAAAAGTTAATAGAAGCCTTAAATCTTGAGGACAATTTAATACTCTTATCTTTTTTTAACTCACTAAAAAACTTAACAGTTTCTTCAAACATATACATCTCAATTTCATAGATTAAGCCAGTAAATTCAGCTATTTCTAAGAAACTATCAGGTTTAATTTCTATTCCTCCTAAGTTCCATCTTGAAACAGTTTCAAACCCAACTATGACACCACTAAAAGTATCAACAAATGGTTGAAATTTCGGAAAGAAGTCTTTCTCTTTAACTGAATTAAAAATTTCTAATTCAACTTGTTTTTTCTCTAAGTACCTTCTCTTTAATTCGTCATCTGCATAAATTAAATTATTTCTATTATCTTTTTTAGCTTGATCAATTGAAAATCTCATCATTTTCATAATTGTTACAAATTTTAAACCTGAAAAATCATCATAATCTAAAACACAAATACTCGCATTTATTAAGTATTGAACTTTATGATGTTTAATTGGTTGTCTTAAAATTCTTGCTAATTCAGTTGGTTCACACATAAAGTGACTTTCAGTAATCAATAAAAATTGATCTACTCCAACTCTGTACACTTCTGAATGTCCACAATATGCTACTAGCTTCTCTGATAAAATTACTAAAATATCTTCTACTGCATCAACACCAAATATAGCATTCATTTTATTAAATTCATCAATATCGACAAAAATAAAATGAAGATTTTTTAAATCTTTTTTTCCATAAGCGTGTTTTAATCCAGATAAGTTACCTAGTCCTGTTAACTCGTCAATGTAAGCAACTCTCTCTATTCCATGAAATTCTTGCAAAGTATCACCCCTATTCGTCAAGAAAAGTATATCACAAATAAAATAATAATCAAAGGTTGATAGTTTAAATTTCAAACAAAAAAGCAATTCACAGAATTGCATAAATTATCAATGGGGTATCATTATGGAGTTTATCCTGTTTTCATTATTGTAATTACTAAGATTGTAGTGTTGTCATATATTCACCCCTCAAGTAGAAAAGTGTGTTATTGAGCTGATATATTAAAAAAACAACATAGAATCAATAGGAAGTGTGTTGTTTATTACTGGAACGTAAATTCAAATAAAGAACCGTAAAAACTACCTTTTAATTTTTGGTATTGCTTATCCAAAACTGCTGTGATACAATGATGACGATATATAATTGTAGTAAAGTTGAATACTAAAGAAAATAGTATTTATTAAAAGGGAATTCGGTTTAATTCCGTAACAGCCCCCGCTACTGTAATTGGCTAATAATTTTTCAATATGTCACTGAGATTTTTTTCTTGGGAAGGCGAAAAATTGTGCTTGATGCCATAAGTCAGGAGACCTGCTTTACGCAAGAAAACAATGATTTCGGCGGGAAATTAGTTTGATAGTTTATCAATCTTTTTTTAGATAAGACTATAAAACAAAAACCTCCAAATCTAGTTTGGAGGTTTTTTTATACCTTTAGACTAGTTCGAAACTAAAAGAAAAGGTTATAGGTATCAAAAAATGAAAAAAAATGTGAAGGATTTTGTATCAATGAATTTAGGAATCATTATGGTATCCTCAGGAATGTATTTTTTCTTAATGCCAAACACTTTTGCGACAGGAGGAGCAAATGGGTTAGCCATAATAATAAACCATTTCCTCTCATTTCTTCCTGTAGGAGTATTAATGATCTTAATAAACATCATATTGTTTATCACAGCCTTTATTTCTATAGGTAAGGCATTTGGTGTGAAAACAATCTACGCTAGTTTAGCTGTATCTTTATTAGTTCTCCTATTTGAAAACGTAATCCCGTTAAGCCACCCTCTATCAGATGACTTACTACTAGAACTAATCTTTGGAATCTTAATCTCAGGAACTGGAATGGGAATGGTCTTTAACCAAAACGCTTCTACCGGAGGTACCGATATAAGCGCGAAGATCTTAAATAAATTCTTTAATATCGATTTAGGTAGAGCCGTATTCTTGTCAGATATCTTGATTACAGTGATGGCAGGATTTATATTTGGTTATAAATTGTCCTTGTATGCTATGTTAGGGGTTCTAATCAATAGTTTTGTCATCGATAGTATTATAAGAGGATTTAATCTTAGAAAAGAAGTAACCATTATTAGTGAGCAAAGTGAAGACATCAAAAAATATATCATATCGGATTTAGATAGAGGGGTTACGGTATATAGAGGAGAAGGTGGTTATTCCAATAACGACCTTAATATCATAGTTGTAATCATCAATAAAAGAGAATTTATAAGGTTGCGAACCTACATTAACAAAAAAGATTCCAATGCTTTTCTTACAGTGAAAAATACCCATGAAGTATATGGGTATGGATTCATGAAACTACATAGTTGAGATAAAAAATGAATAATAACGTTAAGAGATACACAAACCTATTCTTAGGTAACATCATAAATGCTTATGCAGTTACCTGTATATTAAGACCCAACGGTCTTATGTCAGGTGGTTTAACAGGTTTTGCAAGAGTACTAGAAGGAATCACTTTCCAGTTACTAGAACCAAACATTTTTATCGAGAAATACTACTTCAATATCATATACTATTTCTTAACAATAGTAGTACTAATATTAACCTGCATATTTTTAGGAAAAAGTGATGCCCTAAGAATAGTTTTTCTATCGATTTTCTATCCTACACTACTATTTGTTTTTACCTTCTTAGACTTACCTACAATTTATGTATTCACACAAACTATAAGCGGAGATTTCTTAAATGATTTACTTGTATTATCAATCATATACGGATTTCTAATAGGACTCGGAACTGGACTTGTATTAAAAAGTGGCTTTACATCAGGTGGTACAGACACAATCGCGAAAATAGCCTACCGCAAAATCTACCCCTTTTTCAGATATAGCCAAATTCTTTTACTAGTAGACGCAATCATCATCCTTACAGGATTCTTCCTTTTTGGAATCCAAATAACAGTTTATGCGATAATTATTAAATATATCGCAACAAAAACAGTAGACATGGTCTTACTAGGTATCAGCAACAAACTAATCAAAATAGAAATCATCAGTACAAGAAACCCCGAAATAGTAAACTACATTCAAACAGTTATCCATAGAGGTGTTACTTGTATTGAAGTAGAAGGTCAATTCAAAAAAGAAAAAGTAAATCAAATAAACACAATCTGTTCCCCAAAGGAAGGTTACAAAATCAAAAACTACATCGCAACAGTAGACGAAAAAGCATTTATTCACCTTATCTATGTTCCATCAGTTTGGGGGAATGGATTTAAAAACATCTATAATGATGAACTATCATAGGAAAAACATTGTAATAGTTAAAATGTAAAAAAGGTATAAAAAAAGTTCATTCCCCGAACTCTGCTTAACTAAGGCGTTAAGTAGAATATTCATATAGAAATAAACTTTTAGTGTCAACATGGTGCGGGTGACAGGAATTGAACCTGCACTCCGAAGAACTAGATCCTAAGTCTAGCGCGTCTGCCAGTTCCGCCACACCCGCACATAATGGCTGGGCTAGATAGAGTCGAACTATCGGTCCCGGAGTCAAAGTCCGGTGCCTTAACCACTTGGCCATAGCCCAATATGGGGCGACTGATGGGAATCGAACCCACGAATGTCGGCGCCACAAGCCGATGTGTTAACCACTTCACCACAATCGCCATATTAGATCTCAAAAAAGAGACTATATACATTTTATTAAATATACATAAAATTGTCAAGCAAAATCGTTTATTAATTCTTTATTAAAAAACACTCTTTTTTTACATAAATAAAACACTATAGATATTGGACTTTTTCAATAAATCTAGTATAATATAAAGCGTTAGGTTGTGATTACTATGGAAAATAGAATATTTAGTTCTGCAAAACTATTTACTATTATTTTTGTTTCGATACTTTATCTAGAAATTTTATTTAAGGTTCGCGTTTTAAATTTCGAATTTGATTTAACTCTTTTTAGAATATTCATTTTCTCATTATCTTATTCAATATTGATAATGTTTTTTATAATGTTCTTTAAAGAAAAAGCAGTGAAGATTATGATGTTTTCAATAATATCAGTAATTACTGGGTTATATTTCAATCAAGAAATATATCATTCATTTGTAGAAGGATTCTACTCTGTAGCAGTTGCTGGTGATTTAACTGCTGGGTTGTCTTTCCTTGGTGATTATATTCAATCATTTAGATTCTTACATATATTTTACTTATTACCTATAGGTTCTTTATATTTGTTATACAGATTTAAATTTATAAACTTTAATATTGAATACTGTGCTCTAAAAAGACCACTAATATTACTAATATCTGGTGTTTTCCTATTCTTTATGGGTCTTCAAACAATAGATGAAACAATTGAAGATTCTGGAGCTTTAGTAACTTATAGTGATATGGATTTATACACATATATGTACAATTCACAAGATGCTCTTAAGAAGTTTGGACTTCTTACCTATACACAAAGAGATTTCTTTAGTTTATTTAGATCTGATCCATTGAGTGAATCAGAGTATGAAATTTTAATTGCAGATTATTTTAATACTCAACCAAATCACGATATTAATAACTTTTCAGGAATATTTTCTGATAAAAACTTAATATTAATAATGGCTGAGAGTCTTGATACATTTGCTATTAATGAGGAATTAACTCCTAACTTATATAGATTAAAAACAGAAAATGCATATTTTGAAAATTATTATTCACCACTATACTATAGAAGTACCGCAGATACTGAGTTTTTAACTCAAACCTCAATGTATCCAAATAAGAATGTTACATTAAGTATGGATGCTTATATTGAAAATGATTTCCCTTATACTTTACCTAAATTATTTGAATCACGTGGATATGAAACACTTTCATTCCATAACTATATAGATTACTTCTATCCTAGATCTACATTCCATTTAGAAGCTTTAGGATATAATAGTTACTATGGTCCTGAAGAAATGGGAATGACTGTAAAAAATAGTGATAACGATATAATCTTTAATCACGATTGGCAAAGTGATTATGATATGATGGTTGCTGCAATTCCTGAATTTATTAACGAAGATAAATTCTTTGTGAATATGCTAACAGTTTCAGGACACTTTAGATATAACTCAGACCATGAAATAGCATCTAAACATGTTCAAGCAGTTATTGATTATGAAATAAGAAATGATATTGAACTAGATAGTGAAATTTTCTATTATTTAGCAGCAAATATTGAATTAGATTTAGCAATTGGATATTTATTTGATGAACTAGAAACAAATAATAAACTTGATGATACTGTTGTTATAATCTTTGGAGATCATTATGCTTATGGAGTAGAGAACTCTACAATATGGGAATATGATGATATGAAAGATGATGGTAGTGATATGGATCTACATAATGTTCCTATGTTAATATATTCTGATTCATTTATATTAGATAATACAATTGATAATTATATGTCTTCAATTGATATTATGCCTACCCTTGCTAATTTATTTAGTTTACCTTTAAATTATGCACATGTATTTGGAAATGATGCTCTAGCTAATGATGATAATGTTGTACGCTTCGCAGACTTAAGCTTTGTAAGTAGTACATTTAGTTATGATTCATTATCTGAAGAAATGATTATTCCTGATGGTGTAAATCCTGAATATATAGTATATCTAAGCAATATGTTTATAAATGATTATAAATATAATTTACTTGTTCTTGAGTATAATTACTTTAAAGAAGATGAAGATATTGAAGAAGACGAAACAGAATAATTAAAAAGAAACTTGGCTTTATGCTAAGTTTCTTTTATTTTTTTAATAAGTCATCGTAAACTTTTAAGACATTTTTAGCAAAGTTCTCTGAACTAAATCTCTGAATATCTTTATAAGTATTACATGCAAATTCTTCTAATAATATTTTATTTTTACTAAGTTTATTAAATAAAGAAATAAAATCAGAATTCTTAGTAAAAGAAAATCCATTTACTCCATCTTTAATTACACCTTGAAGATTATCATCATATTTTACTAGTAACGGTAATCCTGAAGCTAGCGCTTCAATATATGTTAATCCTTGTGTTTCAGTAATACTAAAATTAATAAATAGATCAGCTATATGGTAATAAATACCTACATCTTCAGGTTCAACCATGCCTGTGAATATAACTTTATTATTAAATCCTAAGTCTTTTGTCTTCTTGTAGAAGTAATCAAAATCAGGTCCATCACCTACTAAAAGTAGTTTAACATTATCATTGGTTGAACAGATATCTTTACAGTTATCAAGAAGATCATCTATCCCTTTTTCTCTAGACATTCTTCCTAAAAATAACATAACTAGATCATCTTTATTAATATTTAGATCTTTTTTTAATTCTTCTAAATCTTTATTACTGAAGTTATTTCTTCTGAATTTTTCTAAGTATATTCCTGTAGGAACAATACTTGAATCCTTTAAAAAGCCATAACCATCAAATGCATTCTTAACTTTAATAGTTGGGAATATCACTGAATCAGCTGAATCAGCGAAACTCTTACTATACTTCTTAGCAGTAAACTTTAATGGCCCAGAAAATATTTTTGATATGAAATGAATATAGTCTTCATACATTGTATGATAAGTATGTACAACTGGAATATTCAACTCTTTAGCAGCTTTTCTTCCAAGTCTCCCTATTGTAAATTCAGTATGACAATGTATTATATCTAGATTTAATTCTTTAATCTTACCAATTTTCTTTTTAGTTACTTTACCTATTCGATACTCACCCATTACTTTAATAGGTGGTTTTCTTCCCTTTAATCTAATTATACCTTTTGAATCTACCGCATCGTCATGTTCATATGTAACAACAATTACTTCATGTCCCAATTTTAGTAATTCTGTTCTTAATATATCAACAGAGATAGTTACTCCACTAATGATTGGGTAGTAAGCATCTGTAAATAATCCTATCCTCATAATATCACCTTGTATTTATTTCTAATGTATTTGTTAATTTAAATATCTAAATATATTTTATCATATTTTTGATAAAATTTAACTTTTTGATAAAATAAAAATCACTTTAGATTAAAGTGATTTTTTTAAATTACTCAGCAAACCAACTTGTACCATATCCTTTTTTTCCAACATGGATAGAAAATACTGGTCCTAGGTAATTAGTGAAGACTATTTCCATATCTGGAAACTTATCAGTAATTACTTGTTTAAGTTGTTCAGCACTTTCTTGTGAATTATGTGATGTAATTCTAAAAGTAATTTTCTTTAATCCCTCTGAATCTTTTAATATATTTTCAACCATATAATTGTGAACTTTTTTATATGTTCTTTCCTTATGTACAACTTCTAGCTTACCATTTATTATCTTAATGATTGGTTTAATTCTCAATACTGTACCAATAGCAGCTGAAGCACCAGATATTCTTCCACCTTTAACAAGTGAGAATAAATTTTCAACTGTAAACATTTGTCCAGAAGTTTTAATAATATTATCTATTCTAGTAATGATTTCTTCTGAAGTATTTCCGTCATTAACCATTTTAATTACTTGTTCAGCTATCATTTCAGTTCCGAATGCTGCAAGCATAGTATCAAAGATATATACTTTATCAGAATCATCTAACATACTCTTAGCTAAATTCGCTGATTGGTATGTTCCACTAATATTTTTTGATAAACAAACAACAAATATTTTTTCATAACCTTTACTAATTAATTCTTCGTAGTTCTCTAAGAATTCTCCTGGAGAAGGTTGGCTTGTTGTAAAACTAGCTCCTTGAGCTTGTCTATTAAAGATATAATCATTATCAACATCAACTTCTCTTTTTGATACATCTCCTTCAACAACATTTAAAGATACAACCGTTAATTCATTGTCCTTAATTTGTTTCTCTGTTAAATAAACTGTACTATCAATTACAATTGCATGTTTTTTCATAATTATTCTCCTTTTTATTCAGCGCACCAAGATACGCCGTATCCTCTTTTTCCTAAGTGAAGACTAAATACAGGTCCTAAATATTCATTAAACGATACTTTTACATTATTAAATTTTTCTTTTATTGCTTGTTCTAAAACCTTTGCTTGTTCTATTGAATTGTGACTTAATATTCTTACATGTATTGTTTTAAATCCTTCAGTTGTTTTATCCATTCTTGAAAGAATTGCTTCTACTACACCTTTATGTGTTCTTGGTGATTTAAGTAAATCAAGTTTACCTTCTATCATTTGAATTAAAGGTTTAAGTCTTAATACAGAACCAACAGCTGCTTTAGCTTTTGAAATTCTTCCTGAACGATATAAGCTAATCATGTTTTCAATTGTAAATATAAGATTAGTTGATTCAAGTAATTTATTAATTCTAGTTATAATCTCTTCTTCAGTTTTATCTTCTTCAATCATTTTATGGACTTCTAAAGCTAACATTTCATTTCCAAAAGCAGCCATATTAGATTTAAAGATATAAACGCTATCTGGATTATCTAACATGTTTTTTGCTAAGTTTGCTGATTGGTATGTTCCACTTAGTGGTTCACTCAAACAAACAACAAATACTTTTTCAAATCCTTTTTTAAATTGCTTCTCATAAGCATCTAAAAATTCTCCTGGAGAAGGTTGGCTTGTTGTAAGCCTATGTCCGCTATCAAGTTTATCGTAAACAAAATTAACATCAACATCTAATTCTTTATAAGTTTCATCTTTATCAATTATATTAAGACTAACTTGAATAATATCAAAATCCTTTATTTCCTTTTTAGATAAATAAACTGTACTATCAATAACCATTCCATAATTTCTCATTTTTTATTCTCCTTTATAATAGATATCCATACACAGCTATAAAGTGAAATATAGTTCCACCTAAAACGAATAAATGCCATACAAAATGATTATACTTAAATTTTGCGACATAAAACCCGACTCCAACTGTATAACTAATCCCTCCAAGAAGCACAAATAGAAATACATCTCCAATTCCATAATACACTTCATTGATAATAAATAAAATACTCCATCCCATAAATAAGTATATTGCTAAATGAATAAACTTAAATTTATGAATCCAAATCGATTTCATCACTATACCAAATATTGTAACTGTCCAAAGGATAATTAACAATATATAAGCTTCTTTTGTTCCTACTAATAAAACCAAGAAAGGTGTATAAGTTCCTGATATCAATAAAAATATACTCGAGTGATCAAGTCGCTGAAATACTGAAGAAACTCTTTCCATCTTTTCTGGGAAAGAATGAAACAATGTACTTGAAAAATATAAAATTACCATAGCTACTCCAAATGCAACACTTGATAATGTCTCACTTGTTGTATCAGATTTTACTAATAATAACACCAATGCAACAATTGCAAAAGATGCTCCAACTCCATGTGAAATTGCATTCGCAATCAATTCTCCGAGTGAAGTTTTTCTCATATTATGCACGTCCTTCCGATTACTCTATCACACATAATAATTTACCAAATATTACTCTATCTGTCAAGGTAATTTATAAAGAAAAAGAAAAAGTCCCGACAGGGACTCTATTTAAAAAAGTGATTTAAATGATCAATATTAAATTTATTAAATTTATATTTTTCTAGTTCTAAAAGATCTTTTGTAAACACATATAATTTCTTTAGTTTATTATTTTCTAATAAACGAGAATTACTTTCACACATTTTTAAATATGTGTAATACCATAATTTATAGTCATCAAATCTTCCAAATGATTTTAATGATTTATTCTTAATATTCCACGGTTTAAGACCTGCGAAATGAATTCCATTTAAATATTTAATATCTGGGTATCCATTAAATGATGAGAATTTTAGATCTATATTTGTCCACTTTCCACTTAACTTTAAAGTTATATACTGCATCTCAGGCCAATTATATAAACTAATTTCCTTTTGTATATCCTTATTATCAAGATCATCCATTATTGAATTATATAGCTTCATTGTAGGATTAAACAACATTAAACTAGCATTTACACCCATATTAGTTTTATCGTTTATTATTCTATCTGTGATTTCTTTGGGAATTGATGTTCCATGTGGAACATCATTGTAGATGTTATGCCAATTCCAAGTTCCTTTTTCATTTAGTGAATCTGGAATTGTATATCTTCCTTCATCATTATATTCCATGCAATACTCTTTCTTCTCATTAATAATTCCCGCAGGAGCTTTTAAATTAAATAAATCATCATAGTTATGAAGAGGTAAAATATCGCAGTCTGCGATAATGATTTTTTCATACTTTTTATTAAGGTCCCCATCAGTTCCTAATCTAAATGCATTAAACCTAGAAAATAGAAATGGTCTATCTTGCCTCTCGTGTCTTCTCTCATGAGGAACGTACACTTCATTCATCACAATAACATCATCATATACTTCTTTTAAACTAGAAATTGCCTTTAAACTAATATTGTCAGACACAATACAAATCAAATCTGAACTAGTTTTTTGAAGTCTTAAAGCATACCCAAAAACTAAAGCTCCAGGTAGGTAAGAATCATTTCTTATAATGAATGTTACATAAGCAAATTTATTCATAATATCATTCCTTAAAAATAGTTTGTCGAAATCATTTATTTAATCATATATATATTATACAATAATTAATATAGAATAGGTGATGAATATGAACAAAAGAGATGCATACATTGAAATAAAACAAGAACAAGCCATTAAAGATGGTGTTTTATGTGTATGTAAACAAGTAACTGAAAGAAAAATAAGGAAAGTAGTAAGAGAAGGTCGTAAAAGATTTATAAGTGTTAAACAAGCGACAGAAGCTGGTAGTGGTTGTGGTCTTTGCCAACCTATCATGCAAGATATTATAGATGATGAATTAAAAAAGTAAGTTCAAATGAACTTACTTTTATTTTATCTTTTTATATAAAAATTTAACTGTGTATGCTTTCATTATCTTTATAATTTGTTTTTAACTTTCTTTACTACACTGTTTTTTAATAATATCGCTTCTTCTAATATTCTGGCAGAATTAGTATTATAAAAATTGATCATTTCTTCATCTACTAGACCAGGTAAATTAATTTCAACATTTAACAGAGAACCTTCAACACCACTACATAACATTAATGCCCCAACTCCAACATCTGATGCTGCATTAACATTGCCATATTCTAAAATAAAATCAATGTCTTTTAAAGCTACTAAAGAAATCTCTGCGATTCTATAAGGAACCTTTATAGCTTCAATAGTTCCATCAAGTATTGCTTGTTTTCTAACTGCTTTATCATCACTAGTTTCTTTAGGTAATCTAAAAGCTGACATAATTAAATTAAAAGCATCTGTATCTTTATCCACTAATTCAATTAATTCCTCTTTTACACTAAGCAAACTATTAACTACATTATTATACTTATCTTGAATACCTTGATCTAAAGCTCTAAACTTCTTTTTATTAACTGTTACATGTCCTACCATTCTAACAAGCGCAACACCTATACTTGAAGCAAGTGCACTAACGCTACCTCCACCTGGAGTTACTGCTTTAGAATCTACTGCATTAATAAATTCTGTTACTTTTAAATCTACAAGTTTCATAATTACCTCCTATATAAACTGTTTGTTATGAACAACTAACTGTCCATTTTTAAATACATCTTTAACATGATTAATTCCATAATGATACATAATATATTCTAAATTAAAACTATCCATAATTACTAAGTCTGCTTTCTTACCAATTTCAATAGAACCAACTTCCTTATCAATTCTTAAATGATAAGCAGCGTTTATTGTAACTGCGTTTAAGATTTCACTAGGACTCATTTTTAATTTATTAGCCCCTAACTGCATTGAAAACTGTAAGTTTTCACTAGGACTACTTCCAGGATTATAATCACTTGATATAGCAAGTGCACAACCTTCTTTAATCATAAGTCTTGCATTAGCATAATCTTTATTTAAGTAAAATGAAGTACTAGGTAATAGATTAGCAACTACATTAGAACCAGCTATTTTTTTAATGTCTTCAACGCTTACTGCCATTAAATGATCAGCACTACTAGCATCTAACTCTACAGCTAACCCTCCGCCACCAAGAGATACTATCTCATCAGCATGTATCTTAACTTCAAATCCTAATTTTTTAGCTTCACTTAATATTCTTCTACTATCTTCTAAATTAAAGACACTATCTTCACAAAAGATATCAACAAATTTAGCTAAACCTTTTTCTTTAATTACTTCAAGGTCTTTAATAACACTTTCAATGTATTCATCTTTTCTACCTTTATATTCAAGCGGTGTAGCATGTGCTCCTAAATAAGTAGAAATAATATCAATATTTTGATATGTATCTAGTTCTTTCGCCACTTCTAATTGTTTTACTTCTGTTTCTAAATTAAGACCATATCCACTTTTAGCTTCAATAGTAGTAACACCTAACTTTAACATCTCATTCAAAGAATAATAGGCCTTATTGCAAAGGTCTTTTTTCGAGCTCTCTCTTGTACTTTTTACAGTACTAAGAATACCTCCACCATTTGCTAAAATCTCTAAATAAGGAACACCAGCCATCTTTAAAGCAAATTCATGTTCACGACTTCCTGCGTGAATTAAATGAGTATGAGAATCAATTAATCCGGGTAAGACTAATTTACCATCCGCATCATGAATTATAGTTTTTTTATTAATATATTTACTATATTCTCCCTCACCAAAATCAAGGATTAATCCATCCTTAATAGCGATAAATGCATTTGATAAACTTTTAACTTTATTCATATCTTCCCCTTTGACAGGTGGAACGATATATGGAGTAACTAAACTTCCGATATTCAATATGACTAAATCGGCGCTCATATAAAAACCTCCTAGATATTTGCTTCTATAATTTTTAAATTATCAAAATCTCTAAATACTAAATACTTAATTGCGTATTTAGTAATCTCATCAAAACTCATTTCTTTATTAAACTCAATTCCTTCAGATTTAAAATAATATCTCAAAGATCTAATTAAAGTATCTCTAGGTATTAATCCAACTAACTCTGAATTAGTAACTTCTACTTGATATCTTTTTGCTTCCATTTTAACAGTTTCAAAGATTCTATAAATTGGATTCTTTTTATAATTCAAGATATTCATCGTAACTTGACAATGTCCTCTTGAATCTAAATAGACAGGTCCAGCTTGAACAAATCTAAATCCACCACTAGAAAATCTAATAGCTTTTGCAATGTTCCCTGCAATCTTTGTATCAGTTGTATCTAAATCAATATTATAAGCAATAAGCGGAATTCTAGCACCAACACCAATAACTCCAAAAGTAGGATGTATTTCTGCTTTCCCATAATCAGGTGCCCAGTTTTCTAACTTAATCTTATCTTTCATTCCTTCAAATTCACCTTTACGAATATTAGGTAATTTAACTCTATCTTTCTTATTAGCAGCTTCTGCGTACATGAATATAGGTATATCATATTTAAGATTTATCTTCTTAGCAACAACATTCGCATATTCAATACATTCATCCATAGTTACTTCTTCAATAGGGATAAACGGAATAACATCAACAGCTCCCATTCTAGCATGTTCACCACTTTGGAAGTTCATATCAATATTAGATAATACTTTCCCAGTAAATTCAACTAATGCATCAATTATATATTCAGGATCTCCAAGTAAAGTTACAACAGTTCTATTATAATCCCCATCAGGTTCATAACTAACCATTTTAAATCCTTCTTTATTTTTTAATACACTAACAATATCTTCAATCTTACTATTATCTCTACCTTCACTAAAATTAGGTACACACTGAACTATTCTCGCCATCTTTAATATCCGCCTTTTATATATTTATCATTAACTAATTTAGTTAACATTGTTTCATCACTTAAATAAGGAATTGTAATATAACTATTATTATCTTCTTTATTATACTCTTTACTAGTACTAAGTGCATTTTCATTACGTGCCCAAGCACGTCTTGAAACTCCACCCATAACATCAAACAACATCGCAGTTTTTAATATCTCATCTTTTTCATAACTACCGTCAAGTACTAATCCATACCCACCATTTAATGCTTTTGATATACCTACTCCACCACCGTTATGTAAAGCAACAAGGCTCATTCCGCGACTAGCGTTACCTAGTGCTACATGAGTAGCCATCTCAGCCATAACATTTGATCCATCTTTAATATTAGATGTTTCTCTAAATGGAGAATCAGTACCTCCAGTATCATGATGGTCTCTTCCTAACATGATAGGACCAACCTTACCATCTCTTACCATCTCATTAAATTTAAGTGCAATCTTTAATCTTCCATAAGCATCTTGATATAAGATACGAGCTCTAGTTCCTACAACTAACTTATTTTTCTTAGCATCTTTTATCCAGTTGTAGTTATCTAAATCTTGGAATCTTCTATCTTTATCAATTGCTTCCATTGCAGCATTATCAGTCATATCTAAATCACTATCTTTACCACTTAGACATACCCATCTAAAAGGACCATATCCATAATCAAATAATATAGGACCCATAATATCTTCAACATAACTTGGCCAAATAAATCCATCCAAATCATTTTTCTTATTCTTACATATCTCAATAACACCAGCATCATAAATTGCTTTCATAAAACTATTACCATAATCAAAGAAATAAGTTCCTTTACTTGATATTGCTTTAATAGCTTTATAATGTCTTATTAAACCTTCATCAACTAATTTAATAAATTTCTCTTTATCAGATTTTAATAACTCAGTTCTTTCTTCAAAACTAATAGAAGCAGGACAATATCCTCCTGAGTAAACTGCATGACAACTTGTTTGATCACTTAATAAATCAATATGCTTATTTTCTTTAACTGCGTACTCAAGTAAATCAACTATATTACCACTATAAGCGATAGCTAGTGGTAATAATTTATTCATATACTCTTCTGCCTTATCAAATGCTTCTTTAGGAGTATTTGCGACATAACTTACCCATCCTTGACTAAATCTTGTTTCAATTCTTGATTTGTCAACCTCAGCAATTATTCCAACTCCACCTGATATTTCGACAGCTTTACCTTGAGCCCCACTCATACCACCAAGTCCTGAAGTAACAAATAGTTTTCCCTTTAAATCTTCTTTTTCAGGAATTCCTAACTTACTTCTACCTGCGTTTAATAATGTACTATAAGTACCATGAACAATACCTTGAGGACCAATATACATCCAACCTCCAGCAGTCATTTGTCCATAACTAGCTACACCAAGCTCTGCTGCTCTATTCCAGTTATCAATATCATTAAATGCTCCAATCATTAATCCGTTAGTAATCATTACTCTAGGTGCATTCTTAGGCGCACTAAATAATCCTAAAGGATGTCCTGACATTAACACTAATGTTTGGTTATCATTTAAATTTTCTAAATATTTCTTAACTAAGTGATACTGCATCCAGTTTTGCATAACTCTACCAGTTTCACCATAAGTAACAAGTTCGTAAGGATATAAAGATATTTCAAAATCAAGATTATTATCAATCATTACTTGAAATGCTTTTCCTTCAACTATATTACCTTTATACTCATCAATTCCTTTAGCATAAATTCTACCTACAGGTCTAAATCTAAATCCATAAATTCTACCTAAAGTCTGAAGTTCTTCTAAAAATTCAGGAGCAAGTACATCATGCCACTCTTTAGGAATATATCTTAAAGCATTCTTAAGAGCAAGAACTGTTTCATCCTTACTTAAATTAAATTCCCTTTTAGGTGCTCTCCTGAAACCTGTATCAAAAGTAGGATATTCAGGTAATTCTTTAAAGATATCACCTATATTAAAAGTTAACTCTAAATTCATGTTATTCCTCCTCAAATATAGAATCAAATAACTCTTCACTAACTAATAAATCATCTACAGTGTGAATATATTTATACATAATCTTATCATTTTTAATAAATGGTATATATTCTCTAACTTTATTATAAGCTTTTTGTGTATTATTACCAAGCTTTCTCGCACCTCTTAAATCAATTGCTTGACAGGCAGTAAATATTTCCATAGCAATAACTTTTCTAACATTATCTAAAATAGAAGTTGCCTTTCTTGCACCAATTGTACCCATAGATACATGATCCTCTTGATTAGCGCTTGAAGGAATACTATCAACACTTGAAGGATGAGCTAAAACTTTATTCTCACTCACTAGTGAAGCTGCGCTATATTGTACAATCATAAACCCTGAATTAATACCTGGGTTTTCTACCAAAAATGCAGGTAATCCATTTGATAAACTAGGGTTTACCATTCTTTCAATTCTTCTTTCAGAAATATTCCCCATTTCTGAAATAGCAATGCCTAAATAATCAAATGGCATTGCAAGTGGTTCACCATGGAAGTTCCCAGCACTTATCGCAATTCCGTCTTCAGTAAAGATAATTGGATTATCAGTTACTGCGTTCATTTCAATTTCTACTTTTTCTTTTACAAAGTTAAGAGCATCAAGTGTTGCCCCGTGAACTTGAGGTGCACATCTTATAGAATATGCATCTTGCATTCTTAGTTCACCTTGTTTAGTAGTATACATACTGCCTTCCAAGTTAATTAATATTTCTTTAGCTGCGTCTATTTGTCCAAGGTGTCCACGTATAACATGTACTCTAGGATCAAACGCATCAACTATTCCGTTAGTTGCTTCGATAGTCATTGATAAAGATATATTAGATAATTTATATAAACGAAGTGCATCATATACAGCAATTGCCCCAACACTTGTCATTGCTTGAGTTCCGTTAATTAAACTAAGTCCTTCTTTTGCTCTTAAACTTTCAATAGGTAAAATATCAGCTTCAAGAAATGCATCTTTAGTATCCATTCTTTTACCTTTATAAAATACTTCTCCAAGTCCAATAATCGGTAAAGACATATGTGATAACGGAGCTAAATCTCCACTAGCTCCAAGTGATCCTTTTTCAAATACTACAGGACTTACATTTTTATTAAGTAATTCAACTAACTTATTTAAGGTTTCTATTTTTATTCCACTATATCCCTTAATAAGAGCGTTGATTCTTAAAACCATCATCCCTCTTACTATTTCATCACTAAAAGGAGACCCTACTCCACAAGCGTGACTCATAAGTAAATTCTTTTGAAGTTCTCCTACATCATTCTTATCAATTGATACATCTGAAAGTTTACCGAATCCAGTATTAATTCCATATACTGGTAATTCACTTTCAACAACACCTTCCACAAACTCTGAAGCTCTATTTACTAGTAAAATGCTTTCTTCACTAATAGATACTTCTTCATTGTATCTAGCTACCTTAATAAAACTATTTAAATCTAAATTATTTCCGTTTAATATAATCATATTTATCACTCCATTTTTAAGTTATCTATATTATACCAATAATTTTAGCAAATTAAAAGCGTTTTCTATGAGTTTACGGCTTAGTTTAGCGCTTTGTATCGATAAAGCGCTAAAGTGCCATCCATAAAAAAAGACTCTCATTTCTGAGAATCTTTAAGATAAGCATCATAAATTTCAGGCATTCTTTCATCCATTTTAATAACCTTAAATGTTATTTTATCTACACATACTACAGTAGTATATCCACTAGCTTTTAATTCACCTTCACTATTATATATTTCATGAAAGTAAGTTGTTTTAACTTTTGTTAGTTTATGAACTCTAGTTAATAAATGTATTTCTTCACCGTACATTATCGATTTAATAAACTTTCCAGAAACATCTCTTATTGGGAATATTATCCCATTCTTTTCCACATCACTATATTCAAAACCTAGATCTCTTAAGTATTTAGTTCTACCTTGTTCATAAAAACTAAAATAATTCGCATGGTATATAACACCCATTTGATCACTATCTGCATATCTAAGTTGTATATCTAATCTTGAAATCATTTTCTCACCACCAAAGTATATTTATATTATAAAGTATATCACAAAAAAAGAATCCAAGTGGATTCTTTATTTGTTATTTGTAGAATAAATCAGAAATATACACTTTCTTAGGATTATCCTTATCAACTACTAAGTTAATAGTTTTCATCTTAGCTAATTTCAATTTTAATAGTGGACCAATTAGCAATCCAACTCTTTTGTTATAAATTTCCCCGTTAAATTCATACTTAAATGAAACATAAAAATTACCATTATTTCTCATTGTATTCGTAACTTCGCCTAATATTTTATTGTCTTTAATTCTAACTAAAACTTTTTTAATTCCTAATGCTCTATACACTATTAATCCCACAAGTATAACAACTACGGGTAATATGATTTCTATTCCTGTGAAGCCACCAATAGTTACAATTGCGAGTAAAAGTAATATAGCTACAAATGCGATCAGAAATAAAAACTTCGTGAAGTAATCAAATCTTATAATGTTCTTAATGCTTGCCTTCATGTGTATCCTCCTTTTCCTTATATATTATTATACAACATAAGTGAATGAGTATCAAATACTGATAATTCTATCTTTCATAAGTCTCTCACAACATTATCACGAGTTCATCATATCATTATTATATACTTGAATCATCAAACACAAGGAGGAAACAAATATGAACGGATTAATAATCGCAACACTCGTATTCGGTGGAGGATCTGCTGTCGCAATGCAAAACGAAGAAATCAATGAAACAGTAACTAACGTTGTTACTCAGACTGCATCTAAAGTACAAAATATGTTTAAGGGTGCTAACCCAGCTAGAATTACTGAAGAAGGACTTCCTTACCCAAGCGAAGAATACCTAGCTACATTAACTGAAGATCAAGCGTTCCAAGTTGTATCAGCTATTGACGTTATTAACGCAAGTTATGACTGGGCTAATATGACTGATGAAGAAATCATGGTAGCTTTAGGTGAAATCAAACTAGAACTTCAAGCATTATACACAGAACTTGGAATTGAAGGACCTATTGTACAAACTCAACAACGTAGAGGACAAACTGAGGGTAGAGGAAAAGGCGGAGGAAGAATGAATGAAGATTTCATTCCAAACGGCGACGGTATACCTGATGAAGATTGTGACATAGATGAAACAGTTCCAACCGAAGACGACCAAGTTTAATAAGAACTAAAAAAGATTGTGAATTAATCACAATCTTTTTTTTGTTATAATCTTCCTTGACGCTTAAAACATATCATATAAACTACAAGAACAACTATCAATATTAATAGATGATAGATATTTCCAAATTCAATAATAAGATAGAATGCACCTACAGCTAATAAGAATGCAATTAAGGCAAAGTAAACTGTAGTCCATCTATATGCACCACAAAACGCTGCTTTAAAGAAATTACCAATCTTTTTAATTACAGTCATATCTACCCCTCTTTTCATTTCAAATATTCAATATTTGATTTTAGTAAAAATATTCTATAGAACTTTTGTAATCTATTAAATGCTTCAAAGTACATTTCAGGTGGTAAGTTAACTTTAATACATTTTATTATTACAACAAAATCTTTTAAAGTTATATCCAAAATTAATTTATTACCTTTAGGATCACTTATTCCTATATAGTTATATACCCAGTTAAATTCAACCTTATCAACATCTTCAAAACTCATACTTTGTTTTTTATTATTTAGATATACAACTGAAATATTTTTTTTAGTAACTACAATACTATTTCTTTTCATTGATGTGTATACATAAACATAAAGAATTACTATTACCAAAATATTTACAATGAAAATAATAATACCAAAGTTATAAGCTAATCCTAAAAACGGCATAATAATCATTGGTGCAAAATACGCAGTCTTCTTCTCTTTTAAAATATATTCTTCTTTTACTTCCTTGATGCTAGATTCTAAGTTAAGAGCTGATTGAGCTACTAATATTAAGTAGATCAATACTAATGTAATATCAAAGTAAACGTTAGTATAAAATAATATATCGAAACTTAGAATAAAGAATAAAATAGTTAAAACTATCATTACATATATATTCCTCATAATATTACCTCCTATACTTCTCCTATCTACCTTAATTTTAATATGATTTAGTTTGAAAGTCAAAGTATAAACTAAAGTAAGTAATAATATTAATTAAATATGTTATAATATCTAAGACAGTTAATATAAGAAAGATTATAGGTGAAATAAATGAAAAAAGAATACTATAGTAAAAATGGACTTTGGTTAATAATAACTACCGGGTTAATATACCTAGTAACAATTTATTTTATGTTAGATGAATCAATAGATACCATTGCTGAATATTTACCATTTATAGGAATATTAGGGCTAAACAGTGCTATGTTATTACTATATGGGAGAGAGTTATTCTCAAAGAAACCTTTACTTATTTTAGAAGAAGACAAGATGACTATTCGTGGGATGCTTAAAACACATATAGTCAATTATGAAGATATACAAAAAATACAAAGAACATATAATGGTAGTAAAAAGCATAAACAAGTAAATAGAATAGGTGTTAAGTTAAAAGATATTGAAAAACCTATTTATATAGTTATTCAGTCTATTGATTATGATCCTGAGAAATTATTTAAAGATATAACTCAATTTGCATATAAGAAAAGAAGCTAGAAGGAAAGTATAACCTTAAAACAGACACAAAAAAGAAAAGAGTCATACTAGATGAGAATCTAGTATGACTTTTTGATATACTTAGAATAAAAGAAAGGAATGAGAAGATTATCTTCATTTAGATGGTATTTCAAAAACTATTTCAATTTCATCTCCACTACTATGAAGATTAATAATGAGATTGTCATCTTCGATATAATAATCACATAACAAAGCATGGTTCTGTCTACAAGATGCAAATTCTTTAGAGAGTCCATAGTTATCTTTATAATAAAACTTTATTTCCCCTGAAATAAGGTTCTTATTATCAATTACGAGAATCTTATGATTACTCTCCTCATAAAAATAACTAGTAGTAACACTATTAAATTCTGACTTTATACTAAGACCTATATAAGTACCTAAAATAACCAAAAAGATTATTAAGTAGTAGGTTCTATATAAAATAGTAAAATATAGAATTTCAATAAAAATAATTATTAAAAATAAAAGCCATACTATCATAAGTAAAGATATAGTTGTGTTTCCTTGAATCCATAAAATATATTCATTATTTCTCCCATAATTCAAACCAAATAATAGTATTAATAAGAATACAGGAGGTATTGTGTATCTATTCACAAGTATCATATCCCTTCTTATAGATTCTATCATAAAAAAAGAAGTCAGTAAATGACTTCTAAATTGTACTAACGGTGTTGGAGACCTTTAATGCAAATCCTAATCTCTAGATATAACAAATAAATATAATAAAAAAATATGATAAAGATATATTATTCCTAATAATTCAGATATATCTACATTTTCTATATACAGTCCAAATAAATAGCCAATACCATAATTTATGAACAATGCAATAACTCCAAAAGTAATTATAAATGGAACACTTAAAGCTATTGATTTCTTTAATATATCAACAGTAAAAGAATCTGATTGTTCAAACTTAATTGTTCGTAATATTCCTAACATAAAAGCTGGAAGTATAAACGAAGTTATAATAACTAATCCAATTAAAATATTTAAATAATTTTCATCAAACCTATCTTGAAATATTCTAGATAATGAAATTGGTGTTGCAATGCAAAATAATAAAACTATAAAAAATAGTGTATTTAATTTAGTATAAAACTTTTTGTGAGCTTCTGTCAGGCTCATAATATCATCTCTCTTCCGTTACATATTTTAACATATAAACAGAAGAGAGTAAATACACCTTTCTATAGGTCCAATAAACTGGGGTGCACCTTTTTCACGCAAATAAAAAAAACAACTAAATACCATATATGGCTTAGTTGTTTTATCTTTTAAATGGCAGGGGCGTACGGGATCGAACCGTAGTAGACGGTGTTGGAGACCGTTGCATAACCATTTTGCTACGCCCCTGTGTTAATGGTGGAGGGGGACGGATTCGAACCGCCGAACCCTAAGGAACAGAGTTACAGTCTGTCGCGTTTAGCCTCTTCGCTACCCCTCCAACAAGGTGGCTAATTAATCCTTACTTTCTTTAGCGCTATTATATTATAGCAAAGCCCTTTTTAAAAAGCAACATAAAAGAACAAAAGATATGGGTTGACAAAACTATGTTAAAATCATATATTTAAAATACTGAGTAACTAACTAACGGAGTGATATTAATGGAATATAAATATAATAAAAGACTTTTTAGCTTTCTAGAGTTTATTAAGATCTTAGATTTATCAACTTATTCAATTGTAAAACATAGAAAAGATCTTAAACTAATAAGTAAAAGCTTTAGAAGTAACATCATGCTTTCAGTAACTGAAGTTAACGGATGTTTCTACTGTTCTTACTATCATACAAAAATAGCTTATGAAACAGGAATTACTGAAGATGAACTAGAAAGTTTACTTTCAGGGAATCTTAAAGTTGTTAAAAAAGAAGAGCACCTTGCATTACTATTTGCACAACACTACGCTGATGTAGAAGGAAAATATGATAAAGGAATGTATAAAAAAGTAATTGAAATATATGGAGATATTATTGCTAAAGGAATACTATCAAACATTAGATTAATAATGATGGGTAATGCTTATGGTATAGCTGCTAACTGTTTTAAACTTAGATTATCTTTTAAAAAAGTTAAAGGTAGTAAACTAATAAATGAGTTATTGATATTACTAGGTATTGGATTATTTTTACCATTACTACTTATTAAAAATGTATTTACTAAATTAAGAGATTAAAAAATGATGATTCAAATTGAATCATCATTTTTATTTATTATAATTTAACTGTATATCCTTTTGCTTCAATGATACTAACCACTTCTTTAATATCTTTTCCTTTTAAATCAAGTTCAACAGTGCGATCATCTAAGTTAATGTCTACATTATCAAAGCCTTTTTCACCTAATGCTTTTTTAATAGTCATTTCACAATGTCCACATGTCATATCAGTAACGTTTACTTTCATATGTACACCTCCTTTATCTTCTTTAGTATCTAATGCTGTATCTTGTACTTCACTTGTAAATTCTGGTAATTTATATGTTTTTAATCTTAATGCATTTAATACAACCATAATAGAACTGAATGCCATAGCTGACGCTGCTAGTACCATTGATAATCTTCCTGTTGCTGCTAGTGGTATTGCTACTAAATTGTATGAGAATGCCCAGAAGAAGTTTTGATAGATATTTCTTAAAGTTGCTTTTGACATATCTATTGCTTTAATTACTAATCCTAAATCATGACTCATTAATGTAACATCACTTGAATCAATCGCAATATCAGTTCCATTACCCATAGCAAATCCAATATCTGCGAGTTTTAATGCAGGTGCATCATTTATACCGTCACCCACAAATGCTATAACTATTCCTTCTTTTTGAATATCAGATATAATCTTTGCTTTTTCATGTGGTAGCACTTCTGAATACACTTTAGTTATACCTAACTCTTTCGCAATTGCGTTAGCTACAACACTATTATCTCCCGTAATCATATAAGGCTCTAAGTTACGTTTTTTCATTTCAGTAATAACTTTAAGTGATGTATCTTTTATTTCATCTCTAACAGCATATAATGCTTCTACTTTATTATTTACTATAACGAAGTTTGTTGTTTTAGCTTCGTTTAATAATTTATTATAATCAACTTCAAATTCTTTATAATCAAGTTTTAAATCTTTTAGTATTTTAACTGATCCTATATATACTAAATCATTATTAATATTCGCTTTTATACCTTTTCCTTCTAGTGTTTCAAAGTTTGATACTTTTAATATTTTAGCGTTATTCTCTTCACCATATTCTTTTACTGCCTGGCTAATAGGGTGAGTTGATTCACGTTCTATACTATAAACTATATCTAATACATTTTCATTACCTACAAAGTTAGTAACTATTGGTTTCCCAATAGTGAGTGTTCCTGTTTTATCAAAAGCTATTGCTTCTATTTTATTAGCTAGTTCAAAGAACTCTCCACCTTTATATAATATATGGTTTTGTGCAGCTTTTCCGTTACCTACTAATATACTTGTAGGAGTTGCAAGGCCTAAGGCACATGGACAACTAATTACTAAAATAGCAACTGTTGTTGTAAAACTAAATGTGAATAAGTCTCCTAATATAAAGTAATGAACTAAGAAGTTAATTACTGCGACTGAGACTACGATAGGTACAAAGTATGAAGCTATCTTATCCGCAGTTCTTTGGATAGGTGGTTTCTCAGCACTTGTTTCTTCTACTGTACTAATAATTTGAGAAAGCATTGTGTCACTACCTATTTTAGTTGCTTCTATTATTAGTTTTTCTCTACTGTTTATAGTTGCCCCTATTACTGAAGATCCTTTTAGTTTCTTAATAGGAATTGATTCACCAGTAATCATTGATTCATCTACATAACTAGTTCCTTCAATAACGACTCCGTCAACTGGGATTTTTTCATTAGCTAGAACTACAATGTAATCTCCTAAGAATACTTCATCAATATCTATCATTGATTCAATACCGTCTTTTAGAACTCTTGCTTCTTTAGCCCCTAAGTTAATAAGTTCAACCAGAGCGTCAGTGGTTCTTTCTTTTGCTATATGTTCAATGTAGTTACCAATAAGTACCATTGAAATAATTAATGCACTTATTTCAAAGTAATACATTGGATGCATTACAGCATCTCCAAATAACTGAACTGAAAGTAAATACATACTATATAGATAAGCACTTGTAGTACCCATTACCACTAGTATATCCATACCAAGTACTTTCTTCTTAATACTCTTATAAGCAGCGATATAAAATCTTTTACCTATATAAAACTGAACTACTCCTGATACTATTAACTGGAATATTCCATCTTTTAAAAGCTCTGGGACATAAACAAAATCAAACCAAGTTAGATGTCCAAACATTGCCCATAGTAATGGAATACTGAAGAATACAGATATATATATTTCTTTTCTTAGTTTAAGTCTTAGTCTTTTATTATCTTCTAAAGACTCTTCTAAGATAGGTTCATAACCTATTTGTTTTACAATATCTGCGATAGATACTAGATTATAAACTGAATCATCATATTCAAATAATACTTTTCCTGCCCCTACATTTACTTTAGCTGATATACTATCATAGTTATCAAAAGTATTTGTAATTGTTTTAGCACACATTGCACAAGTCATCCCATCAACTCTCATTGATTTCTTGATCATTATTTTGCCTCATTTCTAAACGCGTGACAAACATAAACGTTGTCATCTTTTACATCTTCATGTTTTAGATACTCTTTGTAATCATTTATTAATACTCCTTCAACATTTACTAAATCCTTAATGTGAAGAATTAAATTAATGTTACTTTTAAAATCTTTAGTTAGTGAATAGAAACCACGTTGCTTCTCTCTTCTAACTTCAACTATACCTACATCCTTCAAACTAATTAAGTTCTTTGAAATGTTTACTTGTTTAATTAAAGTAATCTCTTCAAGTTCACATACACAAAGCTCTCCATTTAAAAGTAGGCTTATAAGCCTTAGTTTTGTAGGATTACTAATACTTTTTAAATATTCTAGACTCTTCATATATAGTCCCTCCTTAGGTAGTTTTATATTACTACTTCGTTATATTCCGTACAAGGCATATACAAAGAATTATAAATACGAATTTGTTTTATAATGTAGTGCTTGACATTACATAAATTAGTTTGTATACTATCTATCTAATTGAGGTGTTATTATGTCATTGACAATTGAAGTAATAAAAGAAAAGTGTGTAGGATGCGGAAGATGTGTTAGAGTATGTAAAACAGGAACCCTTAAAATGGACAGAACTACAGGTTTAGTTTATAATACAGGAGAAGCTTGTGATAACTGTTGGGACTGTATATATGCATGTCCAACTAAAGCTTTAGATATAATGGAGGCAGAATAATGGTAAATGTAATTGAAAAATATAGTGATGTTGAAAAAGTAATTAATAAAGAATTAGTAATGGTAATAGCTAAAACACATACATGTTATAGCTGTAATTCTATTGCTAGTATATTAGATAATAGTATGAATCACTTTGATAAGATTGATAAATATAATATCTATGTAGATGATATTGATCAGTTTAGAGGAGAGTACTTAATATTTAGTGTTCCTACTGTATTAATATTTAGTGAAGGAAAAGAATTATTAAGACAATCAAGATATTTTGATTATGCTAAAATTGATCGTTTGATCGAAATGTTTACAAATTAAAAGTGTAGAAAATTTCTACACTTTTTTTATTATCATATAAACATCAAAATCAATAATATAATTCCTAAGACAATTAGTTGTCCCCACCAAGGAAGAAAACTAAGTAAACTACTTAGACCGTAGCCTCCTCTGCCGCTTCTTGAACTTCTATAAGATGATCCACTAGATCTACTTGAAAAAGATCCTCTTGAACCTCTGAATCCACTACTTCTTGAACCTCCGCTTCGACTTCTACCACTTGATACTCTCTTCATATTTAATCCCTCCTAAAATCCTACTATCAATATAATTAAAATTACAAAAATAATAAATACAAATCTTCCCCACCAAGGAACATCATCAAGAAATCCACTTCCTTCTCTGTAATGTGAACTATGATACCCATAATGTTTCTTCGGGCTATCAGTTGATTTAGGGGCGCTATCAAAACTATCTTTTGATTTACCAAATATTGATTTACTTAAAGGTGTTCTTTTTAAACCTTTAAACCCACTTGATGATTTTGTAAAACTTTTAAATCCTCCTGAAGATCTTCCAAATGATGATCTACTTGAGGATGATGACCTTGAACCTTTGAATCCTCCACCTGAGGATCCTCTACTTCTACTACTTGATGATTTTTTCATACTTGTCCCCTCCTATAATTATCCCTATCATTAATAATATCATAATTACATATAAAATTAAATATAAAATCTTTATCCCAAGCTTAAATTAATTTGTGATAAAACTGTATCACCTTTCTTAATTTCAAAGTATAAATTATTCTCAAGATTTCTTCCTTCAATTAATAATTCATCGTTAATTACACATTCTTTCTTAAATGTAATTCTTATCTTTTTAATAAAGTTATCATCAAGTAAATTATGAGGAATTGTGTTATAGGCTAGTTTAAGGTAATAAACATTATTCATATGTTTATATATATCAATATATGTATTCTTCACTGTATCCGTTGATGTATAAATTACTTCTGATTTTAATGGTTTATTTTTACTAATAGGTAATGCAATTTGTTCTTTCCAAACATCCTTAAAGATATCAATTAACTCTTGATCAGGTGTTACTATCTCTTTAGTATTTATATCTAAAAGTAAAAACTTAGCTTTGGCTTCAGCAAGTAGTTTACCGCTTTTATCTCTCATCTCCCAGATTCTATATCCATAAAATCTTTTAAATGAATATGGTGATGTTCCACATGAAACATAGGTTTTGCCTTTTGGTAATTCATAGATGTCTATTTCATAATCTATTAATACCCAAAATAATTCTTTTTCTAAATGATAATCACTACTAGCTCCAAATGAATCAACATTATGAACCATTACATCTTGAAAGAAATTAAGTAAAGATGTAACTAATAATCTCCCATTTTTATCTACTTCATATGTGTGAATATAAAAATCTTTTACGTACATAAAAATCACCTCATTATCAAAATTATACCATATCTTATCAAAAACAATATTAAAGATATTAAAGTTATAGTATAATCATATTTGAGGTGATGAAATGAATATTGCATTAATAGCACATAACAAAATGAAACCAGAATTAATTGCATTCTGCGTGAGACATGAGAATACTCTAAGTAAACATAATCTTTTCGCAACCGGAACTTCTGGTGAAGTTGTAATGGCTGCTACAAAATTAGATATACATTGTTTTAAATCCGGTCCACTTGGTGGAGACCAAATGATTGGAGCAAAAGTTGCTAATGGAGAAATAGATTTAATTATTTTCTTTAGAGATCCTTTAACTGCTCAACCACATGAACCTGATATTTCAGCATTGTTTAGATTGAGTGATGTTTATAAAATACCACTTGCATCTAATGTAAATACTGCAGAATTATTCTTTAAAACTTTAATATAAAAGAAGATGAAAATTCATCTTCTTTTTATATGTTTTGTTTATTAAATTTTATTAATGATAAGTAAATAAATCCTATTGATATAATTAATGTTACTCCAACATTAATTAACACATCACTCACTACTTCATTACCTAATAAGATATCAACTGAACTATTTCCAATAACGCCTGGTAAGTACTTGAATATTGAGACTTCTATAATAGTTAACATAGATGTAAATATATAAATTCCAAATGTAACTGATACCGCAGCTAAATATGATTTAAAGTGTGTCGCAGTAAATAGTGATATTGATAATATATATAATACATACACAAAGAATAATAATGACATTATTAATACACCAAGCATATCTACTTCTTCAAATATGAAGTAAGTATAATAACTAAATACTAAGTATCCTATTAATAAAGATACAAGTATTAAAATACTGAGTGATATATATTTAGACAATAAGTATTTAACTCTATTAATTGGTTTACTAAGTATTAATGGAAGTAATCCTTTTGTTTTATCTTTAATAAAGAATCCAACTCCAACGAATAATACAACAAACATTACTGTTTCATATAGATTTCCAAGATATTGATAATAACTATCATATACAGATACTCTAGGAAAAGACAAACCTATTCCTTCAGCCATATCTATTCCAAGAGCCATCTCAAGTATCTCATTCATGTATCTGGCTGTGAGTGGACTTAGAATTGCAAATATTACTATTACTACTGGGAATATAATGAATTTAGATGTTTTACGTAAATGATAAAAATCGTATTTAAGTAACTTTACCATTAGTTAACCTTATAAAGACGTCTTCTAAGCTAGTTTTGACTTTACTAAATTCTACAATAGTTTCATCTAATTCCATTAATTTCTTAAGTAATGTATTCTCATCTATTTTCCCATTTAAATTGCATATTACTCCATTTTGTTCTATTCTTGCATTTTCAACTAATTTACTACTTATTATTTTTTCTAGTAAATATTTTGATTCATTTTTAGTTTCTATATATATCTTATTGTTATAATAAGCTTTTTTTATATTTTCTAAAGTATCTTCAACTAAGAGAACTCCATTATCTAATATTCCAATCTTATCACATACTCTTTCCACATCTTCTAAGATATGAGTTGAATAAAATATTGTTTTACTTCCTCTTAGTTTATAGATTATGTTCATGACATCATTTCTCCCAATAGGATCAAGTGCTGAGGTTGGTTCATCCATAATTAAAATCTCAGGATTATGAATTAATGCTTGCGCAATCGCAAGACGCTGTTTCATACCTCTAGAAAATGAACTTATCTTCTTTTTATTATTAGGAAGATCAACAAAGTCTAAAATATCTTGTATCTTAATATTGTAATCCCCTATCTTCATATTAAAGATATCTAAAGTATAAGCTAGATACTCTTTAGATGTCATATAACCAGGAAAAGTAGGTACGTCAGGAACATACCCTATTTTTCTTTTATATAATTGATCTTGAAACTTTATTTCTTTTTCGTTAATGAATATAGTTCCTTGATCTGAGTTTAACAAAGATAGTATTAAGTTAATAGTAGTAGTTTTCCCTGCCCCATTTTTACCAATGAAGCCATAAACCTCACCCTTTTTAACAGTAAGATTTAGACTATGTAGGACAGTTACTTGATTATAAGATTTGGATAAATCAACAGTTTTAATTACTTCCATTATTCATCTTTCCCAAAGATTAAATAAATAACCCATCCAAAATTAATAACCATACTTACTACTATCCAAACAATCTTATTTCCACCCTTAACTTTTCTATCTTCTTTTAATATATCAACAATTACATAAATCTTAAATATCCAATCAATTAATATAATTGGAATTAATAGCGGTAACATATCAAAAAATATTGTAAATGTATCCATTTGTTACCTCCTATATACCATCTCTCACTTCAATAATGTCTTTTCTTCCGTTATATCCTTGTACACCTGAAATTAAATATAAAATACCAGTGATTTGGTTCATTACTAAATTAATACCGCCCCAAATAGCTTGGTATAAATATATTTTCTTAGCTTGTTCTTCTGTGTATTTCCCCTTCATAAGCCTTGGGAAAAGATATAAATTCAGAATAAGGAACACTCCAAGTACAATTGTCACGACTAAAATAAAGTATCCTATCCAGTCCATCCACTTTATCATTTCAAGATATTCTTCTTGCGATAAATCAGCTTCAATCGCATTTCTAAACCCAACCATGTTCTTAATACTTAACATAAATATTGATGTTCCAGCAAGTACAACAACAGCTATACCTTCCATTACTAATCCTATAATAGTAATTATCATAGGTGTATTCTCCATTTTATGCATAAGTAAACCTCCTTATGAATAATTTTTATTCAAATTTAACAGCAGTACCATAAGCAATAATTTCAGCAGCTCCACCCATTACTCCCGATGTTTGAAGTCTTAAACCAACAACTCCGTTAGCTCCCATTGCTTCAGCATCTTTTAATAATCTTTCAGTAGCAACTTTTCTAGCTTCATTCATCATGTCAGTATATCCTACTATTTCTCCACCAACTATGCTTTTTAATCCAGCCATAAAATCTCTACCAATATTCTTAGTTTGAACAGTAGAACCTTTAACATAACCTAATACTTCAATTACTTTTCTTCCTGGTACTTCATTTATTGTATATAAATCTTTTCTAGTAATCATAATTGTTCCCCTTTCAAAATACTTATAGTATATGAAATAGACACAGTGTCATTCATATCCAACTTAATTATATAGCTGATTACAAATTAATTCAAGTAAATTATTTTTAATTATTTTTTATAACCGAAAAACGTTTTTTGTACATAATCCCATAAAAAAGGAATATCAAATTGATATTCCTTTTACATCTATATAACTTCTTTTATTAATATTTGAGCAGGATTATGACTATCAAAAATATCATCATTTTGATAGAAATCAACAAATCCCATTTTAAGATAGAATTTCCTTGTTAATGAGTATTCATAGTTATTTGCTTTTTTAGCCAAAGTTATAACCATCATATATTTATACTTCTTTACCTTAGCGTAATCATTAACATATTCTTGAAGTTTAGTTCCTACACCTTTGTTGTGATATTTCTTTAATACTCCAAGTACGTACATATCAAGTGTATCTTTATTCTCTTCTCTTAAAGAATAGAACCCAGCTACTTCACCTTTAATGTGAGCTGCGATAAAAGGATAGTTAACTACTTTATCTATATATTCTTTTGTAGATTCTTCAATCCCAAACCATTCTGGTAGATCTCTTAATACTTTTCTTGTAATTTCTTGTTTTAATGTATTGTCTTTAATTTCTTTAATTTCCATAAGCTACCTCCAAGATGCAACACCATTAAATCTTTTGTGCAATACTTATTACTACTTCATTGATTTTTTGTTTTATGTTTGGTCTTTCTTCTAAAAAACCACTCCAAGCATCTTGTTTAACAATATCAGAAAAATATAATAATTGTGAAAATTGGATATTGCGATACTTAGCTACAGCAGCAAGTCCAGCACATTCCATCTCAACAGCTATTGCTCCTTCTTTCTTTCTAATTTCTACTCTTGTTTTTGTTTCTCTGTAAAATGCATCAGTAGTCCAGGTTATTCCTTCTTGATACTTGAGATTCATTTTATCTAGTTCAATACTTATTAAATTATTTAACTCTTCACTTGTTTCAACATAAGTTGATGGCTCTAAATAATGATAAGATAACCCTTCGTCTCTAATAGCCTTGTTTACAAGTAAGAAATTACTAGGATCAAAATCACCTACTAATCCACTACTACCACAAGCAATAACTTTTTTAATTCCAAAAGTTAATAACTCTTCAAGTAATCCAGCAGCTGCCGCACTTCCTAAAGGTGCATAAGATACTACAATACTATCTTTATAAATATACTGAGGGATAATAAACGAAGCTCCTACAAAATTAAAAAGTAATTTACAGTGCTTAAGTATCTTCTCACTTGGACTTTTATCAAATAACATTACTGCTACAGTAATATGTTTTGGTAATTTCTCGTATTCACTTAATAGCATTTCTGCAGTGATTATTCCTTTTTCATCTAATCCTCTTGTTTCTATAATTGGTATATTATTTTCCATAATTATCACCCCTTTTATTCACTTTTATATATAAGACATATCACTAATACCTTTAACAAAGTGAATTCCTTCATTGTTTTCTACAAACTTAGAAACTCCACCTGCTTTACCATGAATATTAATACTATTTAAATCTTCTACTTTCATTTTTAACCACATTGCATTAAATAAACTTAATGTCCCTCCATGTGAAAATATAATTATATTTTCATCTTTAGAGTTGATAATTTCATTATAAACAATTAATAACCTTCCCCAATGTTCTCTAACTGATTCAGCGTCTACTAAACATTTATGATCAATATCAAACTTAAATGGAAGTGCATTATCCTTCATCCAAGTAACTGGTTTACCTACTGCGGTGCTCCCTAAGTTTCTTTCCCTAAGTTCAGGTCTAACAATAGGTTTTATATCTAAATAAGAAGATACAATTTCCGCAGTTTGTGATGCTCTCTTTAAATCAGATGTATAAATGATATAATCTTTATCTTTTATTTCTTTAGATAATCTCTTCCCAATATTATGCGCTTGTTTTACACCAAGTTCACTTAAGTCCCAATCAGTCCATGATCCAACCATTCCATTAGTATGATGAATAGATTCAGTATGTTGAATCGTTATTATATTTTTCATATTACCATCTCCTCACCATCATATTTTTATTACACTAGTTTCTTTTCAATAACTATTCTAGAAAACTTAATACCCCAAGATTCTACAACATCTTTTAAAGAATCTTTGATATTAGTTTCAATTTCAATTATTTCATTTCCTAAATCTTCATAATTTATTTTTAAAATCTCTTTCTTTAGAGAATCTAAAAAGATTTCTGAAATTGCTTTATCAACGTTCTTAACACCATAATGGAATAATTTAATATCAGCAACTAAATAATATCCTTTATATTCAAGCTTTAATTCCTTGTCATCCTTAGTAATTAACTTAGTATCTTTTATAGATGTTACTTTTTCAGTATTATCAACCTTGACAGCAACTCTCTCAGCAAAAGGCACAATAAAATGTAATCCTACCCCTAGTATTCTATCGTATACACCTAACTTCTCAATAATTGCTTGTTCACCTTCTCTAATAATTTGTAGTCCCGTACTCATAATAATCATAACTATAACTAATAATCCAAACAATAAGAAACCATTCACTTCTCCCATAATATCCACTCCTTCTTTTTGTATAAATGTAATTATATTATAACATGTAAAATAAGAAAAAAGACACAGTAATGTGTCTTTTAGTGTTTATGTTCTAGATAATCCTCAATAGCAATTGCTGCCATCTTACCTTCACCAATAGCGTATTTAATTAGACTTTGTCCACGTCTTGCATCACCACAAATAAAGATATTTTCTTTATTAGTAGTAAATATTTGTGTATCTCTATTATGTTTTGATTTATCAATTTCAATATCAAATGCATCTAATCCTTCTTCAATAGGTCCTAAGAAACCTATAGCTACAAAGATTAAATCAGCTTCAATTTCACCATGTTGATTTTGAAACTCTAATTTAGATCCATTTTCGTCTCTTACAAATTCAACATGATCAGTAACTATTTTTGATACACTACCGTCTTCATCAATAAACTTAACTGCAGTTGATTCATATAGTTTTATTTCATCTTCGTCAAAATCATATGAATTTTTCTTGCGTTCTTTGTTCTTAGAATGAATCTCTAGTTGTTTAACACTTTTAGCTCCTTGGCTAATAGCTGTAGCTACACAGTCATTAGATGTATCTCCACCACCAAGTATTACAACATGTTTACCTTTAGCGTCTATTTCAAGTGGTGTTCCATCTAGTAAGTGTTTAGTGTTATCTTTCAAATATTCCATTGCGAAGAATATATTGTTTAACTGTCTTCCATCAATAGATATATCTCTAGCCTTTTCAGCTCCTGTTGCAATTAGTACTGCGTCAAACTCTTCAGATATTTTTGAAGCAACTTCTTGTTTTTCTACAAGTGTATTTAATATAAACTTAACTCCTAAATTTCTTAATACGTCAGCTTTTTTTATTATATTGTTTTTATTTAATTTCATATGTGGTATTCCATACATTAAAATTCCACCAGGTCTATCAGCTTTATCGTACATTGTAACTGAATATCCATCAATTGCTAAAGCCTGAGCTGCAGCCATTCCTGAGGGACCTGTTCCAATAATTGCTACTTTTGGATTCATGGTACCATCCTTTCTATTTATAAAATTATTAAATAACAAGATTATTATATCATATAAAATTCAACATATAAAACGACATAATAATTTATTTTTTAAAACTATTTAAATAGAATTACTTTATGTGTTCAATAATTAGAGTTTGTTTAGCTATATTATCTCTTACTTCTTTTGATTTAAGAATTTTTATAAGATGCAATGCAAAGTCATTCACATACCCTATTCCTCTTCCTGTAATAATATTCCCAGACTGAACTACACCTATTTTTTTATATTTTCCTTTAGGCGCAAACTGTTCAAAACTTGGGAAACAAGTAAACTCAATATTATCTAATATTCCTAGTTTTCCCAGTATTAAAGGCGCAGCACAAATAGCTGCTATATACTTATCTTGAATATTAAACTCTACAACAATTTCTTTTAAAAGAATACTTTCGTCAAGAGCTTTTACTCCACCTCCACCAGGTAGAAATACTAAATCATAATCTTTAACATTAACTTCTTCTATTAACTTATTAAGTAATATATTTATCCCTGATCCTGATTTTACAGTAATATCTTTAATACTTACTAAATCAATTTCTATCTTCGCTCTTCTTAAAAGATCTACCACAGTAAATGCTTCTATATCTTCAAAGCCGTCTGCGAGAAATACTAATACTTTCTTCATTATTTATCATCCCCTTGTCTATAGTATACTAAATACAGGAAACAATTTCAAAAGTCAAAATAATGTAAACAAAAACCCAAGACCTTTTTAAGGTTCTTGGGTTAACTTTTCTTTTACTATTTAAAAGAAATTATTATAGACAAGATATAATCCCGCAATTGATAATAACGTTAAGAATGGTACCCCAAATCTGAATTTAAACTTAAGTGTTTTATGTTTAAATACTTCCATACCAATCAATGATCCTATTCCACCACCAACAAATGAATATAACAACAAAGTACTTTCAGGTATTCTCCATCCACCTTTAATTGCTTTATTCTTGTCTACTCCAAAAGCCATATAAGCTAATAGATTAATCATAACTAAATAAAATATTAGAAATTCCATTATTTCAACAACTCTCTGATGCTTCTCATCTCTTTATTTGGGTTAGTATACCAGTTAGATGCAAATACTCTATATATAACCCAATTCCTTGCGTTTAGATACTTTTCTTGATGAAGAAGGTCTCTTCTTGCATTAGATACCTTAGACTCGCTTACATCACAAATTATTCCTAATTTAAATGATGTTGATTCTTCATCGTATACTCCTATATTAATACTTTCACTACCTATTCCTAGTGATGTCTTAACTATAAAGTTATTTTTTTCTAATCTTTTTTTAATATCTATAATCAAATCTGATAATTCAGTTTGATTTACTATATCCTCACTTGAATGAAGTCTAGATAAAACTTCTTTTGCTAATTCAGGCTTATTATTAGAAATGAAATAACAATATCTCATATAATCTTTTAATAGCTTTGGACCAGTACTTTTTAAATCTTCAACTTTTAATTCTTCAGGATATAATGACGAAACAAAATATATTTTTTGTTTAGCTCTACTAATAGCTACATTTAATCTGTTTTGTCCACCATCATTATTAAGCCATCCAAATCTTCTTCTAATATATCCGAAAGGATCTCTACCATATCCCATAGAGAAGATAATTATATCTCTTTCATCCCCTTGAACATTTTCAATATTCTTAATGAACAAACTAGTATCTTCACCTTCATCAGTTCTAAATAACTCTTTTTCAAACTGTTTCTGGTAAACACTTCTTTTAAATAGTTCTTCATCAATATGATTTTCAATTAAGTCTCTTTGAGTACTATTAAAGGTGATTACACCAATAGTCTCATTATTTTCTCTATTTTTAAATATCTTTTTAATAAGCTTAACAACAGCTTTAGCTTCTTCTTCATTTCTTCTATTTTCAAAGATACCATCTTTAACATAAATATATTCAATAGGTGGTTTTTTACTAGTATATTGATTTGGAGATACTATTAATCTTCCTTCATAAAATGCATGATTAGAAAAAGCAATTAATTCTTCATACTTAGATCTATAATGATAATTAAGAATAGTTTCATCAAATTTATAACGAGCTAAATCTAATAAACTCTTCGCATCCATTGAAATATCTTTAAGTATTTCATCTTCATAATACTCATCATCATCTTCTAATCTACCAATACCAAGACTAGATGGACGTAGTTGTTTAGTATCCCCTGCGATTACTACTTTCTTAGCTCTGTATATGGCAGGAATCCCTTTTTCAACAAACATCTGTGACGCTTCATCAAAGATTACTAAATCAAACATACCATAAACTAAAGGTATGATTGCACTTACTACTTCAGGAGTCATCATCCAAATTCTAACATTATTCATTAGTTCAAGTTGGAACATATCAATAAATGCTTTAACACTAATTTTTCGACTACTTTCTAGTATTCTCTTAATATCCATAATACGTTTAGAATTAGAGAAATCTAATGCGTGTTTATATAATTCCATCTCAAATGATTCTATAGTTACTTTTTTCTTTTCTTCCATTAATTCATTTAGTTCTTCAATTTTCTCTTGATACTTATCAAATATATATAAGTACTTTTGATTCTTAGCTTTGATATCTTCTAAGTAGCCAGTGAAAAATGCATCAAATAAATAATGACGATATTTAGCTATATCCTTAACATCTCTTAATAATGGATTATGTTGAATCATATCTAAGAATATTAAATCATTCTTAGTAAGTTTTTCATGTTTAGCTTTTAATTTATTTAATGTGTTAATATTTCTTCTAATATATTTATGTAAAGAATCATCACTTAAAAGTAGTTTTATATACTTATTATCAATAGATTTCTTTTTAGTAAAGAATAGTAACCTTTTAGTATTAAGCTCAATAAACTCTTTTTTTAGTTTTCTTCTTTTAAAGAATCCAGCTTGCATTCTTCTGAATTTGTAAATATCAAATTTATTAGAAAACTCTTCAAACTCTATTTTATTACTACGACTAATCTTTGTTTCTAATTTCAATAATAATGGGAATTGATCAACTATTTTAATAAAACTTAAATAATCATTCAAATGATTATATTTATCAAAAGTCTTTTCAATAGCGTTAAGTTCCTTAAATATCGGTTTACCAAAAACATTTCTAAACATTTGGTGTACTCTTTTAGGACTTAGTTCATTTATTACATCTTTATCCTTAACGTATCTAACATATAGTTTATGAATAGGTACATCTTGAATTGATTGGTTATATAGTAAATCAAGAGATTTATCCATAGTATGTAGTATCTCTTTAATTTCTTCTTCTAATTGATATATATCATTATTAAGAGTTCTTTGTGGAGGTACTGGATTAATAAACTCTTTTAGTTTATGATAAAAATCCTGTTTATTTTCAGAGTCATCAATAAACATAGCATATTTAGATGTATTTTTAAGTCTTGAGTAGATAACATCTAAAGCAACTTTTTTCTCACTTACTATTAATACATTCTCACCTTTTAAAACACTTGAAGCAATTAAACTTGTTATTGTTTGGCTCTTACCTGTACCAGGTGGACCCCAAATAACTAGTTTCTGTTCAGTATTTAAAAGATCAATTACTTTTTCTTGACTATAATTAATTTCATTAATATATGATAATCTTGTTTCTTTTACTTTTCCTTTAGTTTCTGTATATACTACATCTTTTTCTTTAGAGTATAGATTACTTTCATCAATTAATCCTTCAAGGAGTTCATTGTATCTACTTGAATCTAAAATTAAACTCATATCTTTTTGAATCATTGATGAATATAGTTTATATCTACCTACAGTAATAAATTCTTTTAATGTGAAGACACCTTTTTTTCTTTTAACAAAATCGTCTTTTAAATCACTTTTATAATTCTCAAAATAGAAGTTTAATGACTCTTCTTTTATGTTAATTCCATTCATTCTATAGTAAGGAATAACAGTATCAGATAATGTCTTTTTATTAAAGTTACTAATAAATGGAACATTAGAATCTATTTCATTTTTTTCCATTTTAGAAGTTGCCAGTAATAAATCACGGTTATAGATAATATCTTTATCTCTATCCTTTACAATACTAAACTCATGTTTACTTCTCTTTAGTTTCACAGGGAAATAAAGTAATGGAGCCTTAATAGCAAAGTTATCTTTTTTAAAAACTCCTTCAATATACGGGTAAGCTATATAAAAATCATAAGATCCTGTTTCTTTTTCATACTTGTTAGTTTCTCTATAAAGAGTTGTGATATGTCTCTCAAGTAGCTCTCCATTAGCTATTGAATCAAATTTAAATCTTAAAGTACTTATCTTACTATTAATAAGAAAAGCTCTTATGTCTTCTTCAATTTTTAATAAAGCTATATCAAAACTAATTCTTTTAGATATTTTACCCATATATAAATTTGGGTTTCTTCTAGAAATATTACTTAGTCTATCTTTATAATGATCTAGCACCTTATGTGCACTCTTTGATAATTTTACATCCTTTACTGATGCGGTTTGATGTTTTAAAACAATTTTTAAGAATCTAGAAGAATACTCATCCATGAAATTTTTACCAATTCCTGATATAGCTAAAAAATCACTTGTTTTAAGTGGTCTTTTTGTTGATATCTCTTTTAGAACCTTATCTGTACAAACAGATGGTGTTCTCCCGGTTTTATCAAATTCTTCTAATTTTATTGTTTCTCTTAACTTATCTAACTCATTAAGTAATTTGTCTTTTTTTAACGCCATATTCCCACTCCTAGTAAATAACATATAGTATAGTTTATCACTTTTGTATAAAAAAATATAGTATATATATATTACTTAATACGTTATATATAGTTAAAACGTGAGCAGTAAAAGATATCCCACTATCCAACTTTTTTTAATAAAATGATACTTTAGTATCCTATGATTATAATCTGTCAAGCTATATGATATACTTAAATATGATAAGGAGGTAATTAATATGAATGTAGCAATTTATGGGGCTGGAGCTATGGGGACTATTTTAGGTGCTTATATTACAAAGGCAGGATATGATATAGATTTAATTAACAGAAATATAGATCATATTAAATCATTAAAAAAAGATGGTGCTAAAGTTATTGGTAAAATAGAGTTTTCTCAACCAGTAAAGGCTTTACTGCCTGAAGAAATGACTAAAGAATATGATATAATCTTCTTAATGACTAAACAGAGATTTAATAAAGAAATAGTTGAAAGTTTAGTTCCTTTCTTAAGTGAGAAAGGAGTAGTGTGTACTATGCAAAATGGAATGCCAGAACTTAGTGTAGCTAACGTTATCGGTAAAAATAAAACAATAGGGTGCACTATGAGCTGGGGTGCAACATTTAAAGGTAATGGTATAAGTGAATTAACATCAGAGGCTTCAAGAGATACTTTAACTTTTAGTATCGGTAAATTTGGAAATAATGATGATGATTTATTTAATTATATTGTTGAATTATTAGATACAATGGGTGATGTGAAAGTTGAAGAAAACTTTATAGGTGCAAGATGGGCTAAACTATTAATCAATTCAGCCTTTAGTGGGTTATCAGTAGTGACAAATGCTAATTTTGGAGAAATTGTAAAAGATAAGAAAACAAGACTACTTGCATTACATGCTATAAAAGAATGTATTGATGTAGCGCATGCAAACAATATTAAAATAGAACCTATACAAGGAAAAGACGTTGTTAAATTAATGAATTATAATAACATCTTTAAAAAACAATTTAGTTTATTCTTACTTCCTATAGCTATGAAAAAACATAAGTTAATTAAATCAAGTATGTTAAGGGATTTAGAAAAAGGAAGAAAAACTGAAGTTGATACAATAAACGGAGTTGTTTGTGAATACGGTATTAAAGCAAATATAAAAACTCCTATAAATGATAAGATTGTAGAGATTGTTAGGTTAATAGAAAATAATGAATTAAAACCTGAATGGAACAATATAAAACTATTCAACAGTTAATAAAAAAGCAGATAACTTAAAAGTATCTGCTTTTTTATTTAGACTTGCATAATAATCTAAAATAAGTTAAAATATTATCGAATAACGATAATTTAAGGGGTGGCACTATGAAAAATAGAATTATTATTATTTCAGTTATATCAATATCATTAATTACTATATTTATCACAATTATAATGACATCTGATAAAGCTGGAATTGAAATATTTAACTTTGATAGATATGATGAACATATGATAGAAATAGGATTAAATCCTGAAGATTTCTTATCATCTCAGAAACAACCTCTATCTGATTATAACTGGATATATGTTAAAGAGTTTAAAGATGCGGAATACATTCTTCCATCTACACAAAATGTTATGTATAGCAGGTCTTGGAGTATTTCATCTAAAGTTGATGAAAACGCAGAATCTATTATTAATCCAGATGTATATTTATTTGAAAACTCTAATATGTATTATATGATGGCAACTTTTGTGATTCCATATAGTTATAATTCAACACCGCAAGATATAGGTTTTATAGATATTGGATATTCAAACAATTTTAAATTGTCTTGTTACTATTCTATTTCTTATATGGATAACGATAAAGAGTATCTACTACAAAATGGTGTTTTAAGTTTTGTTGATGAAACAACTATTCCAATAAAACAAAATACAAATTCTATTGGATTTGTTAGCTTATCTGACCTTATATACACTTACACTTGTTCAGCTTATCCAACTGAAGATAATGATTTATTGAATGATATGTACTTCAGTGTAGATTTAGATTTCTATATGCTAAAGAATATCTATGTTGAAAAAGTACAAGTTGGATTTAATGAGTTTCTTGTTAATAAAAACTATGATATCTACTCAGTTATAAGAAAAAGTGTAACCTACAAAGGGGGAGTATAATAATGCAATTTCTATTTTATATGCTAGTTATAGCAGCAATAGTATTTACAATATTCATAATATACATTATCAATATAATTAAAACCGGAGATTGGGATACATCTTTAAAGATATTAAATATATTTGTTAAGTATGGCTTAATAATATTCATATTATCTCAAATAATATTATCTATATTTTCATTATTCTATATTGGAGATGGACTGTTAATATTTGTATTTGTAATAAAACAACTAATAGTAACTACATTCTTTATCTTTATATACTTTAAAACAATGAATTTACTAGATAATCTAAATAACAACAATATATTCTTGGATATAAATGCTAAGCTATCACAAGAAATTGGATTATATTTCCTTTATTTATCTGTGACTGAGATAGTTATAGGCTTTATCTTAGGTTTTTCGCTAATTAGTTCTAGTGGTTCATTTAACATTGCTACTAACAACACAATATTTGTATATATAATAGTTGGTCTTGTTCTACAAATTATTTCTAAGATATTACAAAAAGCAACAGAGATATATGAAGAAAACCAATTAACTATATGATCAAAATAGAATTAACAACTATATTAAAAGAAAAGAACATGACCTCTAAACAATTAGTAAAACTTATTGGAATTACAGAAGCTAATCTATCAATTCTAAGAAGTGGGAAAGCAAAAGCAATTAGATTTACAACACTAAATGCAATTTGTAAGGCTTTAAATTGTACACCAGGGGATATTTTAAAATTTAAGGAAGGTGATAAAAATGTATAATTTTTATGGTGAAATTTTATTTATTGTAGTGGTTATAGCTGCAATTGTTTATACAATATACTTTACTTTCATAACTCATCAAAAAGAAAAATTAAAATACTTAACTCCACTATATTTAATAATTTTTATAGTAGCTATCAGCTTAGTAGTTAATATAATTCAATATAGACACTACGAATATGATATACATCAAGTAGTTTTTGAAGATGAATTAAATTTATCAATAGTTAAAACTGAAGATAGGAATTTTCTTTATAATAAGATAACAAATAAGGAAGTTACTTATATTAATGTTTATGAGAAGACCCCTTATAAAAGTAATAATCTACAACCTATATACTTCAAAGATATAGGAGACTATTACTTAGTTGTATTTAGTCCAGATAACAAAAGAATAATTGAAAATGAACGTTTCTTACAAGGGGATTATGAAAGAAATGAAATTGATCATTTAGTCTTAATCGAAAAAGAAACTGGTTATATATTTGATACCCAGGAATATGAGTTAATTGGACTTGAGATAGACCTAACTAGTTTTCAGTTTGGTAATAACTTAATTGTATTTGGTGTCTTTATCCCTTATGAAAACAATATTAGTTTCTATCAATATATCAATATACAAGATGAGTACTCTATAGAAGATGTTATGAGTTTGCATGAAAATTATTATAGTGATAACATTGGAGATTGGACTCATCCTTCAATTCATTTTCATACATTAGGCGATCCTTCTGAAATAACAGCTTTTGGTATTTCAGGAAGATACTTATATTACCAAGATAGTTATAATCGTATCTATATAGGAGCTTATAATAATGATACTTACGGTGTTAACTTTAGTTTCTATGAAACTCTTATGGATGAAGAATTAGCTAAAGAGGGATATATCAAAGTAACAGATACTGGAATATATTACTTATCAAATGATGGTCATCTATATAAAACACGAGGTTATAATATTCGTAGTTTAATAGAAATAAATGTATCTAAAGATGATTTTGAATCTTATATATTTGAATAATAAAAAGAAGACACTTCAAAAGCGTCTTCTTTTTTCCATTCTAAACTTTAAAATCTATCTACTTACATATTTCCTTTTCACATAGCCTTTTTAGATTCTCAAACATATGTCCTTGACAACTAGAATTAAATTCTTTTCTCATAAAATCAATTCTTGAATTATAGTCTTCACAGTCTCCGATTTCCCAACTAAACTTATTTATTTCAATATCTTTTTTTCTAATTATACACCCTAGTATTAATTTGAAACATTTTAATGTATCATCATTTTCTGAATCAGAACAATCATTAGACATTAAAAACTCATAAGCTTGTTTATACTGCTTTTGATCAACTAATTTAAGTATATTAGCTATTAATGTTTCCTTACTCATTTCCATAATTATTCCCCCTTTAAATAAAATAAGAAGACTAAAAAGATTAGTCTTCTTTGTAATTCCAGGTAATAAATATTCTTAAAAAGCACTCTCTCATATACTGCTGGTTCCTTCTAATTTAATTATAATCAAACATATAAATAATTACAAGTAGTTTCAATATCAAACTATTTTAAAGGTGGTTCACAAATAAAAAAAGCCACTTAATTAAGTGACTTTTTGTTTGTTAATCTGCGCACACAGGATCTGTCGGTACATATCCTCGTAAGTTAACAGTAATACTTTCAATTATTACCTCAGTGTACGGTGCATCATTTGCATCTGTATTAACCCCGGCAATATAATCTAATATATTAAACCCACTTGTTACTCCTCCAAATGCAGCATAATAAGTATCTAAGTAATGTGAGTCTTTGTGTACTATAAAGAATTGAGTTGTAGCACTATCTTTAACGTCAGTTCTTGCCATTGATATAACACCACGGTAATGAAGTAAATCATTAGTAAAGTCATTTACAGAGAATTCACCAGCAATCGGACACTGAGAACTTGCTTCTGATCCACCTTGTATCATAAATTGATCAATTACTCTGTGGAATGAATTAAGATCATATTCACTATCTTGAATATAGCTAATAAAGTTATTCACAGTATTGGGAGCTACACTAGGAAATAATTCTATTGTTATTGCTCCAATATTTAATACTTCTATAGTAACTATAGGATTAGTACTATTCATATATTCATAGTACGGAAGTGTAGTAATATCAATTACACCTTCATCAGGAATATTAATAACACCAATTTCTTCCCATCTTGCATAAACAGTTTTATCATCCATTAATGCTAAATGAGTTTGTACTTTATTCTCAAAAGTTGGTTCAGTATACCATCCTCTAAAAATATATCCTTCTTCTTCAAATATTGGCAGTAATATCCAGTCATAATAGAATAACTCCATATCATGAGTGTATCCACCAATTTCAGAGATTAAGTGAAGTGTTGATTGATGAGGTAGCCATTTTGCATATATTGATGTATCTTCAGTTATTGCAACATCAAATGCATATACTTCAGTTAAATCAATATCAGAATACCATCCATCAAAAGTATATCCTATTCTACTAGGTTCGGTTGGTTCTTCTGCATCTTTACCATCTTTTACTAAAGCTGTCTCAGGTTCTAATCCACCATATCCTTCAAATGTAATTGTAAATTCTTCTTTTGGTGTACAACCTGATAGTATTAATGTAATAAACATTAAACTAATTAATAATTTTTTCATAATAGATTCCTCCATGTAGTTCATTAAAAATTATTATAACATAAAACTAATTAAAAGTATCAAACTCTCACATAACATTCACAACTTAATTAATCTTTCATGTATAAAACAGGTAGTCCCGTTTATTTGGGACTACCTGTTACTAAATATTTTTTGGACTATATTTTGTATGTAATAAGTGATGTGCCATAGAAGAATTCGGCTCAATCAAATAATCTTTATACAATTTTTTAATACTTGGATTCTCATGAGATTTTCTATATACCATATTTCCATCAACAAGATATGTTGATGCAATTCGTTCTAATCTAACTTCGTTTGTAGTTCCGTATGGTTGTCCTCCACCACCTATACATCCACCAGGGCAAGCCATAATTTCTATAAATGAATATGGTGATGTCCCAGCAATAACTTCCTCAATTAATATTCTAGCATTGGATAATGAGTGAGATACTGCTACTTTAACATTAAGATCTCCAAGTTTAATCTCAGTTTCTTTTATTCCTTTCATTCCTCTAACAGAAGTAAAATTTATATCTTCTAGAGGTTTCTCATTTAATATTTCATATACTGTTCTTAAAGCTGCTTCTGTTACCCCACCTGTAGCTCCAAATAATGCTGCAGCTCCAGTACTTATTCCAAATGGATTATCAAATTCTACTTCGTCTATTTGATTAAAGTCTATTCCCATTTGTCTAAACATCTTACCTAATTCTCTTGTAGTTAACACTATATCTACATCTGGAGTTTTATTATCAATTCTAAGTTCTCTTCTTGTAGCCTCATATTTTTTTGCTGTACAAGGCATTATTGATACAACATATATCTTTTTAGGATCCATATTTTCTTTTTCAGCAAAATATGTTTTCGCTAACGTACCAAACATTTGTTGAGGTGATTTACATGAAGATATATGAGGTAATATTTCAGGGTATTCTTGTTCTGCAAGATTAATCCAACCAGGACAACAAGATGTCAATAATGGTAATACACCACCCGTCTTAATACGGTTAATTAATTCTGTTCCTTCTTCCATGATAGTTAAATCAGCTGAGAAGTCTGTATCATAAACATTATTAAATCCTAAACGTTTTATAGCACTTACTAATTTGCCATTACTAATTAATCCTGTTTCTAGACCAATTTCTTCCCCAATTGAAACTCGAACAGCAGGAGCTACTTGAACCATAACATGATAGTTAGAATCATATAATTTCTCCCATACAATATCTGTATTATCTTTTTCTATAATTGCTCCTACTGGACATACATTTGCACATTGTCCACAAAAAGTACAAAACTCATCGCTTAAATATCTACCAAATGCTGGTTTTATTTCCATTTCATGTCCTCTACCCATACTTTCTAATACATGCATAGCTTGAACATCTTTACAAACATCAATACAACGTCCACATTTTATACAACGGTTTGCATTTCTAACCAAAGATGGGTTATGATCATCTATTTCTTTTTTTTCTAATACATTTTCAAAACGATTTATATTAATCCCTAAATTTTTAGCAAGTGATTGAAGTTCGCAACTCATATTTCTAATACATGATGTACAACTAGCATCATGATTAGATAGTATTAATTCAGTAATTGTCTTTCTCGAATTTAAAATCTTAGGAGTATTTGTAAGAATATTCATTCCTTCTCTTACAGGTGTAGAACAAGCAGTCTTTAATCCTTTATATCCTTCAATTTCAACAACACAAATACGACAATCTGAATTAATATGTAAATCAGGATAATAACATAACGTAGGTATATTTATATTATATTGTTGAGCTGCTTCTAATATAGTTATATCATCAGTAACAGTAACATTAATATTATTTATTTTTAAATTAACCATTAATATCCCTCCTTAAATAAAGACTCTCTAATACGTTGTTGATATTCTTCTTGAAAGAATTTAATTGTTGATAAAATTGATGTCATTGATGTTTGTCCTAATCCACATAATGTTGTTTCATGAATTACATTTGCTAATGACTCAAGTGATAAATAATCATCTTTTGTAGCACTATATCTAACAAACTTCTTAATTAAGTTAAGAACTTGGATATGTCCTTCTCGACAAGGCATACATTTTCCACAAGTCTCATGTTGGAAAAATTCCATATTTTTTAGAAGTATGTCAAACAAATCAAAACTTTCATCCATCACAATAATGGCTCCAGCTCCCATTTTAGAATCAAAGATTGCAAATTTTTCATTATCTATATCCATATCTAATAAAGATTCAGGAATAATTGCACCACAAGCTCCACCTAATTGAACCATTCCAATTTCCTTATTATCTTTTACTCCACCACCTAAAATCTCAATTACTTCTCTAATTGTTCTTCCGTAAGGAACTTCATATAATCCCTTATTATTTACATTTCCTGTTAAACTAATTAATTTAGTTCCAGTAGCGTATTCACTGCCTATCTTAGAATATTCATTTCCACCTATTCTTAAAATAAATGGTAGATTACAAAATGTTTCAACATTATTAATTAATGTTGGTTTATTAAAAACACCTTGTTGAGTAGGAAATGGAGGTTTTACTCTAGTTCTACCAGGTTTTCCCTCTATAGATTCTATTAAAGCAAACTCTTCTCCACAAATATAAGCTCCAGCTCCTCGTCTTATTTCAAGTTCAAAACTAAAATTAGAGCCTAAGATATTATCTCCTAAATAATTATTTTTATAAGCTTCTTTTATTGAGTGTCTAATTATATCTATTGATTTGGAGTATTCACCTCTAATATAAATAAAACCTTTTGAGGCTCCGGTACTATAAGCACTAATTAGGATGCCTTCAATTACTTGATGAGGATCTTTTTCCATTAAATATCGATCCTTAAAGTTTCCTGGTTCTCCTTCATCTGCATTACAAACAATATATTTAACTCCTGTTTCATTAGCAAAACTACTCATCTTAATAGAAACAGGGAATCCTGCTCCGCCGCGACCAGTTATTTTAGAAAGAGCTATTTCATTGATAATTTCATTTGAATTCATAGTTAATACTTTTTTAAATACTTTGTATCCATCAAATTCTAAAAAGTCATTAATACTTTGAGGATCTATTTTATTAAATCTCTTAGTTAATTCAATTTGCTCAATCATGTTTTCCCTCCTTATAATCACTTATAATATTAACAACTTTATCTTTAGTTAAATTAGTATAAGTAATATTGTTTATACGTATAGCAGGAGCCTCGTCACAACAGCCAATACAAGCCGTATACTCTAAAGTAAATTTTTGATTTCTTGTTGTATCATTAACTCTTATATTCAATTCATTTTCTACAGTCTTTAATACATTAAAATCATCATTCAAGTAACAAGGTACGTCCTTGCAAATTTGAATGATGTATTTACCTCTAGGATTTGTTGAAAGAAGCGTATAAAAAGATACAACGCTACATACATGACTCTCTTTAATTCCTAAATGGTTACTAATAAGTGTTATTTCTTCTTTCGATATATAATGATTCTCTTTTTGTTTATCAATATCTAGTAAAATTTCTAGTAAATAATCCTCACTAATAGGATATGATTCAAGTATTTTTTGTAAAAACATCTGTTTCCTCCTGTGTTGTTGATTCTTCTTGAAAACAAATAGTTCTTCTACTTTTTATACACCTTTATGAAATAGTCATAGATGAAAGTATAGCTTGTACACAAAGTTGTTAAAAAACGAATCTCAATAGTAGAAGAAACGATATTGCTTCAAACCTTATTTATAAAAATATACTTTTTAAATAGCCTTACACATCACAATTATACAATATTAGTTCGAAAAGTAAAGTATATTTTGAGCGCTATTTGAAAAAATATATAATATGTAAAAAGCCAAATATATAACTCTAGATGAAATCTACATACAATTTAGTGTATTTCATCAAACAGTAATATAAAGTACTTAAATTCTATAATATAATATTGGAGTAATCTAAGGTGGAGGAGGGGCTACATCATGGGAATACACACTCAAAATCTAGACCTATACTTTTTGTACATATTTTATGCGAATTTCAAAGAATTAAACTAAAATCTGACCTTATTGGTTCATAATCAATATTTTTTACATTCTTTATCCATATATTAGTAAGTATAAATAAACGCTATTCCATATAGATAGACTAGTATAGATATATTTATTTTTACTAAACTAATTGGGTGTCAGTGTAGTAAGGATAATATCGAAAACCCTATATTTCTTATTCTATTAGGTAGTTTATGATACAGCTCGTTGTATCGCACTTAGTTGTAAATTATTCTAATCTACATATGATTTAAATAGTCCCCATTGGTTTACTCAAACATAACATAAAAGAGTGAACCAATTTTGGTTCACTCTCATTAATTATTTTTCCTCAAATTTATCGTAGTTATCTATAAAAACATGTTCTATTAAAAAGTTATGTTGATAGAAGTAATAATTATATAAAATTACAAATTATTCTGAAGTATATTCAGAAAGTAGATAAATCCTGTCACTGTATCGACTCCAAAATATGTGTTCTAGATATTCATCAATTGAATCATCAGGTACATATATTCTAAGATCATCTTCATCAATTCGACCAAGCCCAGTAGATATTGGCGTTATTGAACCATCAACTAACACACTTCGATTCAAAATAATTACATCAATACTGCTATCCATTATTATATTAAATTCAATATACAAAACACTACTGGGGATGTTTAATTCTAATAATTTTTCTACACCATAAAATGCTTGTATATCTATATTTATAATATTGCTACCTAAATCTATACTTTTTAAATTTTGATTGAAAGCAAATGCATTAGGACCTATTGAAAGTATTCCTGGTAAGACTGTGTAACTATCACCTATTTTAGCGGCTGGATATTTTACTAATTCAATTCCTTTAAATAAAATACCATCTATTGATGAATATTCTGTGTTATTCTCATTAACAATAATTTCCTTCAAATTGTTCAATCCTAAAATACTAAAACTTCCAGTATAATACTCATTAATAACAATTGTTTCTAAGAACATATTATCATTAAACCCTTTAGCATTTATGTAAGTTAAACTATCTAATAATGTATAGCTAGAACCCTTTTTGCTAGGTGGGTAATATAACAATTTTGTAAGATCTTTATTATACATAATACCATCTAATACAGTGAAAAATTCACTTTCTTCATCAGCCATTATTTCTTTCAAACTGATACAACCATGGAATGCATCAACATTAAGCCAGCCATCAGCTTTAGGTATTTGTACAGTTTCTAAAGATATAGCTCCATCAAAAGCCCAACTCGCTATAGATGAATGCATACCCAATGGAAAATAATTTTTATCAATTTCTGCACTATATGTATGATATTCTGCACCATCAATATTAACTGGATTACTCGTACTTGTAACTTCCATTATTGGACATCCCTTACTGAAATTCCAAGAGCCTTCTCCAAGACTTCCTTCAGTAATTATACAAGTGTCAGGATTTTCAGCCATTATTTCATCATAATCTAAGTTATTTATTATATGAAATTCCGAAAGTAAGTAGTCTCCGTAAAAAGATACTTCTTTTAATTCTATACTGTTATTAAAAGCAAATGAATTAACACGTGCATCTACAGGAATTATTACTTCTACTAAATTTGATTCTTCAAACGAATGCATCATAATAGAACTAACTACTTTTCCATTAATAGTTTGAGGAATTTTTAAGTGAGTAGCGTTCCCTATATATCCAGTAATACCTATTGTTGATTCATACTCAAATTCTTCATATTCAAACACATCAGTAACAACTTCAAAAACAGCATACAAACTTATATCACTAGTTCCAATATATTCATCATAATAAACTGATTTTAAGTCTTCATATCCAACAAACAACATTCCATCTTCTTCTAATATAGGAAGATTAATTATTGTATCATCTTCCACATCTTCAATAACTTCAACTAGTTCATCACCATTATATAGTGAGATAGTATACTTATCTTTACCACAAGCACTAAGACTTAACACTAAAACAAATATTAATAAAACTTTACCATATTTCTTTAAGATCATTCTTATCATCCTTTCAATAAAAAACAGTCTCACAGGACTATTCATTTTTCTCCCTTGGTTTCTTATTTATATTATATCATACTTTATTATAAATAACAGGTCATATAAGACCCGAAACAAAAAGCCCAAAAGGGCTTTGTTATGCTATGTATATCATTAGTTGCAACTATTTATGATACGGCTCGTCGTAACGCATTTAGTTGCAACTTATTATTACATATATATCAACTGGATAGTGAGTTAGTCACCACGCCTAAACTGGTCCGGATGCTGAGAACAGTTACGGTAGCCTCCACCATACAAACTATGAGCTAACTTAATAGAGTTAGAAAAATACAAAACTACTTAGAAGCACACATTCTTTGTATGTTCTTTGAACTCCTACTTTTTTAAATATACAAAAAGAGGTATAATATATACAAAAAGAGGTATAATATATACAGAGAATAAAATATATCGAGATGTATTAACATGTTTATATAAGGGGTGATGGGAATGCTGAAAATATCAAATATCTATAAATCCTACGGTAAAGACGAAAACAAACAACAAGTAATCAAAGGTTTGTCTTTAACTCTACCAAATAGGGGATTTTTTTCTATATTAGGGAAGTCTGGTAGTGGTAAAACCACTCTTCTTAATTTAATTGGTGGTATTGATAATGTAGATTCAGGGAATATCGAACTTAATAATTTATCTTATTCAAATTTATCTAGCTCGGAATGGAATACTGTTCGCACCAACTTAATCAGTTTTGTTTTCCAAGAATATAATCTACTAGATCAATTTACAGTTATTGAAAATCTACGTTTTGCTATACCAAGTGTAGAAGATAGTGTTTTCATAGATACTCTTGAAAAGTTTGAACTAGAATCCAAGAAAGACAAATATCCTAATCAATTAAGTGGTGGAGAGAAACAAAGAATAGCTATTATAAGAGCACTTCTTAAAGATTCTAAGATTATATTAATTGATGAGCCTACAGGAAACCTAGATGAAGAATCATCATTAATGGTAATGGACTTCCTAAAAGAAGTTATTGTTAATAAACTTGTAATCATGATTACTCATGATAAAGATATTGCCTTGAAATATAGTACACAAGTACTTCATTTAACGAAAGGTGCCTTGGAAGAAACGGTTGAATTAGAAAATAAGATTGATGATATTGATTTAAAACAATCGCATTCTTTACCTTTTACACTAAAGGACTCTTTAAAACTTTCATTTAAGCAAATGCGGAAAAAATGGTCTAAATTAATACAATATGTATTTATGTTTACTGTAACACTTTTGTTTCTGAGTTATGGCTTTAGTTTAATACTTGTCAACGAATATAGTATTGCATCTAGAAATCTAATTGAATCAAATACAAAATATTATATGTATGAACCTATCTATGTAGATAACAGTGACGAAAAAAGGTTATTCGATAATTTGGAATCTACTTCTCATATTCTTTACAACTCATTTACTATGATTTTTGAAGATTACGATGTATTTCCTGAAGATAGCTATTTATCAAGATTAAATGGATTTATAACTTATTATGATGATATTGACATCATTCACGGTAATAAGCCAATTGAAAGTAATCATATAGTTATATCAGACTATTTGGCATATGCACTTATGACTGATCTTAATAACATTGCAACAATTGAAGAAGTTGTAGGTATTACGATACCGAACACAAACATAGTAGTTTCAGGTATTTATGACACCGATTATGAATCTTATAATGAAATTTTAGAAGAAGATGGCTGCTTTTTTTACAATGATGAAATGGATTTATCTATGAAATCAATACTTCAATATAAGGTAGATGAAGTATACCCAATAGCATATACCTCTGCAAATTTTGATTTTTCAAGCCTGTATAAGCATTTAAGGGGGTGGCTCCCTGAATATGCAACAGGATCTAACTATGCTAATGCAGATATAATAACATTTGATAACAACCAAGATGTTATATATTCCTCTTATAATCAAGATATTGTAGACCCAAATGATATTTACATATCCAAAAATATCTTATATTTGTTACTTCAAAGAGACTTTAGTTATAACATATCATCAGATACCGAATTTGAGACACTTTGGAATGATGATGAACAGGAGTTAGTTGAATATGTTATTAATCGAAATATAGAACTAGGACATTTAATATATTCTTACGATCAGTATATACCTTATGACACATTGGTAATTAAAGGTGTATATACTGATGACTCAACTTATGACACAATTCAAGTAAGTAAAACTCATTATAACAATATCTATAAATCAAATTATATATATGCTATTGAAAACCATAATGTATATGAGTTAGAGAGAGATATACAATTATTGGATAGTAAAGGATATGATTTTGATGGATTTTTATTGAATGAAATCATGATGTTTGCTAAACAGGAGGGTCCAGTTCTAACACTTATTGCCTTTGGAATTAGTATAATACTTTCGATTTTCTCAGTACTATTGTTTATAAATTTATTATCTAGAGATATTCTATCAATGAAAAGCGAGATTGGTCTTCTAAGAACACTTGGTATCAAATTATCATCAATCTCATATCTATTTCTTTTTGAAATCATATTTATCGCTATAGTATCATTTGTAATAACAATAGTATTACATCCGATTGGATTAAAATACTTAAATAGATTACTTACATCTGGCTATAATAGCTTATCCATAGTTTCATTCGATATTAGGACTATTCTATTTCTATTATTGTTCATTGTATTCATTACTCTCATAACTATAATCATTCCATTTATGAAATTATCTAAACTTAGTTTAATTGATTGTATAAAAAGAGAAATATAAAAAGTTTACTGACCATTTCAGTAAACTTTTTTTTACAAGACTCGTACAGTACCCAGTAGATTTTGATATGATTTTCTTGTCAAATAAGTGGTAGTCGTATCACATTCTACCATGCTTTAAACACCTTTGTTATGCTGTGCATGTCTATAGTTGCAACTATTTGTGATACGGCTCATCATTGTTTATTCCAAATGAACAAACAATTAGTTCTAGTAAATTTAAATTCCGAGATTCAAAAAAACTCCTGAAACAATATAGATTGCACTTTTCCTTTTTATCAAAAATCACAACTTCTGATTCATAAAATTGTATATAAAAACCCGAGAATCTATCTGTAGTTAAATAAACTACTAAATTCTCGGGTAATATCTATATATGGTGGAGAATATAGTCCCCGAAACTTATCCGTATACCTAATCATATGGTGGATGGCTCTATCATGCAAAACCACTTCCAAAAGAAAAAGAAAATACAATTCGTTGTATCACATTTAGTTGCAACTTATTATGAATTACTAATCAAATACATTTTTATTCTTTGTGAATAATATCTTCTTCTTGTTAATTATTTAGAAATTTCCGAATCTTTATGTTCGTCAGGTAACAGCGTTTGCATAAGAACTCCTATAATTAAAGGAAACATTAATCCGCTTAACTGGAATGATATATCACCAGTTTTAAATACATCTATACCTATAAATAGATATGAGTAAGCTGGTATCAAAGTTACTGCTGTTCCTAATAAAATCATACTAGATATGATAAGTAAGTTTTTTTGATTATCAAAATCAATATCTGAATTAAGTAACACCTTCAACCCATTTAAGAATATGAAACAGTATAACAATAAACTAAGCCCACCAAATACTGCAGTTGGAATATATGCAAGTAATGCCAATAACGGTGTAAATGAAACGATTATTGCTAGCACTGCAGCACCACCTACTACATATTTACTTGATACTCTTGAAATAGCAACAGAAGCTGTACTCTCACCATATGTTGTTACTGGTGAAGAACCTAATAGTCCAGCTGCTAATGTTGCTAATCCTTGTGCTTGTAAAGTTTTATTTAATCCAGGATCTTGTAATAAATCTCTTTTAACTGTTGCACTTAATACTGTATGGTCACCAATATGCTCTGCCATGGAAACAAATGAGATGATGATAAATGGTACTATTTCAATAAATCTAATATTACTAACACTGAATGCAGACCAAGTATTTGAAATAGATTTTAATGGGTTTTCAACTACAAAGTTCCCCATGTCACTAAGTGTTGCTAGTCCCCCACCAATAATCAAGTTAATGATTACTGCTGTAATACTTGATATTGTCAAACCAATAATTATACTATATGTCTTAGTAACATTATTTCCCCTTAACACAAATAATGTTGTAATAACAAATGTTAAAATTGCAATTCCTAAAGTCGACCATTGTTCTAATGATAATGTGTTCCCTGATGTAATAGTCGCGTCTAATCCAAACCATGAAATAGAATAAGCAACTAATGAGATTCCCAATATCATTATAATTGGTCCCACAATAACTGGTGTTAAAATATTTTTTATCCATGCTGTTCCAGTAAAACTAACAATAGTCCCTATAACTATGTACACTAATCCAATTGTAATTACACCCACAATCAGTAATGTTGGATTACCCATTGATAAACCAAATACTAATGGAATGAATGTTCCAGAGTTACCTAAGAACACCGCAGACTTCTTTGTCCATAGAATATAGAGAAGTGTTCCTATTCCAGCTGTCATTAAACCTAATGCTGGATTTATCCCAATTATAATTGGGATTAGTATTGTAGCCCCAAATACTGCTACTAATTGTTGTAATGACAAGAACAACCATTCTACATAAGACTTCGGTTTGTCATAAATATCATATTTCATATTATTCATATTATTCATATTATTCTCCTTTTATTATATTGTTTATGTCAATGATTTCAATCATTTGTGATACAGATCCTTGTTTTTTAAACTTTACTACCTTTTTAAACATATGCGACTATTATATCATATAACAACCTTTAGTATCATAGTTTATTTACATTGCAACAAAAAAAGGAAATCGTGTACAATGATGCTTTCTCATTAAAAAAATAACCAAATATCATATATTCAGTATTCTTTTAGGTCATTTGTGATACGGCTCATTATTTTTTATTCTAAAAGACCTATATATTAGGTTTTGAACTTATTATCACTACACGTACTGCACTTTAAAATCAGAATATAACTCCAAAAATTACGAACGCAATCTGATACCCAACCTTATTGGGATTAGAAATGCATTTTACAATCGTCTATGAAATTAGAGGAATCACTTTGAAATAACTGCATTAAAAAACCTAGAATTCATTTACAGTAAATAATACTGCTAAAATTCTAGGTATACGGGTCGAAATGGTGGAAAATATACTCCCCGAAGTTTACCCGCGTACGGAAGTGGGTACTCGTGGTGGAGCCTATGTTAAAATTCTTTAAAGTAATCCCCTCTTTGATATATGATTCTAACAATCTCAATTTGTTCTAAAATTTTATTCACTGAATATATTATTACATAATTATCTATATAACACTTTCTTAGATCATTTTTATCCAAACGAATATTGTCAATAACTGGATAAGCATAAGGAAAACTAATTAATGATAAGAATTTATCTTCAAATCTATTAATAATTTTTAGTGCACTATCTATATTCTTAAGATCTTCAGAGATATAAGAAAATATATTATCTAAATCATCTTTTGCGTTATTTGAAAGTAAATATTTACTTACCATATTTTGCTTTCATCTCTTGGATAAACATAGGTCCATCTGTAAGTTCTCCTGATTGTTTCATTTCACGTATCGATTCATTAATTAGTTCAATAGCTTGATTACGTGCAAACTCTCGTTCATATACTTCAATACTCATTAAAACCATTGAGCCATAACCATTTTTAGTAACAAAAACAGGTTCGTTACTTTCATTTACATACTTTGATATACTAGCCGTATTCTTTAGTTCTCTTATAGGTATAATTCTAGGCATATTAACACTCCTTCTTACTTTATACCATAATTATACCATAATTTAGTCACACAGTGAATAAAAAAAGAAAACATATGTTACATTGTATGCTTTCTTGTATTGTTATATATTTTCAATGGGTACTCTTAAGCATGTTAAAGATAAAATTATTTAGTTTTTGATAGTTTCTTAAATAAGCGTATATTTCATAATGATGCAATGTTTTTACAGTAATGTTATTATCTTTTGCAAATTGTCCAATTATTATCATTCTATACACCTCACAACTATAATATAGTGTCTCCCCTAAGGATAGTGTCAATATCTATTTTGGAATTCTTAAATATTATAACATATTTTTATTATTCCCAACTACCTCTAGTACCTCAAAAATTATTTGCATCATGCTTTTTGGTTTCAGGTTCAAAAACATCAAATTTAGCATCTCGAACCCACTTCCCATTCGCGAAAAAAACTCCTTATTAAATACGAAGTTTAGGACTTTACCATTGCATTTCTAATTAATCTAACTTAATAGTACTCCTATTTCTTATAGTATTTTTGCTTACTACTTCTAGGTTTATCAGGAACCGTCATTAATACTAACCCCAACTCAATCGCAGGTTTAATGTAATTATCTCTAAATGTAAGTTTATGTTTAATACCTACAAGTTCCATCAGTTCATTCGCTGATTTTGGCGTTGCAGTAATTACATTCATTAATTTTTCAACTTGTTCGGTTACTTGTTCGATAACTTGTTCGGTTTGGTTAACCTCTTGTAATGAATTATAGATATTACTAAGCATATATTCAATAAATTTTGTTGATTCAGCTTCATTATCACAAACCCCTAGAACATCATAATACTCCAGTTGTCTATCTTTAACTAATGTTTCTACAGGTAACCATCTAAATACTTTTTTCCACCTTGATAACAAAATTGTTTGCCACAATCTTCCTATTCTTCCATTCCCATCAGTGAAGGGATGAATAAATTCAAACTCATAATGGAAGACACAACTTCTGATTAAAGGGTGAATATCACTGTTTTCAAATGTCCACCTGAATAAATCAATCATTAAATCTGGGACAAACTTAGCTTGTGGAGCCATATGTATTAATCTTTTACCAGCAAACACTCCAACTCCACCTTTTCTAAATTGCCCATTGTCTTTAACTAAATCTTTCATTAGGATACTATGTGCTTTTAATAAATCATCAATACTAAACGGATCAAAGTACAAAAGCATTTCATACGTTTTAAATGCATTCTTAACTTCGGTGACGTCAGCTTGTGGTCCTAATACTCTTTTACCATTAATTATGTCTGTGACTTGATCTAATGAAAGTGAGTTATTCTCAATAGCCAATGAAGAATGAATTGTTTTGATCTGATTTTCCCTTCTTAACATAGGATTTGATAACTCTTCATTGTTTATAGTAAGTTTTGTTACTACTTCTGTAATAAGTGAAATATAATTTACTATTTTATCAGTTACTTTATATGGTGGTTTATAATCCATATTCATGAAAGTTCACATCCTTTTATACTTATACCATATTATACCATATAAGTTGACAATTTCCCATTAATAAAAAAAAGAAAATATCAATTTTCTAATATTTTCAGTTAGTTCTCTTTTGTTTTAGTTCACCTTTAAAATACAACACTTTTTATACTTCTTGCCACTTCCACACGGACAAGGATCATTTCTTCCAACCTTCTGGGTGTTGGCCCTAATTTCACCTAACTCTAGAGGTGTATATCCATTATTATTCCACATTCGAGAATTGTTTTGCAACTTTACTAGATGATCATACATAAGAATAGCTTCTTCTTCTGAATCGAACACCAAATCAAGTATGTCTATTATATCATCAACAACAAATTGGATTCTACTTGATAACATAAACTGAAAAAGAGCACTAGAAATAACATTCTCTCTTTTTACATCTGATTTAGTCAGTGTGTTAACATACTCTTTAAACTCTTCTATATAAGGATTATCATCAAAATAACCATCATCAATATGTTCAAGAAATTTAATTTTTGTTGGGATATAATACGGTTTTCCTCTAATTATCTTTAAATGTTCATCATAAGTATCTTCAAGAGCTTGTATTACATAGTAACCTTCAATATCTGAAATATAATATGATTGCAAGATATCACTAGAGACCTCTGTTTTGTCAAACAATTCATTGTTGTGATTTTGATAAATATAACTAATCTTATTTATGCTAATCATTCCATATAAATTACATGCAGCAATAATATATTTTTCATACTCATTTAGTTTATTCATAATATCACTCCTCAAGATAATTTTACCATATATTCAGCATTTAGTTTATTTCACTTTGGTTTCAGGTTCAAAAAGATCAAATTTATCATCTCGAACCCACTTTCCATTCGCGAAAAACACACTTAGAAAAACATTTTTTATGGGGGGGTATTTTGGTGTGAAAAGTGCTCAAAAAGCGATACTTTTAAAATATAAAAAAACCGAGAATATCGCAGTAGTAAGGGAAACTACTAAATTCTCGGTATACGGGTCGAAATGGTGGAGAATATACTCCTCGAAGTAAAGTCGCGACTCATAATAGTTGCGTCTGTCTCCACCAATTAATCTCACATCCAATTTATGATGAATTACATAACTCATTTCTTAACTATTGCAAGTAAGTATTATTCAACAAACATTTGACATTTTACAAATAGATTGGCAGACACCTTGACTTTAATTACTTGATTGCCAATTCTGCAACTTAGTCTTGATCCCAAACTGAACAAATTGTTATCACTATCAACTAATTTCTCATCAAGATATAGATTAAGTCCAATCGCCTTGTTAGCAACTCTAATTTTATGACTTTTATAGCTAGCCTCAAATGATGTTCTTGATATCAATACTGTATAAATGATTAAGTAGATTAATACAAGAATTATAGATATTGGCCATAATATTGATGGGCCATCCCAAAATGCTTGTATTGTTGTAAACAAAAAGAACCCTAAAGGAAACAGTATTGACATCTTTAGCGTATTAGATGGGCCATTTACCTCTATAACATCTAACACATGATTTTCTAATTCATTATTATATATATCCTCATCAGATATTATATTATCAACAGTAACACCATAAAAATCAGATAGAATTTTCAAGGCTTCTATTCCAGGTATTGATTCTGATCTTTCCCATTTACTAATTACCTTATCTGAATAGTTTATTTCTTTTGCAAGTTCAACTTGTGTTAGCGACTTACTTTTCCTATAAATGATTAGTTTCTTAGAAATATTTTCAGCATTCATATACATCACTCCTCTAAAACATTATATATTACTCTTAAATGCAAGTAAATATAAAACAAGAAATCTATAATCTCAATATCGTTTACTTCAATTCTACAAATCATAGAGGAAGATAAATTTTATAATTCTCATTACTCAAGAAAGTACCTATTCCAATAACAAGCATGTTTTTCTCTTAGTTAAAAATTTCACACATTTTGTTTGTATTTAAGTATACAAAAACCGAGAATTCATATAGAGCATATAAATACTCATGAAATCCTCGGTATCGAGTTCAAATGGTGGAGAATATAGTCCCCGAAGTTTACCCGTATCTGGAAGCGGGTACTTGTGGTGGAGGAGGGTCTCCACCATGGGAATACACAACCAAAATTGTGGCCCTGCTTTTTGTATCATTTTTACTCTGATTTATTTTTCTTTTGTATATTTTGTTATTTAGTTCTATTCTTTGACATGTACTTACTCATTCGAATGATAGAAAAAAAATGATAAATGCAATTGCATCTATCATCTCTTTTGTTTAATCCTTATAGTTTTCCCTATACCATTCTTTGATATCAGGAAAGTCTTTTTCAATTATTTCTATTGAACTAGAGTTTATTATTTTCCCGTCCTTTATTAAAACAGCATAATCAATTATCCTCTGAAGATTACCAATCTCATGTGAAGCTACAATTATATGTTTGTAATTTTTAGCAACTTCAATTATTGTATTTATCATGTTCTTTCGATTATAAGGATCTATCTTAGAGAATGGTTCATCTAATAACAATATTTCTGATTCTATTGATATAGTAAGTATAAATGACAATATCTTCTTTTGTCCATCACTTAATTCACTAGTAATATCTTCGCTATCAATTTTGAATATATCTAGTAAACTATTAAATCTGTCTCTATTAAAATGTGGTTTAATGGATTCAAATACATTTGAAATTAATCTCACTTTTGATCTTGGAAGTTTATCAAACTCAACCATGTAGAAATAGTCATTACCAGAGCGAGTATAAGATCCGTTATTTAACTTAGAGAGAGTTTTTAATAAACTAGTTTTCCCACTTCCTATATGTCCTAAAATTCCTATTACATTCCCTTTAAGTTCTAGGCAAGGAATATCTAGTTCAAATCCACTATCATAATTCTTCAATATATTTTCAATTTTCATTATGTATCAATCCTCCAGTATTTTTTGAGAACTAAATATATAGGAGTAATAACTGTAATAATAACTATCATTGTAACCCTGATATTCTCAAGTAATTGTGCATTTTTAATAAAACTAACTCCAAATGCAATGACACCAAATACAGAAACATATATTAAAACCTTAATTAATGATTTAGTTCCATTTATCAATTGATATTTTCTTTCCAATATAATAAGTAATGCATAAAATACTACAGGTATTGAAAATAGATGCATACCTAGTGTCGGAACTATCATGTATCCTTCTCCCATACCATTTATATGAAGTGTACGCAATACAACATAAATAGAGGTAATTAATAATGATAACAGTAAAGGTACAATTATGTTAATAACTAATGGCCAAGCACTTCTTTTATTTAAAACAAAATATAACTGTAGGTTAATTTTGTTAAAGGTAAGATATGTAAGAATTCCTGGAATGATAACTATATAGCCAAATACGAACGTAAAATCTCTGACTTCATATTTATCACCAAATGCAAATATGAATGAATAACAATAAAGATGAAATATTAAAGAAAATACTATAAATCCTAACAATATGTTTTTGTTAAACTTCCAGTACACAGATAGATTGTTTCTTAGTTCCCTCATTGTATCACTCCTGTTATTTCATTTTCAAACCAGTTGTACAGGTTCTTGTATTTCTTAATTAACTCATCTTCAGAGTAAACTTTACCAAAGTTATTATTATGTAAGACAACAACGTAATCTAATAGCCTTTCTACGTCCTCAATTTCATGACTTGATATATAAATCAGTTTGTTTTTTACATCAGTATATTCAATTATGATCTTAGATATCAGTTCTCTAGTTTCAAAATCAAGATTCGAGTATAACTCATCAATAAAGTAGTACTGTGTATCTCTACAAATAGTCATTACTATATTTAGCAGATTCTTTTGCCCTCGACTTAATTGTCTTATTTTGATATCACTAGTTAATCCTAGTTCCAATAATATTTTATAAAAGTCAACTGCATTGAAATCACTGTAAGTTAAGCGAAGTAATTCTCCAAGTCCCAATATATTAGTATTGTAGAACTTATCAACATCTGGAAAGTAAGAAATATCGTGCTTATATTTACTGATTTGATTACTATGTGCCAGATCAGTCATTACTTTAAAGAAAGTAGTCTTACCAGCACCATTAATACCTAAAATACCAATGATACCCTTAATGTCAAATTCAATATTCTTGATATCTAGCACTAACTTTTTACCATACTTCTTTTCCAAGTTATTTATTTTCATTTTCCCACTCCCTAGTAATAACATCTAGAACAAACTTTTTGCTAACTTTTTGCTCCTTCATGATTTTTGTAAAATCTTGAATCTCATTGAGAATATAGTTGTTGATATATTTCTCTATGTTCTTTGTTTCAGAAATCGTTCTCCCAACACCTCTGTG
>LGVF01151788.1_pt1 | contig 80055 bp, 111 predicted proteins | sample 469901 | NCBI WGS metagenome assembly LGVF01 (sample SAMN03893561, study PRJNA290197) | marine sediment metagenome | material: sediment; isolation source: combined push core samples #3730, #5133, and #5579 collected at Hydrate Ridge | place: Pacific Ocean: Hydrate Ridge
TCCGGAGACATAGGGGGGGTGAGGGGGTCAGGGGGAGAGGGGGGTGCCATGAATCAAACCTCCACAGAGTCGGCTGGTTCGTCGGGCACGTCCGGCAGCTTAATGCGTCTCAAGCAGTCCGGGCAAGCGATGTACGCCGGGAACCGTTTCTTTCCGGTGTAATTCCATGGCTTTCGTTTGCAGTAGGGGTTAGGGCAGTTGATCATCATGCTCATGCTCATGCGCACCATGAGCATAAGAACGTTACGGGGTTTGTTGCGGGCGTGGAGTATATATTCAAATGTATTCTAAAAAACATTCATAATTAAGAATGTATGTGAGAAAACGGAATGTGATATATTGATAAAATTGAGATTATGAACAAATGACAGGATTATAGCAAAATGACATGTACAGAGTAATATAGGTGTATGGCACATATTTTAAAAGAAATAACAGTGGAAGTTAAAGGGATTTGGATATGCGGAGTTCATAGTTGCGAGCCATTTTTCTGTTTTCGATGTATCATTAAACTTGATAATTAAAAGCGTATTACGCCATTTAAAAAAGTATAACGAAAATCGCACCCGTTCAGCCCATTAGAGAAGATATGAACTGGCGAGAGGGTTGCGAATCCGGGAACATTTTGAGATCATAAGAAATGCAATTATAGAAGAGTGTCGTGGCGTCATTTCAAGCAGTAATACGATTGTTGCAATTCGTAACACCGTTTTCCGTATACCGCGACTTTTCGTTATAGACCTTTTTCTTAATTTTCGCGTTATTTCTTTCTTTCTTTCTTTCTTTCTTTCTTTCCAAATAAGATAAGATAAGATAAGATAAGATAAGATAAGATAAGATAAGATAAAGCACATCAAACAGTTTAGCATGAGTTAAATCAGGGTAGCATAATTCTTATTTGGTCAAACAGCCCAATACCCCTCCCACTGGCTTGTTTGGGGTGACTCACACTATCTCTACTCTAAAGTGTCTGAACCTACATAACTTCCTGTGTATGGCTTGAATCACCTGAACTTTCCGATATAAGATCGTTATACTTTTTTAAATGGCGTTATACTTTTTTAACGATCCAACCTGTGTATTAATAGAAAAAGAACCGATAGATAATTATATCACTCTTAAAACTATCTATTTAAGGCAAACCACTATTTAGATAGAGAAAATAAGTATAAAAACAGCGAATAAAAACTTAGAGTTCTTGCGTGATTAGTGATTTATATTTATCAAATTGTATGTTAAATTCATCCTGCGACACACCCTCTACCATCTTAATATTTGGTCGAAACTTACTGTTCGCCACCAACAACACAAACCTACTATCCACAAGTTGTTTCAACGCCTTTTTCGCAGCCGCCCCATTCCCTTTACTCCGACCTATCGCCGCGTAAATGTTCAGAATCATCAGATCCTCACAATCCGAATTAATCCATAGATCAACTATCGCGAGGAACTTATCACGCAAACCCTCCTGCACTGGCTGCCGGATACTGTTGCGTGTCCACGCAATCACACCCCTATCCATGTTCATACTCTGCTCAAGACCCTCATATTTCACATAAAACTCATACATTTTCGCGAAACCTTTCGTGATCCCCTTACTACCCCCCAAATTTTGTAACATTTCACGTTCTTCACCCGACAATCTTAACGCGCATACCTCTTTATGGGTACTTTTTCGTTGACACGCCCCGCGCCCCACTACGCGCACCCCCAAATTTCAGAGTAAAAACGCAACCGGAAGCCACCACAACATTTAAAAGCAGAACTCACAAATACTATCTCGCGGGTGCCAACCCGCGCACGTCCCTTTTGATGATTTATCACACTCATAAGCGAACACATCCCAATTCCCAATATGCCTAAAATGGCAGCGCAATTATGAATATATGCGCCACTTGCATAAAGTATTTTCGTTCGCCGTGCTACGTGTTACTAAAAATAGTTCGCATGTTCGTGATTTCACTTAGTCACTCCTTCTTTGCTTTTGTTGGTGCCCCTTTTGCTTTCCTGCCAGGGGAAGCAAAGAAGAAGCGCGACGGGAAACCACCGCCGCGTATCTTAATAAGCATTCAACGATCCCGAGACCGCTAATACTCGTGGGCTTTTGGCACTTGGCACGCCACTATATAAACCTTACGTCACCACCTCATATTTCCGGAAAACAACAATCAACTTCGTACACATCATAACAATTTGGGCAGGTCCACATTGTTTCTTGCATGAACGCGGTGCCGTTGAGATTCCCTCGCATCGGCGAAACCACTGCCTGCATCGGCGTTCCGCAAATTTTGCAGACCGGTGGCTGAGCGATAAGCGTTTTCAGGTGCGCAATTTCCTCACTGCCGTGAACCGTCCACCATGCATGTAGTTTCATGCACCCTGTGGTCATGCCCTTTCCTTCGCCCAGCTCTTTCAGGCTTTCCCGGACGTACTCCGGCAGCCTCATACTACATTGCGTTTTCGGAACGCATTTCGGAACGCCATTATGTTTGCCTCGACCCATGTTTTCATCCACCTGCTAACCCGCGATCAGAACGGATTCACCACGGTCAACCACGGAATCCTCGAAAAATGACGGTCCTCCGTGTAAATCGAGAAAACACCGTTCTCCCGCATCGTTGCGGCGATCACAGCGTCCCAATAATGGATGTTGTGCTCGATGCTCAGGTCAATGGCTGCCGGGATTGTTTGGGCGACCGGGGCGATCACTTTCCAGTCCCGGAAGCTCACAATTTCCGTGATGAATCGTCTCACAGTTGTCTCTTTCACTTTTTCCCTGAATTTCCCGGTGACGGTCGCATAAAACTCAGACAGGTTTTGTACTGAAATTGCGTACTGTTGCTGCTGCTCGGTCCAACATTTGCGGATCAGTTCCTTGCAGATCGTCTGTTTTTCCGGCTCGTCTGTGTCTAATGTGTACACAAGGATGTTTGTGTCAATCAGAAAAAGCTCATCGATCATGCAAAACACTCCTATGAGGGTATGTCCATCCGCCGCTGTGAAAATCCGTGTTCAAAAATTCTATCGCTTCTCTGGCGATCTTCTTCTGTTTCCGCTCAAACATCCAGGCTTGGAGTGCCTCTGTGAACGCCTTCCCCAGATGCCCTTTGCCACTTCCGAATGTCTCGGCGGCAACTTTCCGGAACTCACGGATAACATCGTCCTGTACGTTAATGGTAACTGTTTCCATGGTTGCGTTTACGTGCTACGCATATTTAAACATTTTGCAAACCCAAACGTTTTTATAGGTACGCGGCATTGTTTGCGGTATGGCACATCTCCACAAAATTAAACTCGATATCGCGGACGTGATGATCGGTGGCGGTCTTGCAATCGTAATCCTCTGGATGTTCGGCAAACTGGTTGGCTGGATTTCCTCGCCTCTCTGGGTTGACATGCTTCCGCTCGCCGGTTTTATCATAGCGATCGCCGGGATAAGTGTTAAAATAGGTAGAACCTTGGAAAAGATCGATAACATGCTAACCGCCATCAATCGCCTCGAAAAAAACGCAATAAACACAGAGAACCGGCTAACAACAGTGGAATCGTTGATCGCATCCATTTTGCAGAAAATCGGCGTTTAAGTGGTCGTTTCGAGCGCAACCTTTTTGTACTCCTGCTGCCAAACCCCCTAATTGTGCCAGCAGGCACCACGCCGGCAACGCCGATAATAATTGGCTTCCAATAAAACAAGGATTGAAACCGGTTTAGGCATCAGAAAACCCTTCCGGGTTCCACAATTCGAGAATCAGACCGTTTCGAGACGTTGCGGGGTTGTGGAACTGCTAATCAGACCGTTACGGGATTGAAACAATCTATTTCGGCTCTGTGCCTGCTTGCAAACCTCTTTTAGCAGTATTTTTGAGAATTGCAGTCCAGAGCCATCGCCACAGATTGTTTTACGCCGTCTGTCGCCGTCTCCTTAAATCGCACAAATTTCATGCAGTATTTTACGCCGTGGCACCGCTCATTCGGTCCGTCTTCCAGATAATACAGCCGTGGACGCCGCCCTACTTTGCACACCTCCTCCTCCAGGTCCCAATTAGCGCACGTTTCGCAGGGCACGCCGACAAAAATATCGAACTCTTCCAGCGTGAGCCACCGTCGTTTTGCCTTCCGCCGCGGATTCATGGTTTACGCTCTTTTTCGCTCGTTTCGATTAGCTCCACGCGCACCGTCTCGTCTTTTGCGAAGCGGTTTGCCAGCTCTGCCTGCCCGCGTCGCATGATTTTCGCGTATCGGGTGCCGTCTCCGCGGTCTCGTACCACGGACCGCATTCGGACCGCAGGCTCGTCAGCGAGGGCGATGCATACGGCGGCGGCGAGTGGGAAGCCATCGTGCTTGCGCTCGGGGATTGTGACGAAACATTGCATGTCTTTGGTGCGTTGCCAGACCGTGCCGAAAAAGTGGGGGGTCATGCGCTCCCCTGCCTGCTCGGCGCCGGGGCGGCGTCCTCTGCCGCCTGCCGGTATTCTGCCGCGAGTGGCTTGTTTTCCGATCCAGGAAACCGCTCGCTAAACCATTTCTGCGAGGGGCAAACCGGGTATCCGTATCCGCGATCCTCGCATTTCTGCCCGTATCCTGGGCATTCCGGGTCTTCGCATCTATCTATCATGTAGTATCACCTGTCCGGGTCATAATTCTCGATTGATCCAATATCATATTCGTTTGCGTCGTTAATTCGCTGTATCTCGTCTCTGCGTGCCTGTATCCATAGGGGCGCCGGGGTGGCGGCGTCTTCTGCCGCCCGTCTGCGCTCTTGCTCTGCGATTGCTGCGACGCCGCCTTTGCGGGCGTTGCGGGCAAGCTCTGCCGCAGGCATCGCCCGGCACATCTCCGCGGGGGTCCGTCCGGCGTTGCGCTTCCGGCGGGCGGCTCGTGTGGCTGCCGCGGCGGTGGGCTTGCGTGCGGGGTCGTGGAGGGGTGGCAGGCTCATGCGCCTGCCTCCTCCGTTTCAAGCTCATAATGCCCGATCTTGTTGCCGTTTACGTCTCTGATGTCGCCGGACAGGTCACCGGACACTATGCGGTCCGCGACCTCCTTGAGTATCTGGCTTGCCTCACCTGCCGGATACTCATCGAAGGCTGCGTTATCGGTCTCAAATTCCAGTTTCATAGTCATTTATATCGCCTCTCTGCTTTTTCGATCTCTTCCGCATAGTCTCGCCTGAATCGTCGCTCTGTGTCTGCTGCGACGTCCATCGCAGCCCGGTAGGCTGCGCAGTCCTCATCGAAGCCTTTGCAGGCATCGCATTCTGCCGTACTGGCGTCTTCGCAGCACCGCGGTAGTGGCTCGTCTCCGGGTGCGCTACTGCATCCGGGCGGTAGGTTTGTTTCGCTCATATCTCTCATCTCCGGGCGGCTCATACCTTGAGCCGCATTAACTCGAAAGATATCCACCATACCAATGCGGAAACGCTTACGATCACCGGTATCTCTGCGCCCTGCACGTCTATGCCTGTGCTGGACGCTGCTATCACTGTGCTCGCTCCGAGCACCACTGCAACCAGTGCGCTCGCTGTTACTGCTGCGATCTTTGTCTTTTTCTGCATGTCTCTGTATCTCCTGTTGTGTGTGCCCCGTTTGGGCTATGACCGCCGCCGGTTTGACCCGTGCGGCGGTTTGGAATCATGGCGTGCCCAACGCTGCCCGCTCTAAATCCGATATTCCTAACATCGACCGAAATATATCGGTTTTCATTATTCCGATCCATTCATGCGCTATTACATTGCCTTCTTTGTTTTGAATCGTTATGTCGATACCTGCCGCATCTTTAGTGCGGTTTTGTATTCCAATCGTGGTCCTGTGCCCTGTTGTCTCGTCAGTCGCTGTGTATACGCTCATTTCTCTGTATCTCCTGTTGTGTTTTGCCCCGTGGGGCTATGACCGCCGCCGGTTTGACCCGTGCGACGGTCTGCTATCTTAAATTATGCGCCAAAACCGCAACTCTTCTACAAACAACACAATTTCACCCGATCTGCCTTTGATGTGGTACCAGTCTTCTTTTTTTGTTGGGGTTTTCGTGATCCTCCAGATTCCCCATTCTGGGTGTGCCTTGCTTTTGATTTCCGTGTTTAGCTCTAATATCACCGCGTTTTTGAGTGCTGCCTCTGCCAGCAACGCGTTTTTCAGCTCTGTCAGCTCCTCATCTACGTCGCCGTTTTCGCAGCAGTCCCGTATTACTTCTGCGAGGGTGTACGTCTCGATAAGCCCGGTCCGGTCTTGCTCGATACTGTCATACATCCCGGTAACGTGGTTGTAGGTCACAAAATCGTCTGTAAAGTACGTTGTATCGATATTGTTGATGCCAGGGCACTTAATGCACGCTATAGGTCGCTCCTTTGGCTCTATCTCGTTTCCGATGTCCTCACCGACCGCAAAAGTGCAGTCTGCGTATATTCCGAAGATTTCACCATTTTCGGCGGTCAAATATGCCGCTAATGCTTTTGTGGTCACAACTGTTTCGATTAGCTTGTGTACGTCTTTCATTTCTCTTGTCTCCTGTTGTGTTTTGCCCCGTGGGGCTATGACCGCCGCCGGTTTGACCCGTGCGGCGGTCTGCTGTCTCATTTGCTGAATTGCTGCCATTTGATGTTTTGCATCCATTCTCCTGAGAATATGGCTTCGTCTCTCTGCTCTCGCGTGTTGGTGTATCGCGGCTCTCCATCTTCCCATACTACGCCTTCGCGATATACTCCAAGTCCGTCCATTTTGAAGGACATCGGATAATATCGCCCGTCTGCGGCTCGCAGGAATGTCATTTCCGGGTCTGCCATCAGGTCGCCATTTTGCTCGTAGTAGTGTGCGATGCTGAAGACGTTGCCAATTTCGCAGTCGCCCACCCACTCGACCACAACCGGCATTATCCCACTGTCGGGCTTGTTGTTGTCGATCCGGGTGTGACTGTTTTCGCGGTCCAGTCCGGCGGTGAGGCGGTCCATTACCGCCTTTGCCTTCTGGTTGATTGCTCGCATATTATCGCTTCCATCCTGCCGCTTTTTCGATCATGCTGCGAAGCATGTCTTCGAGTAGCTCGCTGTATCTTGCAGGGAGGCATTCTGTGCCGTCGTTGCTGATGCAGTTGTATATCAGCGATCTTATTCGCTGATATGTCTCTTTTGCGTCCAGGGTGCCGGGTTGGGTGTCGTCCAGGTCCCGGATATCTTCGCCGGTGCCAAATTCGCTATCACTGCCATAAGTCAAGAATGCGGCGGTCTGATTCGCGATGCCTGCGACCGCGATAGCGCGGTATGCATCCCGTTTTTCGTACTCGCTCCAGGTCTGGAAACCAGACTCTCTCAGATGTTTGTCCAGGCTTCCGGCGATGTTTTCAAGCTCGCTTTTCCGTATTAGTGCGACCGACATAATCCTATTCCTCGTTTGGGTCCATCCCCGCGTCTGTGAGGGGGGATAGGCTGCCCTTGTAACGTGTCGCTTCCCTGATTTCCGCGTCGATCTTGTCCTGCATGATCTCGCTCTCGCGGGTGTCTTCGTTGTCGGGCATTAGATCAGCCCCATAACCAGGAGCCAGGATTTGCAGCCGTGCGGGCATACTCCATCAGGCTCTACGATGCATCCGTCTGTTGCCTTGCAGATGCCATCATCCATCCAGCGCTCCAATTGCGCCAGGCTCGGCGCTTTGCGTGTTTTTTGTGCCATCAGATCGCCTCCACGCTCACACGTATCCGGGCGGGCGGCTCTGCGCCAAGCGCAAATTTCTGTATGTAGAGCGTGCCGATATGGGGTATCGCGCTCGTTTCTGCGTAGCGATATGTATTCTTTGTCGTCCGCTCCAGCTCAAAATCTGCGTTGATGGCTTTTGCTATTTCTATTTCTGTTTGTTTCATGGTCTCATCTCTTGTTGTGTGTGCCCCCGCTCGGGGGGCTATGACGCCCGTCGGTTTGACCCGTGCGGGCGTCTCTTTTACCAGTCAATCGAATAGCCGATGAAAGTATTGTCGAAGTAATACCCTGATGCACCTATTATCGAGTACCGCCCCTTTGCGATCATCGTTTCCATTTCTGCCATGCTGAAAGTTACGTCGAGTTGCGGCTCAAGAAAGTAGAATCCCTTATCTGACGTCTGGAATATGACAATAGCATGTCCGAGCCACGTATTTGAGCCGTCGTCCATCGTCATCAGCACATATCCTGCCCGCATGTTTTGCGCATTCGCATTCCTGACCACGACAGTCGAGTAATGGTGGCACATAAACGTATTTGGTACGTATGTGCGCAGGTCGGTTGTGTCGCTTGCTATGAATGCCTGCATCTCCGCGTATGTTGGATTCTGCATTGGGGGTTGTGCTGGTGTGTTGCCTGTTGGGTCTGCAAGTAAAAGCCCCATACTGGCAATACCCAGGCACAACGCAGCCGTCACCTTGATTGCCGCACTGGCAAACTCGTAATCGTCGTTTGTGCGCCGGTGGCTGCGGTACTTCTGATGCTGCTTTTGTGTGTGCGGTCGATTCCGCTTAATGTAGTCCCGCTCTATCAAACTCATTGTCTTCGGGTCTCCTGTTGTGTGTGTGCCCCACGCGGGGGCTATGGCGCTCCGGCGGTGTGACCCGTCCGGGCGTCTTGAGATTAGAAACGTAAGACTCCTCTGTTTTGGCTTGTCTCGTACCTGACTCAGCCAGCCGTTTGCCCGCGAGCGATCAGGTAGTCATTCAGTCGCCTGTTGCGTCTGTATATCTACCCTTATACTGCACAGTATATAAACCTTTTGTCGATGCCGCCCGCTATCGATTCCGCAACTAATATAATTATGATCTGGCAAACAGAGCCTTCTCGTGCCTCCGTTTGCGTGCGCGCAGTGTAGTGATAATAACTTGTGGTGTTTTTGAAATCTAAACACCCCAACAAACTATCACTACATCATCCCCTACGCCTCGCAGCTGCCCGCTTTTTCTTTTCCTTGCCCCATAGCAGCTTCGCGATATGCTCGTCCACATCCCCGCTCATCATCGCGAGCGCGTCCGCCGTCGTGATCGCCTCATCTGCCAGCAGCACATCCACCCGCGACCGGGCGGTCCTCTGCTTCGCTGCCTTCTGCTCCCGGCGTTTCGTGTGCCCCTCCGCGATTGCTGTTGCGTGGGGGTTTGTGAGTGGCAGTCTCTGTTTTCCCTCGCGTTTCATGTAATTCCGGACCGTGCTCTCGCTTACCCTAATCCCTGCCTCCTTCAGGTCCGCAATAATGGTTTGCATAGGGGTGCCCAACTCAAAATCCACCCGCAGCCGTCGCCGCACGCCCTCGGGCGCCTGCTCGATCTTCCCCCGCTTCGCAGACACAACCGGACCCAAATATTTGTCCTCAGTCACGACCTTGCTGCCCCTCCGCTTCGTGCTGATCCGCTCATATCTGTACTTCCTGCCGCCCACAGTCTTAATTATGATCTTCGCCATCAGTCACCCGCCCGCCGCTGCCTCTTAGACTTCTGTTTTCTGCGTTTTTCCCGCTGTTTCCGCTTCTTTGCCACCGCTACCGCCTGCCGTCCGCCCGCCGGATGTACGTCGCGAAGTCGCCCGCGAAGCTCCTGAGCCGCCGCCGCCTGCATCCCCCGCTTGGTACGCCGTCTATGCGGTCAATCTCCCCCTGAAAATCGTCTGCAAAGGTCTGTTTTCGTTGTCTGTTTGCCATTTTTATCGCCTCTTTTTCTGCTTTCTAACTGTGTTTTTCTTTTTCGGTTTCCGCCGCCTAAAAATCGGTTGCCCATGTGTTGGCTTTCTGTAGCTTTTTGAGCGTTCCGGCTGTCACCGTTTCGGTCTTCCCGCCCTTCCATCGTATCACGTTCGGGCTAACCTGCAACAATCTGAAGTCCACAGTTTTCTTTCGTTTATCCACCGACGTTTCCGTATATTTCCCCCGCGGTTGGTACGATTTCACTTTCTTCATCGTTGTCGTCTGCTTCTTTCGCCGGTATACGCACCATATCGGGTTTCGGTAGGTGCCTTCTTTGATCGCCCTGTACAGGTATCCTTTTTTCTTCAAGTCGCTAATTACAGCGTTCTTGCGGATTTTGGAGTCTACACATATCACATGTGTGTACGTTTTCCCATCGAATTTCTTTGGACCTAATGCCATCTCTTCTCACCTCTTTTGCTTTGTTTTTGACGGTTTCCGCCGCCTCGTCGTCCCCCTCGTTCGTCCAGCCTCCCAGCCGCCCGCATCATCATAGCGGTGGGTGGCTGCGCTGCTTATCGATGTTTCCGAACATATATCACGTAGTATCGATCCTTTGTAGTCTTATCATACATTGGAACGACACGCGCTCTCCATGCATTCTTCTTACGCAGGCGCGATGCAAACGTTTTCGCCTGTGCTCGGCTGCGCATGTTGCTATATCGCATGTACTGCTTGCCGTTGAACGTTATGCTTTGTCTTACACCAACTTTTCCAACTTCTGCATATACCATATCTTGTTCACCTCTTTTGCTTTGTTTTTGACGGTTTCCGCCGCCTCGTTGTCTTTCGTTTCCCGCTCAGCCGCCCGATCTCATCTGCGAACTCGTGTTCGTATGGGTTGTGGGCGTATGGGTCGCTTGCATACGGGTCGCTTGCATACGGGCTGCCTGCCAGTGCGTCCTGTGGCACCACATTCATCTCTCGTTCGATCACGGCGGCGCCCCCGGCAAAGATCAGGTTGTCGAGTTCCACGCCCGGGTTTGCCCGTGCTTTCTGCGTGTACCGCTTTGTTCTGGTCTTGCTGACTGGCTTGCGCTTGGGCTTGGCGGGCGCTCCCTTCATGGTCTTCAGGTGTCGTTCCCAGACTGTGATCGCAGCTCGCACCTTGCGTGCCCGTGCGGTCTGTGCCGATGTCCTGGTCTCCATGCTTGCGAGCAGGAGCCTGGCGTTCGCCACAAAGTCCCGGGTGTCCTTAAGTTCCCGGATGGGTGCTGCACCCATGGTACCATCCTTCCGGGTGCCGGTCACGCTGTTCGCCTTCCGGAGCAGCTGGTCGGATGCCCGCTGGAGCCGGATGCCGTTCTTTGTCATGGGCGGCTTTGACTGCCCATAAAACTCGTAGGCTCCGCCGTGCCCCGTGAGCGGATGGATGTCAAGAGCATCCTGCCACTCACTCCGCAGATAGGTCTGAACGATGTATGCGCCCGCACTCTGGCTCGGTGTCACCCTGCACTTGACGCCGCCCCTCCGCATCACTGTCGCAAGACTCCTGGCGGCGGCGTTCGGGTCAGTGATCACAATATCAAGGTCCGCGGGCTGCCGCCCGGTGATCTGATGCGTCGCCATCGCCGCACTGCCATAAACCTCGTGGTTGCCTGCGTGCTTCCTGATCCAGCTCCGGACCGCAGGCTCCACCCGGTTCGGGATGTTTCTTATGTCCACCTCAGCAAGCGGCTTTGCCACCACCGAAAGCTCATCATCAAGCACTTTCACGATGGTGAGGGCGGCGGTTCTGCGCTGCTTGTCGGTAGGGGGTTGTCTTCGGGTCATGAGTCTGGTTACACAGCTCCCCAATACCTAACGTACACATGGTATCGCACAACATTTTCACCAGATACTTTTCTGGAAAACCGTTTTACCCGTGCAAGACCATCTGCACTGCGTATCCTCTTTGCATACGCTTCGGCATGGGTTTTTCGCCGGAACCCTGATGTTGCCGTTGTGCCGATTTCATACAGTTTCTTACCATACCGCATATTGTATGGTACTGTATACCCCGATTTCCTCTCATATTTCATTGCCATATTCTTGTTCACCTCTCTTTATCTCGTGTTCATGTTCTCCCTGGTCATCTTGTGTAGATCATGTACCGATACGGGCAGATGTCCCGGGTCTCCACGATTCGGTAAAGCTCATACCTACGCGTTGCGAATTCTTTCAACGCCTGCTTGTTGTTGCCAGGTTGCAGGCAAGTTCTCGGTGCCGTTGTTTGCGTATACCGCCTGCCATCGAACCATCGGTATGTTGGTCCGCATATCTCCCTCGTAACCATGGTCAGCGGTGACATACCTGCAATCGATTTTCGCACAGCTGATACTGTTTTCTTTTTCATACCCCATTCCCTCTATGTATTCATGTTCTCCCACTCGCCCGCCGCCCCCGCTTCGCCTGCTGGTGTCTGCGGGGGGCGGTAGGTGGTGCATGGCTCACGTTCGTGTGCCGAAGTCTCCCTCGTAGTTGCGCTTTCTCGCCTTGCTCGGTCTGTTCGCCGCAGGTATCCTTGCGTCGCGGTGGTACGCCCTGACTGCTGGCTCGTAATGCCTGTCGCTCCTGCGATACCATTCGTAGTACCAGCCGGTCGCGGTCTTCTTGACGTTATTCGCCTTGTTCTTGTCTCTTGAGTGGCGGATGGTCTTCTTGAACCCCACGATACTAACCGTGATCTTTCCCTTCTTCAGCAGGGTGTTCTTCTGCTTCGTTGTCAGCTTTCGTCTGCGGACATCGCTATGCCCACTTCCCATCTTTGGTTTTGCCATGTTCTTCATACTCCTGTGTTTTAACACCTAATTGGTGATCCTAACGTATTTCCCGCCTCGTTTCACCATCACGAACCCCTGTATCGCCAGATACTCTTGTTGCGATGGTGTGAGTTTGGGTGTGGCGGCGGTCTTCTTTGCTTTCGGCTTGGCTGCTGTTGGCTTTGCCTTCTTTGTGGTCTTCTTGGTCTTGGCTGCCGCCGTCTTCTTCGGCTGCTTCTTGGCGGTTCGGGCGGCTGGCTTCGGCTCTGGTGCCTGCGTCGGTGTCAGCCCCATCCCGCCGCCAAGCAGGTCCGCCGTGAGTTCTGGCGGTGCCATGAGAATCGGTGGAACCATGGGGGCGGGCGCTGGCTTCTGCTTCTGCTTCCGTTTCGGCTTCGCTGCCTGCGTCGGTGTCAGCCCCATCCCGCCGCCAAGCACGTCCCCTGCAAGTTCTGGCGGTGCCGTGAGGATCGGTGGAACCGTGGGGGCGGCGGTTCGTGGCTTAACCTGCCAGTAAAAGCTCATCTTCGCAATTGGGTCTGGTTTATATGGTACTTTGTGCAACATATCTATGTAGATTAGGACTGCAGCATCGCCTATGCCATCTGGTTTTATGCGAACATCATCCACCCGCACCTCTATTATATGACCCCATTCCCCCAACAGCTTAACCTTGTCCTTCACTTTAGGCTTCGCTGCCTTCTTGCCCTTCCGCTTCGCTGCCTGTGTTGGTGGCAGCCCCATCCCGCCGCCGAGTACGTCCCCGGCAAGTTCGGGCGGTGCTGTGAGGATCGGTGGCACGGGGGGGGCAGGGGCTGGCTTGCGCTTCGGCTTCGGTGCCTGCGTCGGTGTCAGCCCCGCTCCAAGCACGTCCCCTGCAAGTTCTGGCGGGGCTGTGAGGGCGGGCGGTGTGGTTGGGGTGGGGGCTGGCTTGGCTGCTTTGGGGTATGATGGTACTTTGTGAAGGCTTGCAGGGTGGGGCGGCGGCGAGTATGTGCAGAACACACCGTATCGCGACACGCCCGCATCCTCTCCAAAGTCAATCACAATATGGTATGACCCCCCCGGCTGTGACCGGATCACCTCGTCACGAGCGCTCAGTAACGACCCATAGCGATAGCGATATTTTTCCCGGTATATTTTGCCCTTGTACGAAACATCTGTAGATGTTGTGAAGCTCGCATATATTGGTTTTCCGCCTTCCGATTCGGGCGTGAGTATGCGTGGGCGGTTCTTTGTGGTCTTTGTGGCTGCTCTGCTGGCGACGGGTTTCGCTGCTTGCGTTGGCGGCAGCCCCATCCCGCCGCCGAGCACGTCCCCTGCAAGTTCTGGCGGTGCCGTGAGGGCGGGCGGTGTGGCTGGGGTGGGGGCTGGCTTGGCTGCCATCTTTACTGCCGGTTCCGGAGCGACGGTGGGTGTTGTTTGCTGTGATGGTGACCACCCTATCCCCACGATCTGCTTTGCGCTTCCCATCGCTGCCGCCGTTCTCTTCCGTTGCCACACCCCATTCGACGGAGACCAGTGCCACCCCGCACTTTTGAGCTTCGATCTCATCTCAGCATCTGGCGTCTCATCGAAATAGATTTGCACCCGGTCCTCCTCGTTGCTGTCTATAATCGTTCCGCCTGCAAATGCTATCTCGGCTGTGGGGGTGTCTTCTCTCACTGCCATCACCCTAACACGCTCTTTCATGCGCTTGATGTTCGCGTTGTTGTTGGTTAGCTTGTACGAGGGATACCCTATCCTGCCACCGAAGTCAGGTTCTAAAAGTTTTCTTGCTGTACTTTCATGTATATTGAACTTGCTGGCTATTTGTTGCGCTTTCTCGTCATCAGATAGTTTCTTTTTCCGGATGATCTTGTTTATGGCTTTCATCTGCACTTGCTTGGCTTCTGCTGCTGCGAGCTTCTTTTCCATCATGGCAATCTCGCCGCCACCCGCTGATATGCGGTGTTCTTTCAGCTTCTTTATGATTGCGTTAATCGCCCGCTCTTTATACTCTGTTGTTTCAGCAGATCGTTTGTCGTAGGCGTCGCTTGCCCGCTTTGCCTGGCGTGCCGGGAACTTTGACGATCCTGCGATCATTGTTGAGAAGCAGCTTGAATGAGCTGCCATCATTATGTTCCATTTCTGCGCATACCCCCTCTGAAACTTGCCCATCTCCCTGTCTACCATCCTCACTTCCTCTGCGGATTCAGTAGACCGTATCAAGGTTTTGCGGATGTGTTCAACATCCTCCACGAACGACTTTATCTCCATCTCCCCCCGTTTCTCAGGAGACCAGCTTGTGCCAGAATGTGCCCGCATCGCGAGTTCTCGGTCGATCAAGGTTGGGTCGGCTTGGAATCCAACATACTCTTTATCTGCCATATCCTGTTCACCCCGTAATTCTAACGTATTTCCCGCCCCGCTTCACCATCACGAACCCCTGTATCGCCAGATACTCCCTCTGCGATGGTGTGAGCTTGGGTGTGGCGGCGGTCTTCTTTGCTTTCGGCTTGGCTGTCTTCTTTGCGGTCTTCCGGGTCTTGGCTGCCGCCGTCTTCTTCGGCTGCTTCTTGGGCTTGGCGGCTGACTTGCGCTTCGGCTTTGCCGCAGGTGTCGGTGTCAGCCCCATCCCACCGCCGAGCACGTCCACCGCAAGTTCTGGCGGAGCCGTGAGAATCGGTGGCACGGAGGGGGTGGGGGCTGGCTTGCGGGCTTGCGGTGCCGCGGCTGGCTTCTTTGCCGCCGTCTTATGTGCCCCTGCTCCGACTTTATGGAACATCGCTTTGTTCTCGGGATACCGTGCTTCATCTGCTTTTGTGGCTGGGTAATACTCAACTTCTTTACCGTTGCATATCTTAACGATCCTACGCGGACCGTGTTCTGGGTCTGCACCCCACGCGTTAGGTCGCCAGTCCCGGTTTGCCTTGTCGATCTGCCTCTGACGCTTTTTAGTGGCTTTTGCAACCAACTTTTTCGCAGCATCTAAAGAGTTCTGTAACGGAATCCAACTGCTGGCATACCACGTAAACGCAATCTGCTTGAACTCATCCACTCTGTAAACACATTCTGCTCTTTTTGGCTTCGCTGCCTTAATCGGTTTGGAGGCGAGTGCTGCTGCTGGCGTTTGTGGGGGCGTTGGTTCCGTTTTAAGTTTCGTTTCTGACCAGATATCCGTGATCGCTATCCTGTACTCCCTGACTTCTCTCTGAAACAACTTTTCCCCTTTTTTCCGATCTTTGATATCCGACGCCCATTCTTTAATCCCCGCGGTGTGCCTGGTTATCTGTGGTTCGTTTAGTCTCACAAACGCTTCCCATGTTTTAGCAGGTTTGTAATCTTTCTTTTTAGGGTCGGGCGGTGGAAATAGCCTCACCTCTGGTTTCGCTGTGGCTACTGTCTTGCTTGCGGCGGCTTCTCTCTCATGTAATCGGGCTGCCTGCCATGCGACTTCTGTGGCTGTTGGTTCCATGGTGGGTGGCTGGGGTTTTGCTGCGGTCTTCTTGGGTTTCGCCGCTCGCCGCTGTTCCAGCTTCTCGCACGCATCCGGGTGCCCGCAGGCGCACGCGTCTTTCGTGACCTGGTGGTTGTATCCTGCATCAAAGTTCCCGATTGCCACGTCGCATTCGGCGGCGGTCATGCCGCGGGCGACCTTGGGTGCGTCCATGCCCCGTTTGCCCGCTCCAAACTGCCGCCGGAGATTCTTGATGTTCTCTTCGTATGATAGTGATCTGTCAATGTGTGCTGCGACATCAATGGTTTCTGCCGGTATCCCCTGCCGCTCGAACCAGTCTTTTGCGAAGGCGACCTGCGCTCCGGCGGGCATCTGCCGGGTCATTTGTACCAATCCCTTATCATTATGTGCAGTTCTGCTAACCACGCCGGTGGGATTGTCCAACATTTTTTACGTGGGTCCCATTTTCTCCCGGGGATGCCTTTTATTTCCTTGATGAACTGTTTGTTGTATGGTGCATACACTGATACCCCCCCGGCACCGTGCTCAACCCGCACCTTTCTAATATCCCCTCTTGACCTATCATCCTTCTCGCACCACTTCTGCCACCGCACCTCACGATCAATGGCGTCTTGTGTCGCTGACGGCAGCGCCCCCTGTGTCGATGTCTTCTTTCTCATCTCATCAGCTCCTCTGCCATCTCGTCAAGCGTTGTCTGCCCCTCCGGCATCACGCCGAACGCCGCAAGGCTCCCGCTCCCCTTCTTAACCTTCTTCTTCGGGTTCTTCTTGGCTGCCTTCTTGCCCTTCCGCTTCGGTCCGCTGCCCGTGAAATAGGTCTGCCCGCTTGCTGGGGCGCCGAGTTCTGCCTGCATCTGCAAGCCTGATCCGGCAGGGGGTCCGCGGGTCGCTGTTTGCGCTTCCCACTGCATCTCATCGATCAATCGCTGCAACCCGGCTCGGTCCTCGATGCCGATCTGCGAACTGGCGTGTTGTTTCGGGTAGTGTTTCAGCGCCAACCCGTAGTATTTGGCAGCTTTCGTCCACTCCCCCCTTTCTTTTGCGTCCCACGCCATCTTTCGGTATTTAGCCGTTGTGATGTTCTGTTTTTGTGCCATTGTGTCCCCACACATCCGTTTGATTTAATTCGTCTTTAAATTAATAGAAATAAAACATACGATATTATATCATCAGTCGATTTTAATTTATGTAGTTTGGCAGCGTCGTTCATGGCAACCCGGTGATCACCTTTAGAGACATCCCAATATCCTGGATCATGAACTCGGATGTATGCAGACTTCTTCCCGTTTGCAATCTTACCTATCAAAGCTCCCCTAAACCGATACTGGGGGAAGTTTAGCTGTTTTAGGGTTTTTTCACTCATATTTTTACTAAACCACCTACACATCGAAAAATGCCGCTGCCTCTTTATCCGATATCTTTCTTTCCCGTTTCTTTAGTCCGCGATATGCCGCCCAGCCACTGCCAACAGAGTCCTTAATAACTCTTGCGTTGTAGCCCTCCCGTCTCAATCGTTCAGCGGATTGCGTTGCACCCTTTCTGCTCTTATGACCCGAATGCAACCAATAGCGTCGTCCACTGAACATTCTTGTTTTCGGTCTTTTCTTCGCTTTTACCATCTTGATTCACCTCTTATCGTTTCTTCGCTCGCTCCGGGTTGCGGCATCTGTCTGTCTGGTTCTTGCGCCTGCCGCCCGCCTTCTTTCCGCGCTGCGAGCCGTCCTTACGTCCTCTTTGTGTCATATCGTGTCCCCTCACCTGCGTCGGTCTGCCTCTCGCAACCACTTCCGGAACGCCCGCTCTCGCTGATTCTTTGCAGATGCCAAAGCCTTCGCTTTAGTTCTGAATGTTCTGGAAATGCTCTTTGCACCTGGGTGACCTCCTCCCCGCTACAAGTAACGGGGTTTGCGCTGCCCCCTGCGCCCCGGTTCCGATCACGGTCGCCAGCACCGTATACGTAGACTCTCCAGCCGCCCGTGACCTTCTTTACCGTTACCGTTCGTGTCATGCTTCACCTCATTTCTTCTTCGCTTTTCCTTTCGGCTTCTTCCGTGCCGTGTCCCAATATGGGCTATGGCATTTTGGGCATGTTTTCGGGAGTTTCCGCTGTCTTGGAATCCATGTGTGCCCGCATCGTTTGCACTTCAATGTTGTGAGTTTGATCATAGCCATATATGGGTATGATCACACAGCCTATTAATGATTGCGGTTCTGTTGGCGGTGTTTCGTGGGCGGAAAGTATAAGTGTGGGGCGGGTGAGTGGGGACTGGCAGCCAGTGCAGGCGTGCACCCCAAAGTTCGGATGCGACCCCGGCAGCCAAGAATCGAATGCAATCCCCAATATCGTTGCGAACTGGCAGCCAGTAGCCATCTGTACCCCCGCGAAACTGTGCGACCACAGCCAGTATAGGCGTGTACCCCGAAGTCCAATTGCGAACCTGGCAGCCACAAGATACATGCAACCCATCAAGACGGTGCGACCAGCCCTAAACAAACTGCATCCCACGGAAATAGTGCGCAGAAGCCACAAACCCGTTGCAAACCATCAAAGGACTGCGACAGCCACGTAATAAGCTGTAAACCATTGAACGTGTGCGAACTGGCAGCCAGAAAACCACTGCAACCCAATAAAAATGTGCGATTTGGCAGCCACAAAATATCTGCAACCCCTGAAAATGGTGCGATCTGGCAGCCAGCCAACGTCTGCAACCCATGAATGACCTGCGAACCGAAGCCAAAACTCACCTGCAAACCATAAAAAGCGTGCGATTTGGCAGCCACAAAATATCTGCAACCCAATGAAAGTGTGCGAACCGCAGCCATAAGTCTTCTGCACCCCACAGAAAGTGTGCGAACCGCAGCCACGTACAAAATGCAGCCCAAAAAAGGTTTGCGGCAGCCAAGCATCCCCTGCAACCCCACACAAAAGTGCGCTCCAGGCAGCCATATAGGTAGTGCGACCCAAAAGACCTGTGCGAACAGCCACAACTCACCTGCACCCCATGCTTACCGTGCGAACAGCCAAAAAGAGGCTGCAACCCCTGAGAATGGTGCGAACCGCCAGCCATGGCAACCCTGCAACCCCAAGACACGTTGCGATCTCGGCAGCCACTCCCCAAATGCAACCCACCAAAAACTTGCGAACCCGGCAGCCATAAGTTTCCTGCAACCCACAGAAAGTGTGCGAACGCAGCCATATCAAGATTGCAACCCCATACGAGTATGCGACACAGCCATAAGAGTCCTGCACCCCCTTGTGAGCGTGCGAACGCAGCCAAAAACCGAATGCAACCCCCAATATCGTTGCGAACCCGGCAGCCATTTGACGTGCTCCCCGCTCTTCGCGAGAAGTACTGTCGCAAAGAGGGGCTGCCGCCGTGCGCCTCTGCCTTGGAGACTATATTAAAAACATTTTTGTATAATAACAGCATTTCCCTACACGAGGGAATCCTAAATGTTGGACTTAAAAACCCATGAACTACTCAATGGCGACCGCGGCACCGTCACGATCTCGATACCGGCTCGTTGGCTGAAGCGGAACGAACTTGCGGCAGGCAACACCATCCACCTGTTTGAGGATGCGGATGGCTGGCTCACCGTTATTCCGGATACTGATGTTCTCGCCGGGAAGCTGAAGGACATTCCGCCGACCTCTCCGGAGTACATGACGATCCTCTCCCGCACGTTTTACGCGATCCAGAAGCAGCGGATCGAGGCGGGGAACCGGATCGCGATGAATGTGCGGGATCAGCGGCTCACTGAGGATGAGGCGGCTCTGCTGAACGCTCATCTAAAGGTGGGCTTGCACGCTATTGAGAAGAACGTGAAGCGTGACATGACCCGGGTGCTCGAACCGATCCCCATCTATCGGGAGTGGTTCAGCAAGATTCGGGGGGTTGGTCCGCTTCTGGCGGGCGCCATCATCGGCGAGATCAGCACCATCGAGCGGTTCGAGCACATCAGCAACCTGTGGAGCTGGGCGGGCTTCGGCATCCACAATGGTGTTGCGGACCGCAGGCGTGCAGGTGAGAAGAGCCACTGGAACCCGGTGATGAAAAACATCGGGTGGAAGACCGGGAAGTCATTCATCAAGCTTGGCGGATACTTCCGGCTGGCGTATGATCAGTTTAAGCTGGAGGAGGTCGTCAAGAACACGCCATGGGCTGCCCCGCTCGACCCCGCTGAACTCGCTGGATATCGGTTGTGGCTGCCCGCCGGCGACGGCACAATCCTCACGAAAGACGTCGTGCCCGGCATCATCAAAGCCGCCAAAAAAGCCGGAAACACCACGATCAGAATATGCCGCACAGACGGGCACGTTGACAACCGGGCGAACCGCCGGAACATTAAGCTGTTCCTCGGGCTAACCTGGATGAAGTGGCGGGAGCTTGAGGGATTATCGGTCTCCGAGCCATACATCGCCGAACACGGGCTGGCAGGACATACCATCGTGCATCCCGCGGAGGTTCTGGTGGCGGAAGAGACATTGCAGGCAGAGAAAAAGGCGGAAAAAGCGAGGGAAAAGGCGGGAAAGCCATTGGAACAATGAAATCCGAAGATACGTTGCGACCGCAGCCAAAGTTCGTTTGCAACCCAAAATAGATATGCGAACAGCCACGTAACAGCTGCAACCCATCCGAAGCGTGCGACCGCAAGCCAAAGAATCCCTGCAACCCACAGGAATTGTGCGAACCCGCCAGCCACATAAGCACTGCAGCCCAATTCACATGTGCGAACACGGCAGCCAAAAGAAAATTGCAACCCATAGAAACGCTGCGACACCGCCACCCCTCAACTGCAACCCACACAAATGGTGCGAACACGGCAGCCAAAATAAGTCTGCAACCCCAAAGCAAGGTGCGACCGCAGCCAATAAGTGCCTGAACTCCAAAGTCCAACTGCGAACCTGGCAGCCAAGACTCGTTTGGACCCCATAGAAAAAGTGCGACCGCAGCCATAGCACGCTTGTATCCCATAAGGCTCGTGCGAACGCAGCCAACAGAATATTGCAACCCATTGCAGCGGTGCGTTCCCGCCTGCCCACCACAATCCACGTCTTGGGCGGGCGGCAGCCAAAAGACAAGTGCAACCCATCTATAGGGTGCGATCAGCCAACACTCCCATGTAACCTATCAGAAACGTGCGAACGGCAGCCATAAGCATATTGCAACCCATCAAACAAATGCGGCAAAGCCATAGTTCCTTTGCATCCCAAGAAAGATTTGCGAACACGGCAGCCATAGCACGCTTGCATCCCACAAGGCTCGTGCGAACGCAGCCAATAAGTGTCTGGACCCCAGAAAAGCTGTGCGATCTGGCAGCCAAAATTCGTTTGCAACCCAAAATAGATATGCGAACTCAGCCCTGTACGATTTGCAACCCATGGAAAGACTGCGACACAGCCACCCATCAACTGCAACCCAAAAAAATAGTGCGAACACGGCAGCCAAGAATTGTCTGCAACCCATAGAAATGCTGCGAACCGCCAGCCATAGAAGCACAGGAACCCGTAAACGCAGTGCGAACGGCAGCCATCAGTCGGGTGCAACCCAAAAACAGAGTGCGAACGCAGCCAGCAGATCCCTGCAACCCAAAGAGGAATTGCGGCAAAGCCATAATTGAGCAGGAACCCATAAGATTAGTGCGAACGCAGCCAGTTTTCTCGTGTAACCCAATGAAAAGGTGCGAACCCGGCAGCCAACGTTCCGTTGCACCCCACACACTACATGCGTCCCGCCTGCCCACCACAATCCACGTCTCGGGCGGGCGGCAGCCATTGCATTTTTTGCATCGGTTCACACTTTCCGTTTATACTAAAATGTAAACCAGAGCGGTTGTTTGGGCTGGTGTTCTGGAGGTATAGTATGGTTTGAGTTTACCGTACACTTTATGTAGTTTCCAGAACGATGTAAACGCAATTATGGCAGAACAAAAACACCGTTATGATTTCACAGACGTTTTGATCTGGGGTGGTATTATTGTGACCACCTTATGGGCGATTGGTAAATCGCTTGGCTTAATCTCATCCCCTGAGTGGGTCAACATGGTCCCTATCTTCGGCATTCTTGGAACCATCTCTGGCATCAGTTTTCAAATTGGCAGAGCCATCCAAAAATTAGATCGCGTTATCACCGACGTTGAAAACCACGGCACACGCATACATTCGCTGGAGCAAACAATCGCAAACCAATGACTCTCTTCCCCACGTCATCCGTCGCCCTGCTCGCTCCTGTGGATCACATCACGCCTGAAGAGAAGGAGGAGCTGATCGGTGCGGTCAAGTTCTGGTGGGAATCCGCCCCTCGCACCGAACGCACAGACTACATCGCAGCCCGCGACATCCTGCTCATCCGCTGGCTCTGGCACACCGGGATGCGGGTGTCTGACGCGATCCGCATCCGGTTCGATGACATCAACACCGACACCGAGACCGTGCGGTTCATCGTGTCAAAACGCAGCCGGAAAACACCTTTCATACATGAGATCGTGCTCTCTAAAGCCATGATGTTCGAGGTCATGAAATACCGGGATCGCTGGCAGCTCGTGCTTAATGAGCATGGCGGCAGGCTATTTCCCATCACCCGGCAGAACGTGAACCAGCGCCTCAAGACATACTGCCGTACCGGCGGGCTGCCGCCGACGTCAGCGCACAAGTTCAGGCACGGCTGCGCCATGAACATGCTGAACCAGGGCGTCCCACCCGTGGAGATCGCATTCCGGCTCGCACACAGCAGCACACAGGTCACAGAGAACGTGTACGCCCGGATGAACGTGGGAATCGAGCGGAAGATGCTGGAGGGAATAACATGGTAAAAGAATTCAATTTCACGAAAGAACTACAGCCAATGGTTGATCAGGAGAAAGACCGCCTGAAAGAACTGTTCGAGACTGATGACGTGATCTCTGTCGGCTGCTCGTTCGTGTATCTGGTTAATCAGGAGATCGTGGCGAAAAACAGCCTGTTCTCAAAGGACTTCGATGAGTCTGACTACGATCCGTCGCTCTCTGAGGACTTCGCAGAGTTCCTTGGCGTGCGGACCGGTGGCAATGTGGGGCGGATGAACATCCGGCGGCAGATCAGCGAAGCCGGTGGTGGGTTCTTCGAGAGTCTTGGCGAGGTGGACACGTCCCTACAGGACATCGCTGGCACATTCATGGCGGTAAACGAGGACTATGTGCTGAATCACAGCGGCGAGCGGGAGACCAACGGCACAGTCGAGATTCTGCGAAACGGGTTCACCACGAACCAGAAACGGATGATCGAGCGGCTGCGGGAGCGATTGCAGCAACAGGAGGCAAAACATGAGTCAACAAATATACTATAAAAGCAACATGGGCATAATCGGGAAAAAGTTCGCATCATGGAAGGGCATGGACGCAACATACGTCTCTGAAATAAGCGTTTCACAAGGGTTCCGGATGTTATGTGAATGCACACCTCACCATGCTTGGGATCATATCGCGTATGGTAAAAGATCGGATGGGGAATACATCGGGGTCGGGCAGCCGTATCCACTGGGCGCAGATGCCATTCGCGAGATTAACGAATACTGCCAGGTGGTCGGGCTGGACATGCTCATCGTCGGAGGATCGACATGGTATCAGGATTGTCTACGAATATTATTCCAACGAGACGATACTAATTTGGAACGGTTTAATATCGCTATAAATTGCTCTCGATGGCGTGACGAGAATAGGTCGCGACAGGGCAATCCCAAATACATAATCGATGGTGTCAATAGTAGATTGAAAGGAACTGGTCAAGGTGATTTGCATGAAACCGAAGATTAAAATACACCGAGATGTGGTGATTGGGTACATAGTGACCCAGGAAATAGGTTCGCATGGAGCCCGCAGCTACGGTATAACTCATGTTGTCGGGGATCATTATGGTGATTTTGGCGGTCTCCGCGATGAAATCATTGCCAAGGGCAGTCAAGTTATTGGTGTTCTACCCGCACCACAAAACACCTTCCATGTAGGGGGGTATCTTGAGGGTTGGGATGATTCAGATGTTGAATTCGGTTATGAATACGCGGGCGCAGATAACCCTGATTGGGAAAACGACTATGTGGGCACAGTCACTTATCAAGCGATGTGCTTTCAACTTGAGGGAATCATCCCAGAGATCGCAGACGACCATCGTGGCGAAGCATCCGAAGAGCTGATTCTGGCAGCAGCAATGGAGGTGTCTCTGTTCAAGGAGTGGCGTGAGTATGATGTGCTGGATGCTGCGGAGCGTGTGCATGATTTACTGGTGGGCATGGTGATAACACGGATCATAGAATCTCCACGAGAAGGGGTGTATACTATCAAACGAGGTGCGAACGATGATCCAGAGCACAAGAATCGCTGACACCCCCGATGAGGCACTGCACGAACTCCGGGAGGCAAATGGGTTTGTCAGATACCCGACTGGCACGCTCGTAATCGAAAGCAAAAACACAGGCGATAAAACCGAAGATCAAGGAGATAACAATGTCTGATAAACTTGAAACACATGATGCACCCCCGGATTACGCCCCGGACATCGAATCGACCGGCGTAAGTGGCAAGAACATCGCCAGCAAGCGGGATGCCGACGCCCTCGCATCTGCTATCGCTGCATTCACCGAAGCGCAGGAACATCTCTCTGGTGCGAGCAGTATGCTTGCTGCAGCCACTCACGATCTGGCACACCATTTAGCGGTAGAGGCTACCGGGGGGCTGGGGGGGTCACGATGTTTCCCGGACGACATCCGGCTACGGGGCATGGTGGCAGAGGCGCGAATTGACCGGGAATTTCTGGAAGAGATCATAGCAAGACTTGCAGAGGCACGGACGGCGCTCAACATGGCGGCCCATGGTGGTTCGGTTGATGGGTGGGGCGTGTATTGCTGGATTGGGAACGCATATTATATGCGGGATTCTGATGGTACACCAACATTTATATTATATATCCAAGATTATCGACACATAATAGATTTTTTTGATGTTCATGACGCATGTGATAAAGGCAATTGTGGTTTTTTTGAAAAGCGGTTTGGCGATTTCACGGTATTATTCTATACTGATTATCTCCGTTTGTCCCACGATTTTCCGACCGCAATGGAAGTTGGTTCAGTCCACTCACATGGTTCAGTCCACCCACCTAACGGCGGGCTATACATCGACTTTGCCCCTGGTTTGATGTTGGCTAAAGAACCTTTCAGAAACATATTCGGAACTCTGCCCCCAATATGGTTGCGTACTATTTCTGCAACACTATCTTTGAAATTGCATCTCGGTGATGCCCGATTGCAGCAACAGGAGAATACTAATGAATGAAATAAAATTTGCACATCCATGGGTTCCAGATAAACCCACATTGCTTTGCCCGCGATGTGGTTGCGAATATCTGCATCATACAGCAATCGAGACGTTTGAACGAGACGAAGACGCTAAAAAAGGGATGCACACAACGATAACGCGTGACCACGTAGACGTAAAATACGACTCGTTGGTTGGCAACCCAAGCGCAAGGAGACATGGGTTCCAAGTAACGTTCCGCTGCGAACAGTGCAACAATCCACTAACACTACTGGTACTCCAACACAAAGGCGCGACGTGGGTGGGTTGGGATGACGGAGAGGACTACCATGGTAGCTGATGCCTGTGGAGATGGCATGAGCAACCACAATGAAGCAGGAAGCCCCGTTACTTGTAGCGGGGAGGAAGTCACGGGAAACGAGGAATACGTGCTGAACCACAGCGGCGAGCAGGAGACAACCGGCACAGTCGATATCCTGCGAAACGGGTTCACCACGAACCAGAAACGGATGATCGAGCGGATGCGGGGGCTAATGCAAGATGCCGGTTTTGCGAGGCGCAATGAACCGGAGGCGGACTGATATGGATGAATTATGGGGCTACAGCGTCCTTGTAGATGATCATGAACTGTGGTTCAGGGACCGAGTAACTGCGCAATGGGCTGTCTTCTTTAACGCCCTTGGCGTAACGTTTGCGCATGTTCCGCAAGGTTTCGGTAGTGTGGAGTTGCCCGATTTCTGGTTACCACAAGCAGAATTATGGGCTACAGTAACATGTAGTCCGCGGCAACTAACCACCCACGAACGTGCAGATTGCGAAGCCGTGGTACACACAACTGGACACGGATACCTCTTACTGCTCGGACCACCTGAGTATAAGCCATACTCCATAATCTATGCAGACACGATGAACATTGTGGCAAACGACGGATTTACCATCTTAAAAACCCTTAAGTTGCCATTGGATCAAACCTACTTTCATTATATACCTCACTTATTATCTGTGTCTCGCGGGCGAGGGCAACACGGTGACCGCAAATATCCATTCGTCAGCGAATGTGATGCGGCGTGGTATCCGGATAACATGGATTACCATGTTGAGTATGAGCCTTTTTCGGATCTGCGGGATGCAGTCGAGGCAGCACAGCAAGGCACGCTCATCCAAACACTCACACGGCAGGTTCGCGCCGATAACCCTCCAGACAAGCTTGCTCGATTGCAGGAACCAGGTACAGAAGGAATAAGGAGACAACAATGTTAAAAAGCATATTAATCAGCGACGCCCCGGAATTGCAAGAGGAGGAATAACGATGCCCGAACCGCGGACGCCGCCGCTTGAGACGCAGGATGCACCCCCGGATTACACCCCCTATCTCGATGCTGCTGGCGTGAGCGGCAAGAACCTCGCTAACATCGCTGATGTGCTGGATGATGCTGACATTGCTGAGTTGCTGCGGGTTGCGAAGCTCAGTGTCATTGCTCTTGCGCAGGATCAGGCTCGTGACGCCGAGATCGAGGTGTTCGAGGCGGTTCGGGCGCCGGTTGACGTGGCGGAGTACCGGCTCGGCATACTCTCCGCGGACATTCATCGGCATCTGTTGTCGTTGCGGCAGAACATCCGGATTCGGACTGCGGAGGGGCAGGCGGAACTCGCGTTGTCTGATCTGGAGGGGCTACTCGGAGAACTCTTAATAGCACGGGAGAAGTTGCTCGGTGTGCTTGGGCGCAGCGACACCGAAAAGCAGCAGGAGGTGGACGGGTCCAGCAAAAAGGTTTAAGTAACTTCTGGGGAATGCCATACAGAGGTAAAATGAATGTCCGAAACAAAAAAGCAGTACAGCGTAAAGTTTCCCGCTCAGGCGGCTGAGGTTCTTGATGATATGGCAAAAGAAGAATGTGTGAGCGTTGCCGAGTTGCTCCGGCGTGCGGTCAATTTCTATGAGGTCAAGCTGGATGCGAAGCGGAACCACAAGCAGATAATCCTCGAAAGAGAAGGTGGGGTGAGAGAACGGCTTATACTTTAGATCCAGAGACTACGCAAAGCATAATTGCAGGCATAATCGCTATTGTGGTTTGTTGGATCAAAATATCGCTGGACAAACATGCGAACGTCATACACTCAACGCTCGTCAGCATACACCGCAACACATCCAACACGCAGACGGTCAATGTGTACGCTCATGACCGCGTTACCCCTTCCAAAACGCCGCGGGTAACGGTGGTGGACGACACCGGCGACGCAGAACCGCAACAGGAGCGTAAATAATGGATACCGATATGCCTGATCATGTTACTCGGGATGATGTCCCGCAGGTTGCTCGTGCGCACGTCCAGGAGGCTGAGCACTTGCTGGGGGTGTTGGCTGTCGCTCTGGAGCGGCATATCAACAGGCAATATGAGATTGGGGGCTACATAAGAACAACATCTCAACAGGCAACCCTCTCACTGGCTGATCTGGAGGTTATCACGCAGGAACTCCAGTGGGTGGAACTGTACCTGCATAAGATGCAACAGGGGCTGGACTGATGCGGAGTTGGGAGGAGCTGCCTGCGAATGCGCAGACCGTGGCGGTTGTGGAGTCCTGCATCGATTGCCTTCAGAAGAACAACCCGTACCCTCCGAACATGAAGATCGATCGCGAGGCGTTCGCTGCGGGTAGGATGGGTTACTCTGCTGCGATCTTCAAGCTGGAGAACTACATGGCTGAGCTTACGGAGGAGATCGAGCCAGAGGCTGCCGACACCGGCGACGCAGAACCGCAACAGGAGGCGGTCGATTGAACGCTGCCGCCGCAAAAGCAATAGCAGCCCATCATCTCTGCACCCGCCTTGGTAACATGCCGCATGTGGGCGAGCCGGAGCTGGTTGGCATGATCTGGCGGGTGCCGGTCCACACTGATTTCCCGGTGCCTGAGAGCACGGATATTCTGCCGTTCCGGAATCTTGCTGAGATACTGATAGATGACGGGAGTGGCGAGGTTCTGAACGTGTCGTCGTCCCGGGAGCGGGAAGCCCGGCTGACTGAGGAGATTGGGCGGGTGCTTGCCGAGATCTATAATGAGATACCGGCGTTTGACTGTGAGCGGTGTGGCAGGTGCTGCGGACCGATTGGGGCGACCGCGATGGAGCTGGACCTAATTGATGAGCATGTCCGCCGGAACCACATCGAGGTGCCTGAGTACATTCAGACCGTGCTCTCCACCTCCTTCATAGCTCGCACCACTATCAGTGTTCGGTGCCCCTATCTCAAGGATCAGGCGTGCATGGTGTATTCGGTTCGCCCGACTGTCTGCCGTCTTTTCGGCACCGTCACCACGCACATGCCCTGCGTTACTGGCGGCAGGGTCCTGGAGCCGATCACGCATGTGGCGGCATTCCACCTGCTGCGGAAAGTGGAGGTGCTGAGCACGCTGTGGTCTCTGATGAAGAAGCATGAGTGGGCGGTGGAATCATGAACCCTGCCACTGACAAGATCGCGGAGGCGCTGCGGACGCACAAGTATCTCACAGGCAAAGAACTGCTCTCGATCTTCGCTCTTCGCGACATCGGGTTCTGCGACCGGGATATGTGCTGCCGAATCCGGTTTCCGACGCGTGTTAAGCTGGACACCATCTACTACCTGAAAGAGAACGAAAAGCGGGTGCTGGAGCGATACATCCATGACAAGTGGAAGATGATCCGGGGAAAGGTGCTGGGGGGCGAGTTTTCTGGCGACGATTTTCCCAGGGGGTTTCGGACGGCGTTACGGGAGCGTCTTGAGCAGGACATAACGTTCCTTGAAGCGGACATCGGTTCGATGCAGGACGATATCGCAGACGCAGAGGCGAAATGTGAAGATTACGAGGCTGTATTATGTTCATTGTAGTAAAAAGAGGCTGTTAAATGAATTTTAAAGCACAAACAAAAGCTAAAACATTGCTTGACTGGTTGCAGGCGATCAACGCGGTCGCGGACGAATGCATCATTGACATGTCGGAGACTGATGCTGTGGTGGTTCGCGTGGTTGATCCTGCGAATGCACTGTTGCTGGACCTCCGGATGCCGGATCATGCGTGGGACATGCTGGAAACTGAACCCGGGCGGCTTGGCATTGATATGATGGTGCTGATTGAGCGTGTAAAGCGTTTCGAGCTGGATGCGGATATCACGCTCACCACAAAAGAGAACCTGATGGTGCTAACTGATGGCTCTGCCAGGTACACGGTCAAGATGCTTGATCCGGAGACGCTGCGGAAGGCGCCCGGCATCCCTGAGCTTGACCTGCCCGCAAAGATCACGGTTGATGCCAAGCGCCTGCAGCGGCTTGTTAAGAACGCTGCATCGGTGAGCGACCACCTGCGGATCGGGCTGGACACTGATAACCAGTGCATGTTCGTGCGGGCGGCGGGCGACACCGGGGACTACGAGGAACCGCTATCATTTGATGGCGGGGTCATAGTACTTGATAAGCACCGGGTGAACGTGAGTTCCCTGTACTCACTCGACTACACCACCGAGACAGCAAAGAGCCTGTCCGGCGACGTGGTGATCGAACTCGGAACCGACCTGCCGATGCTGATATCATTCATGCTGCATGATGCTATTGTTTGCTATGTTCAGGCACCCCGGATCGAGAAGGACTGAATAGCATGGCAGAAAAAACATTCCGGTCGATGGCAGAGTTTCGGGCGCACTACTTCCCGAACATGGTCGAGAAACCAGAGGAGCCGAAAGAACAGATCATCTTCATAATACCGCGACCATCGGTGAGATAGCATGTCATTCGCATTGCATGAAGCACTGGGTGTTAGCAGTGAACGCGGCAACGAACTGAGTGCGTTGCTGGCTGGCTTGACGCATGATCCCGAGCAGAACATGGAGGAGATCTGCGAGAAACTTGCCGAAGACCACGATCCCGAAGTACTCCTGCTGGGGGTCTACCTCGGGCTTGCGATACTGGAGAACGATAGTCGGGTGGTTCCTGTGGGTTATCGCGTGGACGTGCGTGCATCTGTGATACTGGAACCGGAGGCGGCGGACTAATGCCAGCTCCCGGCGACCCCCCCGGTCGGTGGATGTGCCCGCGGTGCCGCGGGATCATCGAGGAAACAACGTACTTCGACTTGCCGCGGAAGCTGGTTCGTGGACCGGACGGCAAATACACGCAGATCGAATGCCCAATCTGCGGGCAGCAGACCATTGGCGTAGCGTGGACGGTGGTGGAAGTCACCGGAACGGAGGACATCGCATGACTGACCTGGTGGAGGCATGGAACTTTCAGTATCCCGTGGGCACGGCGGTTATAGTCACGAAAGACCTCGGCGAACAGGTACGCACAAAAACACGCTCTGCGGCGCAGCAGCTTCCCTCTGGAACCCCGGTTATCTGGCTGGACGGGATTGCCGGGTGTTACCGGCTGGATCGCGTGGAAGCGGAGGTGGTCGCGTGAATGTGACCTGCGATTATTGCGACCGAACCGCCCGCGGCACCCTGGACGAGCTGATCGAGTTTGGCTGGAGCCGTGCGATCTTCTCTGCACCGTTTCGGCGGACGTTCACGGCTTGCAGCCATCATCAGGGCGATCTGGTAGTGGACATGCTCACGGCGTTTGCCGGGGTGCGGGAGCGGGTGCGGCGGCGGAAGGCGGTGGTCGCGTGAAGGCGGTTTGCGACTACTGTGATCGAACCGCACAGGGCACTCGCGATGAGCTAATGGGTCTTGGCTGGAGCTGGGCGAGCATCCACAAGCCATTCCACCGGCGGTTCGTAGCGTGCTGGCGTCATGGCGACCGGCTTGCTGCGGACGTGGACGCAGCGCTTGCAGCGCACAAAAAAGCGATGGGACGACGGAGGAAACTATGAGTGCAGAGGAACCCGGTAACGAAATCGACACGTTCTGTCTGGACGTTATCAAATGCCCGTTTTGCGGCGAGATCATCGGTGACGCCGACTATGATCAGGAGGACGACACTGCGGAATGCCCGGAATGCGGGCGGGTATGTGACCTTGAGATCGAGTATTCGGTGTCCTACACGACCACAAAGCCGGATTGGCTGCGGAAATGGCGGGCATACAACCGGACGCAGATCGCACTATCCAATCAACGACGTAGCCGGGAAGAACAGAAGGAGGCGCCATAATGCCTAACAGGCACCCTGACGTCCCCCAAGTCATTCAGGACTCCGCGATGGTGCTCGCGGTTGTGCTCTCCGAACTCGGTTTTAGCGACAAGCAAATTGCCATCTTAGATCGTGGCAAAGAGCTGTTAGATGCCACCATGACCACGAACGCTGCTGTCGCCCTTGGCGACGAACTGGACGCCTACAGCGTGGCTGTCGGGTTCGCGGCTGCGCTGGGCGCTTTCGCAAGCTGCCTGGGTAGGGACGACGGCGCTGCCACGCTAAAGACAAAGGGTGACCAGCGGGAGCTTATACTGCAGATGCTGAAGGCGGAGGACAATTGACCGGGAAAACGACGTTCACCCGCGAAGAGGTTGCGGCAGCCTACGACGCAGCAGATAACGAGATTGTCGGGGCACACCTGCTGCATGGCGTGGAACTCCGGATGGACTTGCTTAATCTCTCTGTGATCGATGCCGCGGACTTGAGCGACCGCGAACTTGAATGCATTGAGTGGGGCTTAAAAAACGCAAACAGCCTGTCCCTCTCTGTGGATGAGTTCACGGGACGGGGGCTGGAGCCTATTCGGGACCCCACCGAACTTGCGCATTCTCTGCAAGTCATAATCATAGCGACTCCAAAAACAGTCTCGAAAGAAAAAGTGCTGGAGTTGTTTGAGCAGGAATGGCGGTACGTCCGGGGAGATGGCTGATGCCCGCCCTCTCGTTTCATCATGATTGGCTTGATCCGCTCTTGCTGGGTGACAAAATGCAGACCACTCGCCCGCAGACCGACCGGTTCCGCGTTGGCGACACCGCCCACATCTACATCGAGCAGCGCCGCCGCATAATCGATAAGCCGCTCCGGCGCATGACATACGCCGGGATCGACATGGTACACGCTCGGAAGTACCCGTTCATCCCGGATTTTCACAGAGCAGTTTATCACGCTCATTTTCTCGGGACGGTTGTTCTAACCGAGGTCTACGACGTCCATCCCTGTGAGATGAGCCTCCCCGAGTTTAAGGCGTGGGCGCTGGCAGACGGGTTTCCGGACACGCTGGCTGCCGGAGACTGGTTCATGGCACAATACGACGGGGGCTGGCAGGAGCAATGGTGGACCGTGGTGCGGTGGCAGGGATGGCAGGAACAGTACTTCCAGCCGGGTGCGGTGGTGCTCTGACCCCGCTGCGTTTCGAGTGCCTGCGCTGCGGGCGATGCTGCAACCGCATCCGGGTCGAATCATGCGGGATAACACAGGGGCTTTCGCTGTTGCCGGGTGAGGAGAAGCTGTTCGCAGAGTTTCCAGACGCGATCCAGCCATACGCCGCAATACGTGATCCCCGCCACCGGAAACTGCGTCTGAAGGTTGTTAGCTACCAGATGGTGCAGGAGCCGTGCCCGCTGCATGATCCGGATGCCCGCACATGCACCCGGTACGACGAGCGCCCGGGGGTCTGCCGAGCCTACCCGTTCTCGGCTAATGGCACGCAGATCGAGGCGAACTGCGGCTGGCATAATAGTGTGCGGCAACAGCTACACTATGGTGAGACCGCGGTGATCCATGGAAAAGAGCAAGCGAGCGCTGAACACCACACCAACTTGTTTTTCATGACGTTACATAAGCGTATGCAGCGAACCGGACGCACACAACTCCTTCTATATGATATCGCTCTTCCGGAGTGGGTGCAGCTCAAGGCAGTGGAGGATGCATGACTCAAATACGGCTGGCGCCAAACAACAGCATCGACCCATGCCCCCGATGCGGGAACAACACATCGTTTGAGGCGCACTCGGCGCAGGTCACAGAGGACTGCTGTAACGTGTGGGTTGTGTGTGTGTGCGGCTACGATCCTACCAGCGACGATTCTGGTGATCGGTATGAGGATGTGTGGGGCGCACTGAACCACACTACTATTATGTGGGCATTGGACTGCTGGAACTCCGCTATCAGGGACCGGGAGGCTCGCTGATGGGACGCCGCACGAGGACGATGCTTGAGTTCATACGGTTCCTGCGCACCACTGATCCAAAATACTCTTTTGAGGTGCTAATTTTCAATATTACGCTTGGGTTTGTGGCGGGTGCCTGCGCCGTCCTCGGTAAGACCGGGTGCTGGATGCTCGCGTCCGGCGTGCTCTGGATCTCGCTCGGCATCCACTATTTCCGGTTGCGGCGAGTCCTGAATCGGCGGTTGCGGGCGGAACGGGTGTTTCTGGAGCGCATGCGCCCGTCGCTTGAGGCTGCAATAGCGTGCTACGAGCATAAGATGCGTGCCGCCCACCCCGAACCAATCGACCCCGCCGAACTCGCATTGCTCCGTGAGGACGTGGAGCGGGCACGGCAGCGAGAGGCGGCGGGCGAGCCATAAAGCTTTTGTGCGATGCGAACAGAGAGGATACCGGGGCGGGGGACGCTGGTTTGCCAACACACAGATCCATCCCCTCAATTATGGAATCATGATCGCGTCCACCCGCCACGCATCCTTGTTCTGCTAATAGCGTGCTGGGGGTGCCGCAACGCTTTTGTGCGATAAGAACAGAGAGTAGTTGAGCGGCGGCAAGAGTACCACTGGTTCCGTACTAACCACACGACCAATCTCAGACCTCCAATCTGATAGACATCAGACCGCCGTCGCTTCTGCTACTATTTTGCTATGCGGGTTAGCGGCGGCTATTGTTATTGGCAACCCTTATATACTGTGCGCACATGGTGTGATATCCCCTACCATTTTGGAGGTATAACAATGTCTGAAACAACACCAAAAAGAAAACGATACTCTATAGAATTCACGTCAGATGCTGCGAAAGCACTGAAAGACATGGCTGAAGAGGACAACACCACGGCTGCCGAACTGGTTCGCCGGGCAGTAAACTTTTACCAAGTTAAGCTGGAAGCAAAGAGGGAGCATAAGCGGATACTCCTTGAACGCGAGGATGGGGTGAAAGAATGGGTTATGATTTAATGGAAGTTGGGCTTGGGAATGTAGCCACAATCATAGCGGTCATCGTTGGGCTGGTCTCGCTCATTGGGCTAATATTGCATCATGATCGCAAGCATCTCCGGTTGGAGTTGAAGGTGGACAACATCGAGAAAGAACTTAGCAACCTCAAACCCCTTCAGGATGTCTTGAACGCATTTGCAACCATCTCCCAAAACCCGGCGATACGCGATCTCGCCAAGCACATTCATCCACCTGGCGTCAAGTGCAACCCCTACGATCCCGCTGAGAAGAACCGGCTCATCGACCGTTATGGTGCTAACACTCTCGACGCAACGGGCGCAAAGCGGCTTCAGGAGATGCTAACCGAAGATTTGGAGCTTGCCAGCGACAACGCCGCCGGTGCAATCGCGGTCGGCGTGCTGCTGGTGGGCGTCGGCGCACTTATTGAGCGTCTGGCTCGTATGGGTGGACGGGCGCACTAATGGTTCAGCAATCATCAGCAAACGCTAAGGAGAACAACATGCCAGATGTAAAGCAGCTCAATGTTAGGGTTTCGTGCAAGCTTCATAGCATGATTGAAGCAACTGGTCGCTCGAAACAGTCTGTTGTGGCTGATGCGCTGGAGCTATATTTTGGTGGCGTTCCGAAGCAGGATGATAGCGGGAATGTCGCATTGTACGCACAGCAGCTTGTGGAGAAGGATCGGCAGATATCAGAACTGCACGTTATGGTGCAGACTTCTATTAATCATCAGCAGAAGCTGTTGCCCCCGCCTTCCCGTGAGCACTGGTGGCAGGTGTGGAAAAGGAAAGAATAAGCTACCAATTCGGTAGTTTTTGGTAGTTTTTTGGTACTTCCTTGATTTTCGCGAGAAACCCCTGTTTCGGCAGGCACAATCACCAGCGGCTGCCTGTGAAGTGCGCTTAGATCAATTTAAAATCAGTCGGGGATAAAAGCATCGGGCGACCCTTTCGTTATCGGGTGGTTTTTTTGGCATACTTGTGCAACTTGCTATCACTACGCTCTGACTGTGCGGGGTGGCTTGCCCCGCTACAAGTAACGGGGTTTGCGCTGCCCCCTGCGCCCCGGTTCCGATCAAAAAAAGGATTTGGAAAGACAGTTGGAACGATTAAGAGATTTCGCATCGGCGAATGGTTTTCATGTTGTGAAAGAGGTTACTGAGGTTGGTTCGGGATTAAATGGCAGGCGAAAGAAAATGCTCAATATCTTATCCGATCCTAAAATTGGCTTGGTTGTCGTCGAGCATAGAGACCGTTTGGCACGATTTGGCAGTGAGTATATATCTGCTGTGCTGGTGGCGTCTAATCGGGAATTATGCATTATGAATGAAACAGAATGCAACGATGATTTGGTGCAAGATATGGTAGATGTTCTAACCAGTTTCTGCGCTCGCTTATATGGACGTCGTAGTGCGAAAAACAAAGCAAAAAAAGCTATGGACGCTATACAAAAAGACAATAAAACACCGATGTAGTGATAGCAAGTTGCGCATACAAAATAAAAATACCACTCCAACAAGTTATCACTACAATCGCGTTAAAGTTGTAAACAGGATGGACAGCTAATCATGTGCGCACGAAAAGAAGACATGAGCGGGGGTTGTTTGCCTGCGATGTGTCGATATGCATCTAAAAAAGACACAAGCACCGCAGGCGAAAAGCTTTTAACCTCGTGGGTTAAAAAGGTTATTGTCGATATGCAAGAAAGAATTAGAGCGTACAAGGCAGAGCTGAAGCTCAACAACAAGCAGATCACTGGTTGCACAAACCACATCAACGCGGCGCGGTTCGCGTGGAATTGGGGTCTGGCACGCCGGATCGAGGCATACAAAGAGCAAGGCGTAACGTTAAATGCCATAAGTCTGCACAGAGAGCTTAATAGTCTCAAGAAGACAGAGCTTTCGTGGCTGTACGACGTTAGTAAATGCGCACCCCAAGAAGCGTTAAGAGACCTTGATAAAGCATACACTAACTTTTTTGAGCATAGGGCGAGATACCCACGGTTTAAAACGAAAAAGGGAAAGCGAAGTAAGCAATCGTTCCGTTTAACCGGTGTTATCAGAGTATTCACTGATTCTATCCAGTTACCGCGTCTTGGCATATTGCGACTGAAAGAGCATAATTATCTACCATCCGACGAACACATATTGGCGGCAACAGTGTCAGAGACCGCAGGACACTGGTTCGTCTCTGTGCAGGTGAAAGAGGACGTTGAAATCCCGTTCAACAACGGAAAGATCGCCGGAGTCGATTTAGGTATCAAGACTATGGCTTATGTTTCAGACGGCACAACCTTCGAGAGTCCGAAAGCATTGAAACGACATGAGCGGAAACTGAAACGCGCTCAACGGAAAGTTTCAAGGAGGATAAAAGGCAGCAACAACCGGGCAAAAGCCATAAAAGAATTACAACGAATCCACAAACGGATACAAAACATTAGAACGGACGCTATCCACAAGGCAACGAGCCATCTGGCAAAAACCAAGTCAGTAATAGTGCTCGAAGACCTCAACGTGAAAGGGATGATGAAAAACCATTGTCTCGCAAAAGCGATAGCAGACGTCGGGCTGTATGAATTTCGCAGGCAGATGGAATATAAATGTCCACTGTACGGCGCAGAGTTGATCTTTGCTGATCGATTCTACCCGTCGAGTAAGATGTGCTCGCAATGCAGACACATCAAAACAGACCTCACACTATCACAGAGGACATATATCTGCGATGAATGCGGATTCACAGCAGACAGAGATCACAACGCGAGTCTTAACTTAAGACAGGTGGCGGTCAGTTCGACCGACACCTTAAAAACGCCTGATGGAGCGGAAAGCTCTGGCTTGCTCAACACTGGAGCAAACGAAACTTTCCTCAATGAAACAGGAAGTAAACACTATTTGGGTACAGGTGTCCTAAATGGGTAAGTTTTATAGAACGGTTATGTGGTTTGTGGTGTGCGTCCTGCTCGCGTTCTTCCGGTGTCTTCGGCTTCCTCTTCTTTTTCGCTGCTGTCCTCTGTTTCTTCTTCGTATTCGGTGGGCTGCATGAAGGGGGTTAGTGCGATCCCGTAGGCGCCATGGATCAGTCTGTCTTCTGTTTGTTCCGCTCCCTGTATTGCGGCTGCGTAGTGTCGTTCCTCGTCGAGTGCGTCGGTCAGTGCGTCGCGTACCGCTCTGGTCACGCGGAGCATCTCGATTGTGCTTGCGGCGATTGATGCTGCGTATTCTTTTAGTTCTGGTGTGTCGGTTATGTTAGCCACTCCTGTGCTCCTGCATGTGTTTTTATTGGGGATGCTATATATGGAGTTCGGTGGCAATGTCGGAGATAGTTACATCTTTGTTACATACATCGCTGGAACTCCTCGGTAGCTGCCAATTCTAATTCCCTCGAATTCGAGGGTTTTACCGGTTTGGCGGGGTGTTTCTGCATGTGGGGCAGAGGTTTTCGCTGTCGAATTCCAGTTCGCAGGAGGTCTCAAACGTCTGTCCGCACTTTTCGCAGACTTTTGTTTGGTAGGTTCCTCTCAAGTTCTTCCCTCAAACCCGTACCTCTTCTGTGTCCGCTCCCGGCGGCTGCATTTCGCGTTTGTATTTGACTTCGATGTAGTCGAACATTGCTTGGACGCCTATGACCAGTTCGGCGTCTCGTTGTTGGTAGATTTTGCCGGAGAGCGGGTCACGAACTGTGATGTCCACTCTTAGCCCGTCGCTTCTTTTTCTTGGCATTATCCTCTCTCCTTGTATAGTTTGTATAGCATTCCGAATAGTGCGAGTCCCATTAGGGCGCCTGTGATGATTTGCCATTGTGCGGGTAGCATTGCGATGATTACGCCGCCGATGATGAACATGAGTGTTGCGGGTATGGTCATTGAGTCTTGTCGGATGTACATCATGAGGAGGGGTAGTCCGAACAGGAACAGGTAGAATATGAGTCCGAGTGCGCTTGTGTAGGGGTGGCTGATTGCCCGCATGAGTGCGTGGAAGGATGGTTCGTCTGATATGGAGTCTTGCAGCATGTTGTATGCGGTTTCATCGACGTTTTCTGCGTGTGTGTCTCGGAGTTCTCGGTTGACCCACACGATCCATATTATGGTGTTTGTGTTTCCGCCTGCGTTTGTGCCGTATACGCTGACGTTGTGGTATCCAAAGTCGGTGTAGAGGAGTGAGTAGGTGGGGTGGTTGTTGAACTGATCATATTCGTTTGCGTGCCATGTCCATGTTGTGATTGTTTCGTTGGCTTCTGCGGTGAATATGACGGTGTCGCCGTAGTTGGGGTAGAGGTACAGGTGGGTGCCGGTCTGGCTGTTGGTTGCGTTCGTGATCTGGGGTGTGCAGGCTGCGTTGTTGCAGAGGAGTACGAGGATGATGAATCCTATTACGAACAGCAGCATTGCCATCGCCAGCACCCTTGTTTCGGTTCGTCGTCGCACCAGATCACCACTTGTTTCATTCAAAGCTCTTCAGGCTCCTGTTGGTGTATATCTGGAATGCTGATAGTGCGTAATGATACCAGATTGGTGCTTGTATTGCCCATGCCATGACGCCCGGGACGCCGAAGCTTGTGAGGAGTCCGACCACGTAGAACGCCTGCCACATGCTTGTCGCGAGCATCGCGAAGAGTTTGAGCACCATGAACGGTGCGAATATCATCATTTTGGCGGAGTCCAGCATTCCGCCGTCCCGGTCCGCGAAATCGTCTGCGTTGTCTTGTGTGACGTTGAGGTGCTGGTTCGCAAGCTCAACGTTGTATGCTGAGTGGAATGTGCCGCTGTCGTCTGTGACGCCGAGGTCGGTGATAACGTTGCATCCGAGCGAGAACATGAGCAATGCCAAGTATATTGTGAGTCCTTTCATGATATTCCATCTCCGAGTTGGAATACGGCGTTGACCCATTTTGGCGGCTCTGTTCTGGCGAAGATCACCCAGCCGACCACATCATCCGGATGTGTCTGTGGCGGCATCTCTGCTTTCCGTTGTTCCATGGATGTCCCTGTTGTCAGCACGTCGTCCACGAGCAGGACGTTGAACGGGGCGTCAGGGGTTATGTGTTGTTCCAGTGCTGCTGCAAGCCTGCATCCACCCTCCGGGATTCCTTCGACTATGCCGAAACTCGTTTGTGACGCGATGATCCTTGCGATGCATTCGATGTCTTCGCGGGATAATGCGTCGCAGTCGATCTTGAACGGTAGAATAAGCTCGGAGTGGGATTTGAATTCGCCCCAGTTAAACAGGTTCAAGCGACCTCCTCCATCTTCTCTATCTTCCGCCTTTGCCCGAGTTCGCAGGCGGTCTCAAAGTCCATTTCTGCGAGTTGGAGCATTGGGTCTATTGCGAGTTTGCAGAGGTCTGCGAGTTCGTTTTTCCAGTGTCCGGGGCGGTTGTTTTTGATGAGGCATTCTGCGATCTCGCCGAGTTCTTTGATGGCTGCGATCATCAGGAGGTGGAGGTCGCTTTCCTGCAGGAGCCTGCATGTGCCGCAGGTGCCGGTGGCGAGGTCTGCATCGGAGCGGAGTTCGTCGCCGCACGAGCAATATCGTTCCTCCGTCATGCGTAGCCTCCTTTTCGTGCCCGGTCTGCGAGCATGACGCCGACTGCGTAGGTGCTTGCGAGTGCGAGGCAGATGGGTGCCACGAGTCCGAGGATTCCGAGCCAGCCGATGGCGTACAGGAGCCAGCCGGTGACGCATGTCACGATGCCGCCGATGCTGGTGCTGGTGGCTCCGAACATGGCTGCCATGAAGAACAGTATGGCGAAGCTCATGTAGGCGTAGCTGATGGTGGGCAGCCCGAGGTCGATGAGGATGCCTATGAACCGCACTGGGCGGGAGTAGACTGTGCCGAACTCGTGGTGCTCGTGCTGCACGTACACCATGTAGTCTTGCCCCCTGTAGTTTGTGACAATGAAGCTGTGTGATGTGCTGCTGTTGTTACCGGGCGAGATCCATGTGTCGATCAGGATCTGGTCGCCAAGAAGGTCGCTTGTGTTGGTCTGGTTCACCCACATCCGGAGGGCTGTGGTCAGGTTCAGGTCATCAAGATATGTTACGTTGATGTGGGCGTGAGTGTCATTGATATTTTTCTGGGATACGCCGATGTGGATGTAGCGGGTGGGGTCATGCTCGTAGTCCGCCCAGCCCCCTGTAGTTCCCACGGTGATCCAGTACTCTGTGTCCTTCGGGTACAGGGTGAGTGTTTTGGAGATGCCCTGGCTTGCGCTTGTGAATGTGATTGTGTGCCTGAATGTTGGGGTGAGCAGGAATGTCACTGCCCCATCGGTGCCGGTTACGCCTGTGAGCGTGATGTTCTCGCCTGCGGCAGAGGTGTATGTGGCGGTCACGTTCACGTTTTCGTAGCCCTGCATGAGCATGTTGACGAGGTAGAACCTGACAAAATGAGGGGGAACGTAGGGGGAGTATCGCTGGAGGTGGACGGTGGTGTTGATGTAGTTGTTTGCCATGTAGATCGTCTGCGTGCCGGTTATGTAGTCGGTTGCAGTGACCGTGATCAGGTGCTCGCCGTTCGTGACGTTCGTGAAGTAGATCTTCCCGTCGCTCGATGTTTTCGTGATGTCTGCCATGGTTGCGGTGAACGTCATGATCTGGTCGCCGGTCTCTACGTCCTTGGCGATGACCTCCACCACATTAGATTCTGGCACCACTGCCTGAACAAGCTGATAATCAAGGCACTCATGATCAGAGGAGTAGATGACCAGCGCATAGTACCGGTTGATCGTGTACGTCGCTGTTAATGCCCACAACGTCTCGTTTCCGCTTGTGTTTGTGTGGTCTATGAGTGTTGGGTGTGTTGGCACGCCCGCATCCGTTCCGCCTGTGAGTGTGGATGATGCGAACGCTGCGTTTGCACAGGTCTCAGTTGTTGTTATCGAGTTTCCACCGCTGCCCGCGGCGTCCGCTGTGAGTGTCGCAACCGAGCCTGTGCAACTTGCACCGACACCCACGGTATCGTTTGCGGTCACCTCGGCTGCGAAGAGTTCACATGATCTGGTTGAGTTGTTGTTGCCGCCGGAGACATCGACCGCGATGTTGCCGCCGGTCACGCTGCTATCGGTATCGAACTCGTACCGGTCTGTTGAGATGTTCACGGTCTCGCCATCAGAAGTGTTGCCGCTGAATGTGAGCGTGCCTGTTGCGGCTGCCGCGGTGCCGCTGCCGCCGCTGGAGGGGGTCCAGTTTGCCCCGTATTCCCATAGTTCAAGTGAGTGCGATAGTGATCCGGATCCTGTCAGCCAGGTGATCCCTCTGCCTGCCATGTGCTCTACGAACGATACTGTGGGCACGCTGTTCGCATCATCGAACCTGACGCTGCCGTGCAATTGCTCAAAGCTGCTGCTCTCGTTTGACCTGACCGCGATCCCGAAGCTACAGATCGATTCAGTGGGGGAGCCATACGGGTATATGACCGCCCGATACCATCCTGCCTCGGTGTAATTCGAGTTAGCGATGTTGAATGCCCCGGTTGTGTTCGTGCCGAACTCCCCGAAGTCAGTCACAAGATTGAACGAGTGGCTGGTTGGGTTGTACTGCTCAAACCGGATCGTGACGTTGTTTGTCTCCTCGTTCGTGTAGTTGCAGGTGATGTACGTGCTGTTGTTGTAGAACGAGATGAGGGTGGGATGAGGTGTGAGGTAGATGTTAGTGTCCGGTTCGATTGCGGTGGCTACGCCCACTATGGCGATAAGCATAAGCCCCACTGCAATTGCTTTCCCCCACATCAGTATCTCTTTTGTTCTATTCGGTTGTTAAGGTTACGTCCTGCTTATAGTCACTGATCATGGTTGACTGTGTCGTCCAGTCCAGTTCGGTCTCGTTGTATTGTCCGTATCCTGCTTTTTCCACAGTCATACCACACACCCCGAACGATGAGAGGTCTCGCATCCGGACGCTGGTTCTATTACCCATAGCAAGTCCCCAGAAGAACCCAGGATCGCGAACCGCGTATTCTGACAGTGTGCAGATCGTCTCGTCCAGTTGCCGCCCGCCCGCATCAAACGCACGGATGTCGATGTTGTAGGTGAGTGGGATAGTCATGTTTATGAGTGATCCGTTGGTCAGCGGGATGCCCTGGGTGTATACTCCTTCGTGGGTGCGGACTGCTAATGTGACGTTTCGGTTGCTGGGATCGTTGAAATAGATCACCCCATCCCCATCCAGCGCCCACGGGCTGTATACTTCGTTGTTATCTTCATCATAGATCATGTATGTGAGTCCACTCACAAAGTTCCCCTTCTCATCACACACAACTATTGCCGGGCTTGGTATCCCTATGGGTGCTGAATCATCCTCAACTGTGATGCAGGCTTCACTATTCAGGGGACCTGGTTCGGATGTGTATGTCAGGTGGCATTGAGTGAGATACCAGTCTGAGTACCCCTCAAAATAACCCCCTGAGTAATAACCGCCCGGGTAAGAGTATGCTCGCATGATAATACCGACACCAGCGCCGCAGCAGTACCCCCACAAACCATCAGGAATGTACCCAGGTGGCGTATAAGGCGGGTAATACCCACCCCAAGGACGCAAGGAACAAGGCTGCAGATACACGGGTATGGTGCTCGTTGAGATTATAGATCCTGTTGGTTCATGACTCTCTATAGTGTGGGCACTATACGGGCATATACGATACGCGTCGGTCCTACGCGGGGTTTTACGAGGATCACACACTATTAGCTGTAGACCATGCCGTTCATTAAGCCGTCCAACCCATGCAGAAGAACATGCGGAGGTTTTTCTGTATGTACCGGCGGTTGAAGCAGTCAGGCTATTGTTGGCATGTTGGGTGAGAACGTATGGAATCCTCGTGCAATCATCATACCAGGAGTAGGTCGTTGCTATCGGCATCCAAGAACCTATGAAATCCGCACTACCTATATGGAATGTATTTCCGTTGTGGGTGTACTCTGTGAAAAATGAGGCGCCTGTCAGGTCTTGCCAGTATTCATAGTGACCACCAATTGTTGAATATGTGAGTGTGTCGTTGATGTGCAGTATTTCACCGTATCCTTTGCAGTGATGTTTGGACGAGGGCGGAGCGTCTGCCTTATCGGTTCTGCTCGGGTTGCAATAATAAATCCACATTTCCCACGGCGGGTACACATAATCGCCACCTCCTACGGGATAGGCGGAAGAGACACGATCTAATTGAACATATATCTCCTCGTTCGTTGTCTGTTCAGGATACCCTTGCGAGCGGGGGGTGTACCAGCGATGACCCAATTTAGCATCCCCGGTCATATATTTTGAGTAGCAAAAAATATCCCAGCAGTCCGACCACGCACATAAAGTCGTATCGAGGTGTACTGTTATGTGATTCTTTTTTATTCGATTCCCCCATCCAGTATCACAAGTCATATTCACCAGCACTTTCTTTCGGAATACGTAGTTCGGATCGTACCAGTCATCAGGCGGGGTGAGTGTGACTGTCCATGTGTGTCTTGCAGTGACCGTGCCGGTTGCGTTCCTTCCCTGCACGGATATAATATACGTCTTCCATTCATACACGAACAGGGTGCCGTTCGTGGTCTTTGAGTTAGTGATACTCCCGTTACTATCCTCACCAAGCCAGTCCCACGACGCCATTTCAGCATCTGACGAACAGGTGAACTCAATCAAGAATAGTTGATCAAACGTTTCTATGATTGTGTGCGCCCCGTCGGTGTAGTCGTTCCACAGCGTCAATGTCGGTGTCAGGCATACGGAGTCGGATACGCTGCTGTTGGAGAGCGTGCCGAGCGTTGTGTTGTAGGAATACACATGTATCTCCGAACACTGCCCCCAATCAGTCATCCGCCCGCTATCGTTGTAGAACAGGTCAGTGGTGCCATTGTGCCACACGCCGTTCAGGCTGACATTGTAGGAGTCATCATGATCCTCAACCGGTTCCCAGGTGTAGTTCACCCAATACATCCCGGTTGTATGGTTAATGTTGCATGGAGTCCGCGGGATACGCCCGATGTACACCGAGTCATTGGTGTAGTTCTCGCTGATCCCCCCGTAAGTGTTGTTCCATGCCCACACAACAATATCAATGTCACTGTCAGTAAACCCGCTCGCAAGATACCAGCCGTGAACCCGCTGCCTAACAACCACGTTATCGATCCACACATGGTTCTCCGGCGTCGGCGAGGTGGGTCGGGTGTATGTGAACTTGATTGTGCGTGTGCCTGCAGTCAGGTTGAGCTGTATGCTCTGCCAGTCATGCGTCCCTGTGAGCACATAGAGTGTTTCGCTCCCGTTATACACGGTCAGGGTGCCCCCGTTGAGCTTGCAGTCGAAGTACATGCTGCCATAGTCATCAAGTGTGATAGTTTTCCATACTGTTGATGATCCTGTTGCGGTTCCGGTGAACCCGTCCCGTACCGCATAAGTGCTCTCATACCCATAAGCGGTCGCCGCCCACGCGTACGATCCTGATGTGGTCCAACCCATCAGGGTGTTATCCTCAAAGTCGCTGTCCTCCGGTACCGGCTGACTGTTATCGCAGAGGGTTGTGCCGTTGTGCCACACATCGTTTATGCGGATGTTGAACGAGTCTGCAAGCCCACGACCGCCCTCGTCACACGCCCAGGAGAAGTTCGCCCAGACCTGTGCGTTCGGATCAGTCTCGTTATGGATGTATGTCGGATTGGGCGGGGCGTATTTGATGACTTCGATGTTCTGGTATGCGCAACTCTCACTTAACCCCCTATAATGATCGCTCCACGCCCAGACCGTGAGGTTTGACCATCCGAAATCGCCGAGTGCGTTATTATGGCTGGTGTTCGTGCTGTCGTTGTACCAGATCGTGCTCGGGGAGCCGCCAAGCAGATGGGTTGTGATCGAGTAGTTGTATGAATGGGTTTCGCTTACAGCAGGGTCGCTCCCCGCACTCCACGCGTGGTTCGCCCAGAAAAAGTCCCATGTGCCGGTGCCGCTGACCGGTGTTGATGGAGGCAGAGGTCGGATCACCACAATATCCTGGTAGATCGCGCTTCCACTGCGCCCGCTCGTGTCGTTCCACGCCCAGACCGTGATGTTTGACCATCCATAAGTGCCAAACGAGTTATTATGGCTGGTGTTCGTGCTGTCGTTGTACCAGATCGTGCTCGGGGAGCCGCCGAGCGGATTAGTTGTGATTGAGTAATTGTATGAGTCTGTTGCTCCGGTGTTCGGCTCGCTCCCTGCGCTCCACGCGTGGTTCACCCAGAAAAAGTCCCATGTGCCGGTGCCGCCGACCGGGGTGGGTGGTTTCGGGGTGTCTACCTTCAGTTCCTGCGTGACCATGGCAGCACTGAGTATCGCTGCGTCGCTGTTGTAAGAGTATACCGTGATATTCGACCATTCCTCATACGCGAGTCCGGTGTCGTCGTAGAACGTGTCTGTGGTTCCATTGTACCAGACATCGTTCACGCTGACGTTGTATGATTGTGTCGGCACACACAGGCAAGAGAACGACGTTCCCGGATTCCATGCGTGCCTGATCCAAATATGCCCCTCTGTGTGTGCAAGATCGGTCGGAACAGAGATCGCCGGGGTCAACTGCACCGTGGCGGATGAGTTGCCCGGCGAGAGTCCATCGGTTGTGTTGTAGGAATACACGGAGATGTTTGACCACTGCCACCAGTCAGTCAGGCTTGTGTCTTCATAGAACGTGTCTGCGGTTCCGTTGTGCCACACACTGTTCACACTGACATTATAGGAGTCAATGACTGCGCCTCCGGTCGGCTCATCCCACGTATGGTTCACATAGTACGGGCACGCCTCATACAGCAGGTTTTCAGGGGGCTGCACCGAGTAAAGGACGCCCATGTTGTCAAAGAACCCCTGCATCTGCATCCAGCCATCGATTGTAGAAAAGTCCGCACCATAAGCACCATGAAACGCGATATACGAGACCAATTTGATCTCATGCGTACCCGTGTATGATGAAACGTCCACCTCTTGTTCAATGTAGTCTGCTGTATTATCAAAACCACACCATCCCTCAGACGACCCATGAGTAAAACCCCCGTAGCACCGCCGCCATACCCGGGTTCCGTCCACATACATATCGATTGCTTTCTGGTAAAGTACCTCGGCAGTGCCCGGTTCCCCACAATCAACCACATTGAAGTTAGCACGATCCCGGAGTCTTGCATCGAAACTGATCGTGCCGATGCCGGTCAGATCGACCGACTGATACACAGTGGTGGTGGTCGCACAATCATTAGAGGGGTTGCAGTTATCATAACCTACAATTGTCGAGACGATCCATGCGCTGTAATCCCCGTCTGTGTGCCATGATCCTGTCCGGCAGACACTGCTGCCTGAATTATGAGTAGTGCCACAATCTTCCCACCAGTGACCACACCCGGGCGCGTTTCCCGAACACGACCCGGACTGCGACCAGTTGCAGAACGTCGCCTGTGAGGGATCGCCCCCGAATTCTCGCTGGCACTCGAAGCTCGGGTTCAGGAACGGGTTGGCACCCCCACCCCCTGCCGGTATGTAGATTTCATCAAACTCGAAATGATGGGAGGAGAACCCGCCGGTGTACAGGATCGAGACAAAACTGGTGATATTCGCCTTCTCGCGTTTCACGAACGTGCCTGATATGTCCATATTCACATAATCGTTGACCCATGATGAGTCGCCGGTGATGTTGAACCTGACCTCATTAGCCGGTGTGCTGCTTGCAACATCAACCTCAACATCATGCCCGCCGGTCGCATCGCACGCACTCCCGAAGAACTCGATGTTTGACACTGACACCGGTGCGCTCGCTGGTGTTATCGTGAAATCATCATAGAACAGGAGGTTGAGAGCCTGTAACGGTGAACTGTCGCTTATGTGCCTGCTGAATGTGCCGTTAGGATACGCATAAGCCAGATCATCGATGTACTCGTGCCGCGTCCCGCAGACATCGAACATACGCCCGCCCGTGCTTGTGATGGTGCAGGTTGACCCTGCGTCTGCAAGATACAGGTTTGCTAAACTGGGGAGATTGAGCAGAACGGAACCGGAGGTATCCCCGGTGAAATAGTGATCATACGTGTTGGATGAGGCACTGCCGCTCCATGTAATCGATGAGGAGTCGTGTTTCACCCCATAGGTGCAGCCGGATACCGAATTGCCTGACCACACATTCGTATCATCAAATACACCTCCCTCGCTGGCGTTGATCTCTATTCCAGCTCCTGTATTATATATGGTGTTTCCGCTGATGGTGTTATGCTGGTAGATTGGGCTTACTGCGGCTCGTGCTATGCGTATCCCATACTGCGGCGAGCCGAAATATGCATGTGTGTACGTTCCGGTCACAGTGGTTCCGGATGACAGCCAATCTATGTCAATACAGCCCTCCTGTTCCACCTGCACCTCACCACCGCTGATCGTGCAGTTGTCTGAGTTCCACACACCAATAGCCACGACGTCCCCGTGACTTGTAGTACGTATGATAAAGTCGTTATTTGATGCTGTTGAGTCTTCAGCACCGTAGAAAGCCAGTGCATAACCATTCACGATCACCCACTGGAGTGACGTCCTGAACAGGAAACCACTTATTGAGATGTTATCGCCAGCTATCGTCAGTGTGCCCTGCTGTTTTGATGGATATATGATGGGTTGTCCGCTGACAGGTGTGATCGCTATGTCATCCTGCCCCGCATACAGCCATGCAGCCTCATAATACGTCCCGTCGTACACGCGAACAGAATCTCCTGTTGTGACGTTCTCAAGCGCACGCGAGAACGGTTCGGATGCGGTGGCGTTGAACACAGCACCGTCACGCCACCAGCCGGATGTGTTCACAAAGATGTCGTTTGTCCATGATATTTGTACGTTCTGTGTGAGGGCGGATTCACTTAATTCGTGATGCGTGCTGTTGTAAGCGTAAACCGTGATGTTAGACCACCCGTTAGAACTCATCTGCTCCTTATAGTAGGCGGTCAGGGTTCCGTTGTGCCACCCGTCGCTCTCCAGCGAGACATTATAAGAATCAGTGTAATGTCCGGTTCCAGGACTCCATGTGTGGTTCACCCAGAACCGCCCGCTCGTGCTCTGCGGATTAACAGGTGTTGGAGGAACATAGACCGGCACCACGACATTCTGATAGATGTAAGTTGAATTTAAGCCCCCGGTGCCATTGTATGACCATACCGTGATGTTCGACCAGCCATACTCACCATCAAGGGAGTTGTTGTAGAATGTGGTCAATGATCCATTAACCCATTCGTTCTTTGTGGTGCCGTTTATCCAGTGCGTCTCTATGGAGACGTTAAAAGAGTCAGTATCGCCAGCCCACTCCCCATCAGAGCCGGCAGTCCACGTATGGTTCACCCAGAAGAAGTCCCACGTACTCCCCATACCAACCGGAGCCGGAGGGAGTGGCAGCGGCAAGTACACGTTCTCTGACAGCGTGACCGAGCAGAGAGCGCCACTGGTTGAGTTCCACGCGAGCACGATGGCATTACTCCAGACACCGCCCTGCAGCCCCGAATTATTATACCATCTGGTTGCAGTTCCGTTATGCCATGTCTGGTTGATCGAGACGTTATAAGAGGTCGGCACACTCTCATCCGTGCAATTGAGAACCCACGTATGATTCACCCAATATCTGCCCTTCGTGTGCGTGATGCTTGGCGGCGGCGGGCACCCTGCAACGCAGGCGTCATACGTATCGCCGCAACCACCATAACAGTTGCTCTGGGCATTACCGCAATCCCCTATACATTGCCCCCCTTGCATAGAGCAGTCGCCCGTACACATACCCCACTCCATGTCGCACATCATCTCACAATCAGGATCGCCACCGCAACCACTCATGCATGAATTGTAATCGCTGTCACAATCATTGTTGCATGAGTCCTCCTGGGACTGGCAGGCAGAATCGCAGCTATCACGAGTCGTGTCGCATCCACCCTCGCAGGCATCCCGATCAGTCTGGCAGTCCTCCAGACAGGTGCAGGCAGCAAGCCCCATTACACCGATCAGCACGCAGACCAGGGCTAATGCAGCGAACATGGTGCGAAGATACCTCTTAATTACCATCGTCCCGCCTCCTGCACCACAACAACAACCCCAGCCCGATCAACCCGATGACACCGACCACGCCCCACACAAACGTCGCATTCAGTGGAACCAACATACCCCGTTCGGTCGCCACAATAACCGGGGCAGGGGTTGGCGTCACCAGCAGGATGCGCTCATTTTCAGATAGTTCTGACATAGGATAATAGTGAGTCACAGTGCGGGTAGTGATCTGCGAGATTATGGTCGTTGCGTTAGGGTCCACCACCTCATCTGACCGATGCCAGCCACCATCAACAGGATGCGCTGCCGCAGTTCCCATCATCAGAACCGCCAGCACCGCCAACATCCACAGCCTCATCGCTTCGCCCTCCGCAATCGCCACACCACGAACACAAGCCCGGTCAGCCCGGTGACACCAACAACACCCCACACAAACCAGGAGGATGCCGGGTCTATGAGACTTGGGCTGCCGGGGTGCTGCCTCGGATCATTCCCATCCACAAGGTCGCTCACAGTCGTATTCCACTCATCATCATCAACAACATGCGGCTCCGCCATGCATACGCCAACCAGCAACACCAGAACCAGCGCCCACAGCCTCATGGTTCTGCCTCCGCTGCCTCTGCCCACTGTCGTTCTTGCTCTTGCCTGCGTTTTCGCAGCCATCCGGGCAGGATCACGAGCGCCCAGAAGACTGTTGATGTCGCGGTGATGGCGCACGCAACCGCGAATCCGAACTGGAAAAGCAGCTCGATCATAGCGCCAGCCCCGATCTCGCCCGCAGTTCCTGCCACTGGGTGCTGTTTGACTGCTGATGGCACTTGGGGCATGTGAGCTTGATTGTTTTCCCGAACGTGCCCACGGTCTCGTGCCGTGGCACCCGCCTCCAGTCCTCCATGTCCATCAGCTCATGGCAGAGCGGGCACTGCCGCATGACGCCCGGGGTTGCGGAGGCTTCCGCCGAATACATGAACGGAGAGATTCGGGCGCTGTTCGTGCCGCCATCCAGCCTAAGCACTGAGAAACGCCCCCATGTTCCATACGAGCACGCCACTGTACAGTACGCAGAGCACGCCGATGCACGCAAGCGACGCCCGAGGCACAACATCACCGAAATAGGCGAACATGCCGATCCCGCCAGCGGACACCGCGATCTTGAGCACGATGAACAGCTCAAGCCCGGTCCAGCCGCAGATCGGGTTGAGTTCAGTCGCCCCAAGGTGCCCGACCGCAACAATAGTCAAGATGCAGTCCGCGACAACCAGCAGCGAGAGCGCAACCAACAGCGGCGTCCGGCGCATCATCGGCTGCCACCCGTGCGGCTGCCGCACACCGAACGCCGCTCAAGCTCCCGGACGCCCACAATCATCTCAAGAATACCGTACATCACCAGAAACACGCAAACCATCCCAACCAACTCCCAGATCATGCAGTTATCACCCCGTTCAACGCATCCTTCACCCGCACATCAAGTTCCGCCCGCATCTCCGGCGCCGCCGCCACATACGCCCGCGAGTACGCCTGCAACAGACGATACATGCTGCCTGCGTGCTGCTGGTTCCGGAACATCGCAGCAAAATCAGGGTAGCCACTGAACGGGCGCATCCGCAGCATCAGGCTCCGAACCATCGTCCGCTCAATAGTGATCAGCTTCTGCTCCTTCATGTCCGCGGCGATTGTGTTAATGATGGTGGCGGCGTCAGCCATAGTTAGCTCCCGACACCCATCTTCCGCAAGAACGCAAGCGCAAGCAACACGCCCGCAATCCCAAGGAAATACGGCATCATCGCCATAAGCGACACGCCAACCTTAGCGGTCTCTCTGGTGCTGCCATACACATCCTCATAGTCGGTGCCCACCACGTCCACGCCCTGATCCAGCACCGCGAACGACGCAGTCATGTACATAATCCCGAACGTCACGATGAACCCGACCATCACGACGGCGAGAAGCAGGTTAATGGCTCGTGTCATATATGTCCCTCCTGTTGAAGTGAGTAGTATGCGTCATCCGTGATTATGAGTGAGTCCAGGAATTTGACATTAACCGTTTTCCCGGCGGTCACGAACTGTTCCGCACTTTTTATGTCTGCGTTGGACGGTCGCGGATCTCCTGATGGGTGGTTGTGCGCCATGATCACACCGGTTGCGTTCAGCAAGAGCGCGGTCTTATAAATCTCATGCGGCGAGCAGAGAGATGCATTAACAGACCCAATATGCGCCGTTTCCACCCCAACAACCTTATTAGACCCGTTCAGGTACAACACCCGAACCTCTTCCCGGTCATGCTTAGCCATCCCACCCAATATGTCCGCCACAATATCAGGAGTAGACGCCGCAGGGAGATCCTGGAGTTTATCGCACTTAATCTTCACCATCTGAGTTTTAACGTTCGCCCTGCCAAGGTCCCTGATGTTCGTTGGAATAGGGTCCGGCTTTCGATCCGGCTTCTTCCGGGTCCGGCGCTTGGTTGTCTTCGCAGCCCCCCCGGCAAGCGACCCCTGTTTAGAGTCATACACCATCGACGTGATCCTTTTAGGTTTTGCGTACCGGGTCTTAGGTCCTGACACCGGCGTCTTTCCAGCGACTTGCTGGCGTCTTGGCATGGTCTTCCGCTTTGGAATACCCTGGTACGCCCCAGTCGTTCGTTTACGAGCGAGAACCCGCCCGGTCGTGGTGCTGACCCGGAGCCACCGCTTCGTTTTCGGCTCATACACCTGAACCTGGGTCGGTTTGGTTTTTTTGGTCATCGATTCCCCCGAACTCGGATAATTGCCTATTAGCAAGTCCACGCACACGCCCCGTTCCATGCGTCCCCTGCATAACATGATGTATATGGCACAACGTTATTAAATTTTTAGGGTGGTCACTGCCCCCCACCCGCCGCGGGACTATGTGATGCACCTCAAGCATCTCGGTCACCTCACACCCCTCAAACTGGCAGGTGAACGAATCCCGCAACTGAATCAGCATCGCGATCTGCGACCAGAACATGTCCCGAAACTCGCCGAAATCCATTACATCACCAGTGGTGCCCGCCAGCTCCGGCGGCGTCTCCAACCACACCCGCTGATTCCGCTCGAACTCCGTGTTGATATTGCACCACAAGAGGCTCCGCTCACTCCGATGCCGGTGCCCATGCTCGCAGACAAAATACTCCTGCTCAGGCTCCGGTTCATCCTCCAGCGGCGGCAAAGTCTCTTCAAGAAGCAGGCGGCTGTCAATGTAGTGCGTTAGCTCGTCGAACGCTGCGATGAGCCTCTGCTGATACTCAGGAGTGTCCAGAACGCCGTAAGTAGAATGCAGAACCCGAACCCACATCCACTCCAGATGCTTCTTGGCAATCTTAAGGCTCTTTGCGACGGTCTCCTGGCGAACCTCGGGATCCGCGATCATGATCGCCGCACCCAGATCAGGAGCCCCATATTGAGAACCGCCAGCACACCCAGCCCCAGAAACGCCGGGCTTGTGAGACCCTCCATCCGCTCGCGCTGCAAATCCTCTGCTGACGGCACACATCCGGACACACCCGGCGACGGGATCTGCATGAACAGATATCCGGCAACCACCACGCTGCAAACCGCATACACCAACACCGCACGCCGCCAATTCATGCCCGCCGCCTCCCAACCCGCACCACAAGCCGCCACGCCCGGGCACCGCCGCTCGCCGCAACGAACAACACACGCCACAACCTGCTGCCACCAGCCACATACCTACGCCAGAAGAAAGACGCGACAGCAGGCTCACGCGGCGCAAGATACTGATGATGAAGACGGCGGGAGAGAGCGTCGTTCTCCGCTTCGAGCTGGATGATGCGGGCATCACGGAGCGCGAGCTGCGCCTGCAAGTACTCTACGCTGGAATCGCCACCCATGAAAAGAACTGTGTCGCTGATGCGGCATAAAATTTGTGGCTGCCAAAAGAAGTGATCGGGCGCCCGGACAGGGATTTGAACCCTGGAAGATCTGGATGATCGATCCGCTCTTCAAGCGGACGCGTTACCGCTCCGCCACCCGGGCATGGAACGTTAGTAGAACCAGCACCCTTATATAGTTTGGGGTTACTGAGTGAACCATCTGGACGATCGATCTGCTTTTCAAACGGGTGCCCGCGGCGCATCGAACGGGTGCGCCCGCTGCCACCTCATTGCAGCCCGTATCGCTTCCGATCCTCAAACTCCTGTTTTTTCGCCACGTTCCAGCCGGATACGACCTGTAGGTAGCCTGTGACTCTCGACAACACATCTGCGGCATGGTTCATACATCCAGGGCACATGTAGTGTCCGCATATTATGCATTTCGCCGTGCCGCCGGTTGTTTGCTTGCAGAGTCCGTGGGCTGCGACGTACTGGTGTACCGGGCAGCGCAGGACGTTTGCGTCGAAGTCCGCCTGTATCTCGCCCCATTTGCCTTCTTTCACCATGTCCTCCTTCCAGCCAGCGCAGACAGCCAGGAACTCGCCGGGAGGTAGGTCTGTGATTTCGTCTCCACTCATCTCACATTTTCTCCTTCTGTGCTTCTCGAATTACTTCGAGTCCGAACATGATCACGAATTTGACGAGGAAGATTGAGAGTATTACTGCGATGAAGAGCAGCAGGTAGGATAGTCCGGGTATCTGTATTGCCACGGTGTCATGTGTCCACACATCTGCGCTGTTCAGCGCAGACGACATCTGCACCACGTTGCCGCTTACGATCATTTGGGAGAGCATGAACGCCATCCATGTTGCGATGAGTGTTGTGAAGATGCGGCTGATGTGTGTTTTCGCATGGAATATGTAGCCGGTTGCGAAGAACAGGATGATTGTTAGAGCGATGAATAGTATCATGGGTATTGTTGTTTTTGTGGTTATGCCGCCGCTGACTCCGACATGTATTGTCATTGTGTGGTTGGAGGTTGAGCCGTAGCCGTCGCTGACGCCGAAGTCCACATGGTAGGTGCCGTTTGTGGCGGGTGTCCAGTTGCCGGTGCCTGTTGTGGGGTTGAAGTCGGTGAATAGGTCGGTTCGGCTGCATGAGTATGTGGGTGTGTCGCTGTCGGCGTCGGTTGAGTCGTAGTCCACGTAGACGTTTTCGCCGATGTCTCCGCTCCAGTCGCTTGTGTTGGTGATTGTTATGGGGTTGTTTGGTATCTGGGTGTTCTGGCTGATGAACGAGGATATATTGTTGTTTGTTGTGTTGTATCCTGCGATGCTGATATTGCTCCATGCGTGTGGCGACATCGGGGTGTTGTTCCAGTACTCGTTTGTGGTGCTATTATGCCAGACGCTGTTCACGCTGATGTTGTAGGTGTCTGTGTTTGCGCCCGGGGTCCATGTGTGCCGCACCCAGAAGTTGCCGGTGGTGTGCTGCAGGTTGGTTGGTGGCTGCACGTTCGAGCTTGTGACCGTGAACGTGACTGTGCAGGTGTCATGGTTTCCGTAGGCGTTGGTCGCCCTAAACCACCACACGTAGACCCCGGCATCCCCCCCGCTGGTTGTCCAGTTGTACACGCCGGTTCCGGAGTCAAGGCTGCCTTCTGTTGCGTTTGTGGTGAAGACCGGCACATCCGGGTCGTCGTTCGTGTAATTGAAATCGTTGTATATTTCGCCGCCCTCGGTGGTCTGCCGGTTGTTGCAGTCCTCAATTGTGACCTGGTGGGTCGGTCCCCCGCCGCTCTGTGTGGTGAAGTGCCAGACCGTGGATGTGGTCTCGTTATAGGTGTCGTTCGTGACCACGTACCAGTGGTATGTGGTGCTGGTGCTTCTGCCGCTCCAGATCACGCTCGCGGTGCTGCCGCTTGTGATGTTGGTCTGTGTGCTGCCGATCTGGCTGCCGCCCTGCTCATAGAACCGGACGCTCATGTTGTCAAGATCGAGGTCTGTGACCGTGACCTGCAGGGTGGGGCTGGTGGAGACACCGGTCCCGCCGTTGATGGGTTGTGGCGAGCCTGCTGACGGGTCGTTATTCGGTATCTGCGTGTTCTGACTGATGTTTCCTGCTGACAGGTTGCCGCCTGCGCTGTTGTTCCATGCGTAGACCGTTATGTTGCTCCATCCGTGCGCTGACAGCCCTGTGTTATTCCAATAGGTGTTTGTGGTTGTGTTGTGCCAGGTCTGGTTCACGCTGACATTGTATGAGTCCGTGACGTTCCCGGTGCCCGCCGCCCATGTGTGGTTGATCCAGAAGTTGCCGGTGGTGTTCACAAGGCTGGTGGGATCGGGCGGGATGTATGGTTCCGGTGGTGGCGCACCCACCGAGATCAGCATCGTGTAGTTTGAGGTCGATCCCCACCCGTCAGATACGCCGAAGTCCACATAATAGGTTCCTGTTGCAGCAGTCCAGTTCCCGGTGCCTGTTGCGGTATCGAAGTCAGTGAACAGGTCGGTTCTGTTGCATGAGAACGTGGGCGTGTCCGAATCAAGATCGGTTGCGTCGTAATCCACATAGACGTTAGCCCCCGCATCGCCGCTCCAGTCAGAGGTATTCGTGATCGTGATCAGGTTGTTCGGTATCTGCGTGTCCTGACTGATGTTTCCTGTTGACAGGTTGCCGCCTGCGCTGTTGTTCCATGCGTAGACCGTTATGTTGCTCCAGCCATGCGCTGACAGCCCCGTATTATTCCAATAGGTGTTTGTGGTTGTGTTGTGCCAGGTCTGGTTCACGCTGACGTTGTATGAGTCCGTGACAGTCCCGGTGCCTGCGCTCCATGTGTGGTTGATCCAGAAGTTGCCGGTGGTGTTCGCGATGTTTATGGGGTCGGGCGGGATGTAGCTAATGGTGGTAACCTGAACCAGTGGGTGATAGTCGCCACCATTTGTTATGCCAGAGTTGTATGGTGTCAGGGTGTCGCCCAGATCGTCACCGGTTAGATCAACGCCCGCATAATCAGACCAGTAGTTACCGCCAAGATGCGAACCGCCCATGATGTTTGTGCCTAACACAGGGGTTATGTTCCAGATGTTGTTTCCCGCGTCGTAGGCGTTGTTTGTGTTGTTGAAATAGTTGTTGTAGATGGTGTTATCATGGTTGGTGGTGCTCGCCCCCCGCAGGTAGATACCTTGCTGGCTGTTGCTCGATGCATTGTTTTTCGTGAAGGTGTTGTTGCTTGAATCCCGCAGGTAGATACCTTGCTGGCTGTTCGAGGTAACGGTGTTGTTCGTGAAGGTGTTATTGCTCGAAGACCACACGAGGATGCCTTGCTGGCTGTTGTTTGATGCGGTGTTGTCCGTGATGGTGTTGTTGCTGTTCAAAAAAAACAGGTAGATGCCTTGCTGACCGTTTGAGTTAGCGGTGTTGTTCGTGAGGGTGTTGTTGCTTGCCCCCCGCAGGTAGATACCGGTCACCCCGTTTGAGTTGCCAGTGTTGTTATTGAGGGTGTTGTGGGTTGAATCCCGCAGGTAGATGCCTTGCTGGGCGTTCAAGGTGGCGGTGTTGTTCGTGAGGGTGTTGTTGTTCGAAGACCACACGAAAATGCCTTGTTGAGTGTTGTTCGTGAGGGTGTTGTTCGTGATGGTGTTGTTGTTGCACAAAGAAAACAGGTAGATGCCTTGCTGGGTGTTCGAGGCGGCGGTGTTGTTCGTGAGGGTGTTGTTGCGCGAATCCCGCAGGTAGATACCGGTCACCCCGTTTGAGTTGCCAGTGTTGTTATTGAGGGTGTTGTTGGTTGAACCCCGCAGGCGGAAACCTTGCTGACCGTTCGAGGAGGCGGTGTTGTTCGTGATCGTGTTATCATACGAGTTCAGCAGGTAGGCACCGCAGAAGTTGCTTGTTATGTTGTTATCAGAGATTGTGCAGTGATGCCGACCGAGGAGGTAAATACCACCCTTATTACTACCTGTTGCGTTCATCACCGTGAACCCGGAGACATTCACATAATCCTGCTGCACATCAAAGACATGATCCGCAGTCGAAGCCGCTGTCACAACCACCACATCCCTGCCCTCACCCACTAACGTCAGATGCGCAGTAGAAATGTCCACATTCTCTGTGTAGGTGCCGTTCCACACATAAACAGTCTCGCCAGCAGTCGCATTATCAACCGCCGCCTGTATCGGTGTTGCGCTTGTGTTAAGCGCACCGCCAGCACGCCACCAGCCAGATGTGTTGGCACAGATGTCGCCACGGGTGCAATCACCACCAATATCAACGTCTAAGACCATATAGTCGCTGCTGATGTTGTTTGCGAACGCCTGATAGTTGTGAGTGCCATAGGATAACTCGGTCTTGTTCACCTTGAAACACCAGTGAGTAGCGTTAATCTGATGCAAGCCATCAGGAAGAGGATATGTCAGGGTCCGGAGTTCAGTGCTCTTATTGTTTGCGAACGCCTGATACGTGTGATCACCAGGCACAAGGTCATTCTGGCTCGTCTCAAAATACCAATGCGACGAATTAATCTGATGCAGCACATAGGCATCAGGAATTGCGGCAGCGGAAGCTGCGAACAGGAGTATTATGGCTGCGAACAGGAGTTTGTGCATTGGTAATACCTCAAGCATATAACGATAATTTCAGTAGGCAAGCCGACCAGACGCGCCAGCCGACACGAATGTGGAAGTGATATGCGCACCACAAGCAAATGCACCAGCAGTGTTGCCCGTATTACTACCTACCAGAACAACACGCCATCCGGCAGCTTGCCAGTAATAGTCGCAGACATACGCACTGTTGGTTCCAGTTGACGCAGGCAAGAACCCGCGGTCAGTGTTGCATAGCGTGATCTGATAGTTGGTTGCAGCCGCAAGCGTGATACCGAGATTCGTGTACCCTGTGCTGGTGCCATCCGCCCATGCGCCGGCATTGTTGGTGACGTAAGGAACGTGGTTGTTGATGTTGATCCCATCACACCATTTCCAGACGTTACCATACCAGTTCTCGATCCCACGGTATGTCATGTACGCATCATTCGTGTTTCCAGCGACCGAGTTCGTGCCGTCGCCATCGCCATTGGACTTGCCGCACTGCCCGATATAGGAGCCAGCCGTCCAGGTGCCCCCGGTAAGCTGTGTCCTACCAGGTCCGATCTCTGTTTGCGAGTCGAAATCAGCATACTCGATGATGTAGAGTAGCTGTACTGCGGAGTGCAGGTCAAAGTCAAGCTGCCGCCATCCAGTGCCTCTCTGCGCTGCCATCGTGCGGAACTCTGATCGCATCTCGTTTGTTTTCGGGTACTCTCCTGAGACTGAACAGAGCTTGTCGCCAGCCGCATACAGGTTCGTCGCGATACTTCCGCTCGGCACCATCGCAGAAGTCGAGGCATCCCACATGCTGCCCTCGTACGCACTGAAATAACGATAGTCCACTTCCACACCGTCCTTGATGAATGCGTTGTGGATTTTGAAGCCAGTCAGGTTGAACCGGCTGATATTATAGTCATGTGTCGATCCCGTGAAGGTGTGGTTATAATAGAACTTCGGAATCTCAACCATCACCTGACCATCCCCACCAGAGAGATCCGCGAGTCCGCCGCTCGCCTTCAACAACGAGTTCGAGGCATCAAGATAATAGTTCACAGTGCCATCATCCCGCAAAATGCAGCGACGCATCTCAGACCACGGGAAGATATTATCAAAATCCGGCTGCGTGTAACTGCCTACCGTTGTGGTTCTGGTGTACGAATTCGCTGATTCATCCCACTGCGTTCCGCATGTGGTATAGGTCTTGTTTGCGCCGTTCCAGTTGAACGCGAAATAGGTCAGGTCGCTCGTGGCGATGGATACGTTTATGGTGGTGTGATCCACGTAGATCGTGCTTTCGTTCGCAGGAGTAGGGTCAATGAACTTGAGTTCGGAAACCTGCGCCCAAGAGAACACCACCTGAACCCCTACAGCCAGGAACAGCAGTATGAGAAGCGAAACTACGATGTATATGCGACTGTGGTTTTTTTGTGTCATGCTAAGGTCTCCTGATGATTGTGATTAGTATCCATAATTCCGCCCCGGATGCAGCAACGCCACGGCTACAGCCACCGCGATACCTATCGCTCGAACCCTGCCACTCATGATAGTAAATCATCTGCGATGCTATATATTATTTGCGCCCGCCGAACAGGGGCGATGGTGTGATATGGGCAGACGCCCGCCCACACAGAGATATTGGCGGGGAGGTGGCAAAAGGCTACCTACCATCCCGGCGGCACGTCCAGCAACCCAGGACGCTTCGCTCGCCCACGTAGGAATATTGGCGGGGATGGTGCAAACTTACTGTTTGATGCACAAAGTTTATATGTTACGCCACCAATAAAGGATATGATGACGAACGGAAAGGTCATCAGGAGTATACTATGAAACCGCATCGTACAATAGTGAAAACACTGCCGAAAGAGCGGCGGCAAGCCTCGAAGGTGATAGCCATCATGAACAACAAGGGCGGCTGCGGCAAAACCACAACCGCGATTGCGCTGGGCATGTACCTCGCTCGAACCGGTAAGAATGTATTGTTTTGGGACAATGATCCACAGTCAAACCTCTCGCAGCGTTTGGCATTACCAAGCGAGAACTACAACGACCGACGACTTGATATGCTTTTTGCATCGGCAGGCACTGCACCAAGCCTGTCTATGATTGTTAAGTACCCGTATCTGGTTCGACTGAAAGGCTCAGAAGTTAAGCCGGGCATGGTTGGTTTGATGGGCGGCAGCGACTTTGCAGAGATCGAGGCAAACGCCTTGCACGCGAAACTTGAGAAAGGATATGCTGGTATAGGCTACCGATCACTGATAACCTATTTTCAGGACAGCGTGAAATTTTTCAAGGCATACTACGACTACATCATAATGGACACCGCCCCTGCAATGGAGGGCAATATCCTCAACAAACTCGCAGTGAGAACCGCCGAAGAAATCGTATATCCGATTGATGGGATCGAAGCCGCTCTCGGCATTAAGGCAATGCTCCGATGGATGGTAACAGAGACCAGAGAAAACGAGATCAAGCCAAACGGGGTTTTTGCGATGGTGAAATACCAGCTCGCCACCAAAAACACAAGCACAGACCTGATGGCACCACACAACCAGAACAGCATCTACCGGGCGATGAAAGAGACCTTTGGCGATTTTGTGTGCGACCACGGCGTCAAAGAATCGATGAAAATCAGGAACCTGACCGCAGGGTTTGGCGGGAAAACCGATTACACAGCGTTATGTGCAGAAATATCAGATAAAATCAGCCAGCCAAGAGCAAGACTGTTTGACTACACTGCACGAGATGGGTTTTTCGAGAGATTTGAGAAAGACCTATCCGACATCCAGAAGACCCTGATGAAGCACGCACCGACGTTTAAGACGCCCCGGTATCAATAGGTGAGCGGATGTACAACGATATCGACAAGAAGTTCGACATCGCCACAAAGAAGGCACTCCCGTATCTGGTTTTAGCACCACCAGCGTTCAGGAAGGAGATATCAGAGTTGATGGAAGCACTCTTCCATCAGCTCCTCCAGCGAAGCGAGTCGGACTTTGAGACCCATTACGCGCAGATCAACGACATGATAGACAACCGCAACAAATTCGAGAGCAATCTGGAGGTCAGAGTGCATAATTTCGCACGCCGATTCATATCCCAAGAAGAAACGATCTCATTAATGGACATACAACTGGTGAAACTGGAAAACCGGGCTGCAAAATCCGAACGAAAGATAAAATCTCTGGAAAAATCCGTAAAAAATAGACCACCTAAAGATAACCTGAGTGATAACCTGAGTGATAACCACGGATTACCAGGAGATAACCGGAGTAATAACCACGGATTACCAGGAGATAACGCTGAGAAACTGCATATTTGTACGTTATGTGGCGCTACATTGACTCGGAAGACGTTACTATATTATCCAAGTCTTGACAAGACCTTAATGAAGTGCATGTGCCCTGTGTGTCGTTTGTGCTTCAAGTTTGATGTGGCGACGGGAGATACGGTGCCCATGCGACGTCAAAAAGGCACTCTGGAACGAGCAGAGCAACGCCGCAACAAGCGATGAGGCGGCTGCCTCACCACCCCTCGGGCACGTCCAGCAACCCAGGACGCTTCGTTCGCTTGCCGCCCGCCTTCGCATCCACCGGCAACGCCAGATCCGGCTCCGGGAACGCTCCGGACACCGGCTTAGATGCGCCGCCAAGGAACCCTTCGAGCGTCATCATCTCGTGCTCCAGTTTCCATTCGTGCGCTCTGCGTCGCCGCGGGGAGGCGCCGCCCCCGCTACCACCATCATCGCCGAATGGGTAGAGTGGGGGTTTTGGCACTATGGGCGGTGGTGGAACGTATATGACAGGTGGCGGTGGGGGAACCGGGGGGGGTGGAGGGATATACTCATCTTGCACAACCGGAACCGGTGGGGGGATATACGCATCTTGCTTCACTACTGTGTCCACTGCCGTGTCCTGTTTCTGTGCAACCATGGGGTCTGTTGCTGCTATTTGGACCGGAGCTATTTTCTGTTTCTGGGCTTGCTTAACCTTCTGTTGCTGTGCCTGGACTTGCCTAACCATCTGTTCCTGGGCTTGCGTAACCATCTGTTCTTGGGCAAGTTGGGGTAGGGGCACCTGTTTCTGTTTCTGGGCTTGCTTAGCCTTCTGTTTCTGGCGCTGTGCAAGTGCCTGCTTCTGTTTTGCTGACAGCTTCGGGCGTGGTTCAAACATCTGCCATTGTGCCTGCATTTGTGCGAAGAGTTGTTTTTGTTTCTGAGCCTGCGCCTGCACGGTCTTTGTTTTAACGATCACGATCTGCCCGGTGGCAGGGTCTATTTGCTCGGTCTCCCCTGGCTTTAAGTCAGCGGTTGTGCGTTTTTTGTACTCTCGCGCCTTTTTTTGCGCTTCTGCGAAGACGTCCGGAACGTCGCGAGCACGCTTCACCCGCATTACCGAGAGGGGTTCAAGGGGTCTTTCCAGGAACTCCAGCTCTTGTTTGGCAGCCTCTGCCGCACGAATATCGGCGAGTTCTTTGTCCATCGCCTTAGATAGGGCGTTATGAGCGTCCCACGCCTTCTGCTCAGCAGAGGTTCTGAGCGCAGTCACCGCCGCACGGGGCGGGATTGTTGCACCCATGAACTCTTGAATGACGTCTTCCACTGATTTGCTCCTGGGCACGCCCTCCATCCGCGCCCGCTCTCTCTCTGCCGCACGGATACTGGTGAGTTCCCTCTCCAGTGCCTTGACCTTCGTATCATGCCTTCGCCATGTCGCTTTCACATCAGGGGGTCCGAATAACTCATCGATCCGCCCCATCTTCTCGCGGATCTCATTGATCTCACGTCTGATCTCCATTTCCCGCGAGAGCTTTTGCGTTGGCTTGGTCGCCGCAATACCCCGAAATGCAGATTGCACACCTGATCGGGAGGTGGGACTGCCAAGCAGTTCCGCGGCTGTCTGCGCTTTCTCTGCCGCACGGATACCGGTGAGTTCAGCCTCCAGTTCCTGGACCTTTGTGTTGTACAACTTCCATGTCTGTTTCTCAGCCGAGGTTCCGAACATTGAATCAACACGACTCATTCGCTCACGGATGTCCACGAGCTTATGCTTGATCTCCATTTCCCGCGAGAGCTTTTGCGTTGGCTTGGTCGCCGCAATACCCCGAAATGCAGATTGCACACCTGATCGGGAGGTGGGACTGCCAAGCAGTTCCTCTGCGGTCTGCGTTTCCTCTGCCGCACGGATACCGGCGAGTTCAGCCTCCAGTGCCTTGACCTTCGTATTATGCGTTCGCCATGTTGCCTTCTCAGCAGGGGTTCCGAACATAGAATCGCTACGGCTCATCTTCTCACGGATCGCGCTGATCTCACGCCCGATCTGCCCCTCCCTAACCCGCATGGACTGAACACCCATCGCCCCGGGCGGGCGGACCCCCCACTGAGGGATATGCACCATCGGTTGAATGACGGGCGCCGATAAGGCATACTCTGACGGGGTGGGTGAACGCGGCGTGCCGGTCACCCCCGACTCTCCCGCGAACTTTGGGGGCGCGGGACGGGGTGTTTTTACCCCGAGGTTTATCTTTACTTGTGGCTGCCCCACACCCCCCCGAACACCATACGATAGTTTGCGTGTGCCAAGCTCCACCCACTGCATCCGTGCCGGACTCCCGGCAAGCGGCATCTCACCAGTCCGCATATAGGGCTTCACAACCTCACCATACACCCGGGTAGGTGTGTGTATGCCTTCTTTCAGCAATAGCGGCGCGTCCTGCAGAGGGACCAGTCCTTTTTCGGCGGTCGTGATTTGTAGTGGACCCTTACCCTTAGGCAGGAAATACCCGGCATCCATCTTGCCCACCGCCCAACCCTCCTGAGTGTACCTGAACTGCCCGACACGCGCCTGCAACATGTCCACAGCAGACATTTGAGTGCCTTCAGCGGTAGGTGTGAACTTGGTTCCGGACATCTTCGTGATCTCCGCAGGCGTCCAGCTCTTCCCAACCTGAAGACCTTTATGAGTGGTGGTAATACCCTCGGGGGATGTGTATTTTGCGGTGCGAATCCCGAGAAGCGGCTTTGGCGACGTCATGGTCTGACCGGTGACAACCGTTTTTGATACGGTTGGCGGTGTTCTGAGCAGATCGGCCTCTATCACGCCGCCACGAGTGATCTTAGGAACCTCAATAGTCTCATACACCGGTTTAACCCGCCCACGGGTGACAAGACCAGTGTACTCCTTAGTTTTGACAACTTTTGGCATGGCTTTCACCACCGCGGGCGCACCCATCGCCAATGCGAACGGCACCGCCTCCCGCACAAGCATCTCTCCAGCCACCCGCCCCTTCTCCCCAGGCGTCGGGGCTTTGGCAACACGATACCCAGCAGAGCCAACCCACACAGCCATGAGTGCTTTTGGACCGTACTTTAGGGCGGCGGGTCCCGCGATCCGGGCAGTGGTACGCACCCCCGGAACCTTGCTGGCGGCACGGACCGCCGTGGCGCCCACACGAGTAGCGCCGAGGGCGGTTGCGCCCCGTGCAGCCCCAACAAGCACATACGGAGCAGCCACGAACGCCGCGGTCGTGGCAGCTACTGACACCGGATGTTTCTGAGCAGCCTCATACGCACCAACAGCAACCCCCCCTGCAAAAGGATAAATAATATCCCTCGCGACCTGAGGAGAATATTTTTCGTAGCCCCGGCGAACCACATCAATCTTCGCCTTATGCGTCCCCCGAAACGACTCCCCAGCATCAGATATATCATACAATGTAGGAATATGCTTTGAAATACTTTTATCAGCCTTCCCAAACCACGACTCACGAGCACCCGCATAACCGCCAACAGACCCGATGTACTCACCATGCTCTCTCGTTGCCAAATCCTGTTGCTCCAGAACCGCGAGCCGAGCCGCATCCGCCACCGCAGCCTGTTCAGGGGGAACAGGACCCATATCACCATAAGTCGTATCGTAAGCGGCAGCCATCTTCTCTGCCTTCGCATGAGCAGCCTTATACTCACCAAGTTCCTTCTGCATCGCCTGCTTCTCAGCAGGCGCACCATATAATCCGAGTGGCTGTGTGACCGGGCGTGCCCACGTAGAGAGCGACTCCCAGAACGACGGTTCCTCGCCAAGAGCACGCTCGCCCCGTGATCCGGGCGGTGTTTTCGGTATACCCACATAAGCATGAACGTCCCCTGCCCGATCCGGCTGCCCGGGCACCCCGCCCACACCGGTCGTGATGGTGGTGGGGCGGTCCTTAAGCACGCCTGCATCGATCATTCGCTGCCGTGCCTCGCCCGGCCTATCTGGTTCTCCGGGTGCTGCCGCCGCAACACCGATGGGTGACAGCTTCCCGGCAAACGAAGATATGCCACTGAGCAAGTCCGCCCGTCGTTCTGCCGCCCCTGCGGGGGTGTACGCTGCGAATGGGCGCGCCCCAGCCCCCGGTTTCGCTGCGAATACCTCACCCATCCCTGCGATCCCGCGGAGTATCTGTTTCGGGGCACCTAATACGCCAGCTGCCTGCACGTCTGCACGTCGTTCTGCGGCACGCCCAAAGTCCACCCCGAGCGCAGACACCAGATCCGCCCGTCGTTCCGCGGCACGCTCCCGCGAAACATGCACCGGCGCCTTTGCCGCCGCCGCACGAATCGCTGCAGTCACAGGCACAGCCTTCTGCGAGAACGCTCGCTTGACTGCCACCCGCCGATCTGCCGCACGCTTAAAGTCTACTTTCGCGAACTGCTTAACCGATGGCTTGTACTTCTTGATTGTTTTTTTGTACTTTTTGACATGGGAAGAGGCGTATTTCTTGCCCGATGATGAGTACTTCTTGTAGGATGAGGAGTACTTCTTTACGTATTTCTTGCCTGATGAGGAGTACTTCTTGTAGGATGAGGAGTACTTCTTGACCTTCGGAGTGACGTACTTCTTCCACACGTCGCCGAACCAGCCGTCCGCCTCCGGATTAAATGGCTCACAGTCCCACGGATCAAGCACCCCATCAGCATCCGAGTCAAAAACAAGCGCAGATGGCGTCTCGAACCGGGGCGTGTCAGGAAATATTTGTGCAAAAGGATCGTTTTTAGTCATTAGAATCACCAGCCAGGGGGAACCGGCAAAATATCATCCATGGTGACGTCTTCGTCGCGGTTCTTTTTCTGCTTGCTCCGATCACCGGGCGCCCCCATCACTTCGACGCCACCAACCGGCAGCCCCCAAATTGACTCGATACCGGGCGGCGGAGCGCTCGCCTGCCGCGCTGGCTTACTGGCTGGCGGCTTGCTCCGATCACCGAGTTCCTGCGGCGGGGACACCCACATCGCATCAATCGCCTTAAGCACGATTCCCGGTGCCTTCCTGATCCCATCAAACACCTCTTGTTCAGATGGAATCCGCTCCTTCACAGGCTCAACAAAATGCTCTGACACAATGCGAGCGGTCGCCGCACGCAGCTTAATCGCAGTGCTACCAAGAATGCCCTGCGCCTCCCGATCAAACGCATTCGCATCACCGTTCAGGGTGCCATCAGAATTAGAATCGTTTTTAGTCATCAGAATCACCTACCGGGTGCCGAAACATCTTGTCACCCGCAACCAGCAACACACCATCCCCGGTTCCGTCCAGACGCACCCGAACACCAGTATCCACACCATTAACATGAATCGTCAGCAGCTCATCCGAAACCCCCTCAAAATCCACAGTCGCCCGAACCGAGCGCAGCGGGGTCGGATTCTGGCTATGAGTAGATATCAGCATGTTTCACGGCTCCACCGGCTCATAAGCATCATACCGCTGCCGCCGCACCGCCGTATACACAAACTGAGCAATACCAAGAATCGCCACCACATAAATCAACAGATAAAAATTGTTACACACCATCCCCACAATCGACGTCGGATCCCAAGCCTCCGACACATCATACAAACCCGCCCCCGCAAACGCAATCAACAGACGATCCAGCATAAACCCAAGCCCCACATTCAACACAAACGCAAAGATAAGCGAGATAATCATCACGAAAAACGAGTTAATAAGCGACATCCCAGAACTCATAAGAATCCCTCCGGCACACCCAATATGGCGTCCAGACCAAAACGCTTTGCTGCCACTGGCTTCCTGTTAGGCGTTCGCTTCTTGGCGGGCGTTCTCTTCTTGGCAGGCGTCTTTTTCTTAGTGGTTCGCTTCCGAGAACGGGTCTTCTTCGGGCGACTGATGAGCCGCACCTTCTTACCGTCTTCCCATTCCCAAGCCTCAATATCCTTACCGAACCGCTCCTTAAGATGCTTCTTAATCTCTTTAAGCGGCGGACGTGCCCGAGTGAAACTGATATGATGCTCTACGATTGTTTTGTCAGGCAGCTTGATCTGGAAATAGGTGTCAACATCCTCCGCGATCATCTGATATGATCCGGCACGTTCCGCCGCCCGCTCCTTACGGAGAGCGGGAAGTGCTGTTGCTACCCGACTGCGCATAACCGTGTTCGGCACGATGTCATGCGTCAGCCGCCGCCCCTTCATCGGTTTATCTGTAGTCCCGGTCGCGAGAACACGGTCACTTAATATCGCACCATATAGCTGCGACGTGTTTACCTGACCATCAGCATCCAGAGCATTAGGAGTACACTGGTAATATCCGGACATTACTAACGGGTTCTGTGTGCGTAGCTTGGTCTCATAATCGGTCTCAATCTCTTCCATATCCCAATCATTCACCTTCCGCCCGTCAGCAGCTCGCAGGGCATGAACAACCTCATGAGTTAAAACATCTTCCGAGACCCCCCGAGGAGGCACGGATATAGTGCTCACCAACTCGTCGCCCTCTTTATACGTGCTGCACAGCGCAGCCGCTCCATCAGGCATCGGTGCGCTCCCTTCAAAGTAAAGGTTCGTCCTGCGCACCTCATCACCAGTGAAATTCCAGTTCAGAACCTGCGTAGCCGTGGCTGCCAACGCACCACGATCCATAACAGTATCTCCACCAGTCCGTATCACTTTGCCCGACTCCGTTTCGCCAACAATTATGTCCTTACGCGGATGGTCAAAACCAACAATATCATGATCAGGGGATATGTCGTCTGCTGACAATCGTCTGCCCACGGGCGTCGGCAAATAATGACGAGCGAACAGAGACATGTCAGCGATGCCCCGCTCCCCCGCACCATACATGCTGCTGATATGTTGTTCCCGAGCTAAATGGCTGATAGCGTACCCTTGGTCTTCGATACTGGTATAGCGGTCTTCAGTGCCCCATAGACGAACATAAGCCTGATACTCACGTCCGCCCGGCGGAGGGCGCATAGTTACCAATGTGATCACGTCCGCTCGCCCACCATGAAACGCGATAATCTCCTTCGCACAAACAATCGCGTCAGCATAAGTGTGCCGCGGTCTGCCAAGAGCACGCTTGTATGCACGATACCCCTCTATGTACTCATCCTCGGGAAATGACTCAACCCCCCGCACCTCAATAGCCATAGGACTACCCCACCTCCGAAGACTTCTGCTCAAGAGCACGCACTATACCCCACGCAAGCAGTGCGAACACAGCCCATATCGGCAAGCCCTTCCACAACACCAACAGGAAATTCATCGCATCCCCCCGCTGCTCAGACACATAATTATCATCAACCTGACTGTTATACTCCTCGATCATGCCGTTCACAACCGGCGAGAAGATTATGGAGACTGCAGTGCAGACTACCAGGAAGATCGCTACGATACCCAGTCCGTATGCAACGCCAGACTCATCTCTAATGAACTCCCCGCTCATGAGATAGGATTTGTCTCTCGGTATATTTATGTGTATGTGTGGCGAAGAGGATGATCGCAGTTCCGCTCTGCCTTCTTTAGGCGGGTGCCCGCGGCGCATCGAACCGGTGCGCCCGCTGCCACCACTTCTAACGCAACTTATGTTGACTTAGCGGGCGGGAACCTCGCGTGCGTCTTACAATACCAGACCCCATCGACTTGCACCACGCCCGGGTTCCGGCATCGCCGGTTGTGCGGGGTGATAGCTGCACACTGTGCGTTTTGTGGCGGGCGGTCCGGCATAGTCATGAGTGGTTGGGCGGCTGGCGAAGTGGGAAAGGCACCGGGAAACCGGTGATGCAGGTATGGTTGAGAACCTGCGTGTGCCAGCCGCAACATAATTATTAACGTGATGTTATAAATGCGTTTTGCCACTTCCGTGCTCGTTCCCCGGCGCAGTCATGAGCCATCCAGCACCTCAAACAGCCCCCTGAAATGTGAATCGAACGTAATGATCTTCTGGATATGCTCCTGTTGCATTACTGCCATGGTGGTTGCATCAGTGAAACTTATCCGCTTATCAAAAAGCCTGAAAAACAGTTCCCTCGCCCGGTTGCGAACGTTAGTATCGATCGACAGCATCACAATGCGTGGCGAGAGCATAGTATCCGATACGTCCTTTGCCACATTCTTATTGCCGATACGCGACATCACCAGCGTCAGGGTCTCGCCATAAATATAATCAGTGGTGAATATGGTGCCAAATTCTCTTCGCAGGGCACGCCGCAACAGATTTACAGCCTCGCCATGGTAGGCGTCCTTTTTGTTCCTGTACGCCATGAATGCGCCAGTATCGATAAATACAGCCATCGTTCCGCCATTATTTGTACAAATATTCATCAACCTTCGATGCATCGGTCTCCACACCCCAGTCTATAGGCGCCCGCCATGCCGGGTCATCTTCCAACGCGGGCAACTTTTTTATGAGATCATCTTCATGCAACAGGGCATAATCAGATATCTTATCGATCAATGTTTGGAAAGGTATCTTTTCGCCGGTGATAACTGCGAATCTTGATTGCAGGTCATCCAGCTTACTTTTAGTGGAGTCTCTTACTTTTATACTTGTGGTCATTGATATGAAAGTAGAACCCTCTACCATATAAGCCTTGTTGTTTGTTCCGCAAGCACAATCGAAAGCCGAGCGCTCCCGCTACCCCTCACTACCCATTTGGCTTCAGGTCACATAAGCCTGCCGCCGCCTCCGCCCGCACCACCTCACACCCACCTGCCCCCACCAGCTCCTCACAGGACGCCTCCGGGTGCTCCTGCCTGCAAACTGCGCAGATATGTACCATATCAATGTAATTTAGACCCATTCAGCGCCCAAAATCGCCAGAAAACGCCCGCCCGATCCGCTCCCAAAAAAACGGTGCAATCTATGAGAGTGTAGTTTACAGAGGCGAAAGCGAAATTCCCTCTCCCACCATGTAATCCGTGAACCAACCTGTCCTACCCCGCCGTAGCTCCTGATACCGCCCGTGTTTAAGCCCAACCTCGTCACATGCCTCCCCCGCTGTCATGCCCTCGTTGCGTTTTTCGTTGACATCAATGTACTGATGCACGGTCCTCATTTGCGCAGGGGTTATTCCGCCGTCGCTGTCTGTTTTTGTAGCGTCTTCCCCCTCCGCTTCGATTAGCGCTGCATTCTCCTCACGGAGTTCTTGTGCGATCTTCACCCGTAGTTTTTCGTATGGCACGGTTAGGCTGGGGGGTGGCTCGGATGCTATGTGCCGCACGAACTGGTCCGCCCCGGTTGCGCTCTGGATCAGATCGTACATGAACAGTTGTTTGCCCTCGCGTTTCAGCGTGGTGATATCAAGGAACTTGCAGGCGTTCACGCCCTCCGTGAACACTTGTTCGGAGCGATCAAACTCAAAGTACCATTCGACCAGTTCCCGCGGCACCTTATCAATAAGCCCTTTTGAGGGCACCGTGTAGATCACGCAGGTGTTATCCGTGCGGAATGTCTGTATGATCTGGTTCATCTTCTTGTTTTTGTCTTTCATCCAGTCCCGGTTGTTGTACCCGACACCAATATCATCAAGAATGTAGATGCCGTTAGAGCGCATGTGTTTCAGCAGCTCGGTCACGCGGTCCAGGGTGATGATCGCCATGTGATCAAGGTTAAAATAATCCTGCCAGGACGTGTCTGTCACGTCCTTACCGTGCCTGATCTTCGCAACCTCAATCGCAGCCTTATGTGCGAGTGACATCGCCGCCCACGACTTCCCGGTGCCGGTGCCGCCGACCATGATGAGCGTGATGTGCTGATTGAACTTGGAGGTGATGCGCTTAGCGATCTTCAGCGCAAGATCACTCTTGTTCTTAGGCTCACGCGGATCAAACACCGTGTAATCACAGAACGAACCGTTTCGGCGGCACGCCCGCACGCTATGTGTCATTGGCATTTAGTCAGCCTCCATGTCTTTCCATTCCTCACCAATCCCGGCGTCCGGCAGCGGTTCCTCCACCTCATCCATCGCACCAGTCACCCCCGTGCCAAACGTGCCGATAGCCAGCCGATGCGATATGCCAAACGCACTGTCCATGTGCTCAACCGTCTCCCGGATACCGATCTCCATCCAGATATCGCTCTCCTTACGGGTGCGCTCACTGAAACTCAGGGAACTGTCCTCACCGATCTCCTCATCAATCAAACGATGAATGTTCTCAAGCGCCTCATCCCGCTTCGACATATCAAAAATAGAGTTCACAAGCGCCTTGCTCAGAGACAGCACAACCCCGTTCTCCATGTTCTGCGCCACAGCCACAGCAGAGATAAGCGCCAGATGTGTTGAGACCAGCATGTTCAAGCCAACCGGCTTAATACCACGCTGCGGCAAGCCAGTGTCGACGATCACGTTGCCATCAGGGAGCTTGACTTTTTTGAACCTCATGATGCACCCCGTCGGACCAGTTTGCGGTGAACGAGCAGGATCGCAACACCTGCGACCAGTGCGATCAGCACGATGTACAGGAATTTTGATGTGCTCGGTTGTTTTATGAGGTCAACCGTGAGATCCGGGGGGGATTCCCGGTTTTTGGCGTCCGCCTGATCCATGCCGCGTCTGACCATTGCGGCGATGTCCTGCGGCGACGTGTCCTGTGACGGTGTTGGTGCGCCAGGTTCCACTGTTGGTGCTGGTGCGGTTGGTGCGATTGGTGCTGGTGCGATTGGCATCGTTGTTGCTGTGACGTTCGCCGTGGCAGTGGGCGTGGGCGTCGGTTCCGGTTCCGGTGGCGCACCCGCCAGATCACAGGAAGGGGGAGGGAGCTTCACGCCCTGCAGCCAGTGCGATGACTGTAGTGTGTTCGCGTAGCCGTTCCGCGTTCCGAATCTCACGGTTGCAAAGGGTATGTCAGTATGATTGAAATCATCTAAAATCAGTTGATACGGCATTTTTACGTGTTCAGATGGGTTTAACACGATCCCGGTGATGTTTATGGTGTGAGCACCCCCATTATACCCAACATCCAGTTTGGACGGACTCACCAGAACCCCGCCACGTTCGTTGACCGCCTCCTCAACACTTCCATCCACATAGCCAGCAGGAACAGAGTCATGCACCGTTATCTGCGCAGAGCGATCCCCGGTGTTCTTCACGGTTACCAGTGCATCATAAGTGCTGTTGGATCGCTGGGATACTGTTTTTGTTATGGTGATGGTGGCACCATGCACAACCAGGTCCACAGCATCCGAACTCCACGCAAAATCTCTGCCAAAGAAATCGAGTGCAGCAGTCGCTCTTCCGAGTTTGTAGGTTCCGCGTTCATCCGGCAGGACCGTGTGCCGCACACTGTAATGCCCGATACTGTCAAGTGACCCGGATGTGCTGGTGTTAATGATCCAACCGGTATCCAACACAGCCCCATACGACAGGTTCACGCCGGAAACCGGGTAGAACCCCATGTTATACACCTCCGCCCGCATGACCACCTCATCACCAATCTCGATCTCATCCGGGTTAAGTGACCGAACCACACGCAAAAGCGGGTTGGTGCAGTATAATTTGACTGATTCGTTGGTTGTGTAGGTCTGATCGTTCATCTCGCCGGAAACCACCAGATCAACAGAGTAATTCACCAAGTAGGGCGAGGTGTCACCATCCCAATCCGGCGCCCGGACCGTGACCACCACCCTTTCGGACGCACCCGGGGCGAGGGCGCCGATCTCATCAGGCTCCATGTCCTCCAGCAACATCCCGCCCCCAACACAGACCTCCAAATCATCAATATCACTGTTCCCCGTGTTCTTTATCGTTAGTTTAAGGGTCTTATCCTCCCTCGGAGCATACTGAGAAGAGGAGATCGTTAGGTCCCCATGCACCTCTTTAGAGACCGATAATGTGAGTTCGAGATCAAGCTCCAGCGAGTCACCCTTATAAAATGTCAGGTGCGCCCGAGGGGTCTTGGAGGAATCCGTAGATATGTCAGTTAGCTTAATCATAATCCGATCACCCCACTCAAAACACTCGTTTTCGTGTAAGATCGCCTCACGAACAGACCCCCCACACAGAACCGAGAGGAATACTGAGTCGACCTGTCTGCTGAAATCGTCAGGCGTAATATTGTACGACAGCCCCTCAAATTCGAGACAATACGTGGTGCCCCACACAACAGTCGCACTACCGGATTCAGCCCAGTCAGCGTCAGCAAGCACCACACCTGCCAGAAGCAGAACCACCAGCAATGCGACCACCCCAGCTACTCGCACGGAGCAACCTCCGGAGGTTCCACGTCAAAATATGCTGTGAGCGGCGGCGTATGGCTCATGCTGCGCTCCCTGATCATCGGCGCATACTCCGGATTCAGCTCCAAGCCAATCGCGTTCCGGTTCAGGAGCCGGCACACCTCAAGCACCGTCCCAGAGCCACAGAACGGATCAAGCACCGTGCCCGCAACCCAGCCGCCGCCACAAGAGCACGATGTCCAGCCAGTTGTCTCAACCGACGTTGTGCCGCGTGGAAACCCCTGCCACTGGTTCGACTCATCCATCGGCTTCTGATCCAACGCCCCACGCACCCCCTTCTCAGCAGACACGTCTTGCTGCCGCACAAACTCATGATCAACGATCCGCGTCCGGATGTGCCCGCACACCGGACATATCTCCGCAGGACACGCCGCACGGACCATTGGTTCGATTAAGGTTGTTGGGAATGTGGCAAAGTGACTCTCTGGATATGGTTGTGTGGGGATTGTCCATACGTCGCCAGGGTTTTTCGTCCCGGATGAATGAACCGGTTTTGTATGTAATGGATCGGAATAAGAACCAGATGTCCGTTTGATCGCCATTTCGTGCTTTGTTACCCCCCACCGACTACGCGGGTTGTTCTGGGAGTAGGGCGTGTTCTTCCCTGCGCCCTTCCGACTCCACACTTCGGCGTATTTCGCAGGGACCCGGACCGCATCGAGATCGAACCAGTACTTTTTGCTTTTTGTGAGCATGTAAACCGGCTCATACTTGTTTGCGAACCTGTCCTGCACGCTTGACGGCATCCCGTTGGTCTTATGCCAGATAATTCTATTCCGTAATATAAATCCCTGCTCATCGATCATCCGCAGGATCAGCCGCTCGTTCTGCATGGTAAGGCATTTTGCAGTGGTGTTAATAGATTTTCCGACTTTTGGCTGCCCTTCACGCAGCCCGCCCTTGTTATAGTCTCCGCCAGCACCGCCAGAACCACCGTAGCTATCGCCATGATTCCAGAATAAGACCGCCGTAGGCTTCATAACACGTTTTAGCTCTGCTGTGACCTCCAGCAGCCGATCATGATACTCTTCGAGCGTTGGTTCCATCCCTATCTGCCCATCAACCTGATAATCACGTAAGCCATGATAGGGAGGCGATGTGATCACCGTATCAACACTCTCCGGCAGCGTTTCACGCAGTAACTTGACAGCATCCCCGATCCGGCATTCCTGCGTTGTATGAATCATAATAATCCCACCTGCCCAAGCGCAATATTGTACGCTTTGAACAGTTCCATGCCCCGCTTACCGTTTTTCTCCGCGGTTCGAGCTTTGTCAATCCATTCCTGCACCACGTCCACGAGTTTTTTGTCGTTGTGGGCGGCGTCCCTGATCTTTGAGTTGTTGATCGTGAGATTGTACAGGTTTTTGAAGGCGGCGTAGAACTCCAGGAACGCCATCTGCTTGCTGCCCACGCCGCTGATCAGGGTCTTCGCGAGCTGTGCGTCGAGTTCTGCCGCCTCCTTGAACGCGTTATTGATCGCTTCTGTCGTTGGCAAGAGAGTCCCCCCATTCACAGAGCACTGAGTCCCCGGTGTCGTTCCCAACAACCTCGACATGATAGTTGTCAGTCTCAATTGTGACGTCGTGCTCTGCCTCGGTTGCGGCTAATGTCATATCATACACGTCAGACCACTCCACCTCAAACGCCTCGGCGTTCTCAGGCTCATCCAGCAACAGCATACCGGCGAGAAGAGCGCCCGCAGTCTTCTCGCTGATCCCGAACTTGTGGCAGGTCTCCGCGAAGCGGGATGCCATCGTCTGCATGAACTGTGCTGCGACAGCCCGGAGCGCAGCGTTTGGCGAGACCATTTTGCCGGCGTCAGCAATATGGTTGCTGCTATCGATTATCGTTTTGTTGCCGTCAGCATGACGTTTGCCGCTATCGTTTTCTGCCATTCTTGCCCCGCAGTTCGTCCAGCATCTGCGCCGCAGACGCACGCGTCCGGGCGGCGTTAAACATGGTTGCAGTCGCCACGAACAGGATAAGCATCGCACACACGACTATAACCGCCTGATAATCGGAGAATGCGTCATCAAGGGCAGTATCCAGTTTGCGGAGAATTGTCCAGGATACAACCACCACCAGCGCACCAAGTCCAACCTCAAGATCATAGCGATAGAGCCAGAAGCGAAAACGCCTGAACCGCCCTGATTCGTTGTCCGCCACCTCAGATCACATCCGCCATCCGCAGAAACACCCCGGCACCCACAAACACAAACATGGCAGCCAGCCCGTACTTAACAATGTCGTTCATGGTGTTCGTGTGTTCGGCTGCGACCTGCGCCCGGATGCTTGCGATGATCACCCGCACATCCTGCGAGAGAAAGACAGATGGGTTGAGCTGCACGCCCTCCGCAAACGAGAAGAACCCGGTTTTGGGTGGCAGCACCGCTGCCTCGTCCTGCACGGTCTCAATGGTGCCGACAAGCGTGCCCACATCCATCTGCGGGTCCTGCTCATCAATGTAGTTCTTGCAGTCATGCTCAAGGTCGGTGCGGGGCGTGCCGAGCAGCGCGATTATGTCGATGTCAATCAGGAAATCAAGCTCCGGATGGTTCTTTCGCACCATGTCAATGATCGCGATGAGTGACCGGGTGCTCTTCTCGGTGACGGCAAACGGGAACTTGGTGCTGTAATGCGTCCACTGCAACCCGCCCTTCGCCATGAGCGGCGTGTCACGCCCAAGAATGCGCTGATCAATCGCTATACCGTATGTGGTGTCCTTGAATGAGAGGTCGCCCCGGTTCTTTTTCTCGCCTGCAATGAGCGAGATCCTGCCGCCACCCATCACCTCAATGACGGGGAGCTGTTTCTTCCTGCATTTCGCGAGGATCGGGGCTTCGGGTGCGAACTTCCGGATCTTCATCCAGTAATCGATAAGAATGATCCACCCGATGAACCCCCCCAGGGCAAGCCCGATGAGGTATAAGATGTCAATGAATATTTCCATGGTTTATATGTCCAGTATCCCTTTTGGTTGTTCTTTCTGCGGCGGACGAGCCACAATATGCTCCACCTGCTGCGTAACATGCTGCCCATGCTGCAGGATACGCTCCCGGATAACTGCACCACCCACGGTTCGAGAGATCAGAATACTGAAATGCTCCTCAAGCATCGCGTTAATCTCCCCATAAGCCGGCGTGCGGACATCCCGCGGCGTGAGCGTGGGCTTCAGTGCGATGAGCGCAAGCCGGAAATGCTCCATCACATTCGTGATAGACGGCGTATGCGAGAGCAGAACCGTCCGCGTAAAGAACGTCGCAATAAAGTCGATGTACGCCCACTTTGTACGCCTGCACCATGGAGCCGTGTCGATCCGGCGCCCCACATACTTCCTGAACTCTGGCTGGCTGTACAGGTCATCCCGCCGATATTGCTCATCATTAAACGCAAGATCCGGGGGGGCGACATCAAGCATATCACCACCACCATACGCATCCAGCTCCTCCTCATCATACTCAGGTTCCGGCATCAGCTCCACTCCCGCAAGTCTCCCGCTCAATCTTCTCGGTGATCGCGACCTTTATGAGCCGGTTCCGGCGCTCCATTGATTCCTCAACGCTGGAGATCGGAAAGTCCCGGTTCGCATGTGTATGCGCCGCGATACTCAATGAGTCTGGTATATATATTACTGCCACACTTCCACCACATTGTTATTAATGGCAATGGTATATAAGCGTTGTGCCAACCGAAAGCTATATATAGTTAATGTGATAAAATCATCAGCAGGTGGTGAGTGGAAATTCATGAAAAACATAACACAATATCTGGCAGCGATGTATACCGGCATAGCTACCCAGATGGGAATGCTCAAAGATGAGAAAGCACAGATGGGCACGATGGAGCTTGTGATCGCCGTAGCGATCGGGCTTATCGTTCTTGCAGCCGTGTTCTCACTTGCACCGGTCATCGGTGACAAGATCGACAGCTCAGTGGATGTACCAGCCGGCAGCGAATGGAACACCTCAGAGAACCCAGGCATCCCAACCGGTGTTGACATCTGGTCTGACAACGCATCCCTGATCTCACTCGTCGTACTTGTGATGATCATATCGCTCGCAATCTTCTACATCAGGAGAATGGGCGGCGGCAGTGGCGGCGCAGGCGGAATGTAGACACACGAACAGCGGCGGGGGGCAACCCCGCCAACACTCTTCTTTTCCAGACGGAAAGTTCTTATAATACAAGAGCAAAAGAGATAAGCATAGAAACAAGTTGTTACTTTTTTACCGACAGATGCACCTTGTCTCTTGTTGTGTGGCGGGCGACCAACTCGTACTAACCCCCAAGGAATGTACCACTCCTCGCCCGCCGTCAGACACCAAGCGCACGCTTTCTCCGGGTTACAGTCTCTTCACGGCTGAACGCACTCTTATAGGGGGTTGCAGAACTATCTTGGCTGCGTTCGCATATCTATTTTGGGTTGCAGAGGTTTTGTGGCTGCCGAAACGCAGTGATGTATGGGGATGCACATGCTATGTGGCTGCCGTTCGCACTTATCGGTTGGGTTGCAGCATTATGTTGGCTGCCGGGTTCGCAATATCGTTGTGGGTTGCTAATGCGATTTGGCTGGCAGTGCGCACGCTTTCTTTGGGTTGCAGTCTCTACAGGGCTGTTCGCAGTTCTGTTATGGGGTGCAATTGGATTATGGCTGCCGGGAACGCATTGGGTGACTTCCTCCCCGCTACAAGTAACGGGGTTTGCGCTGCCCCCTGCGCCCCGGTTCCGATCAAACCACCTTCCGAATACGATCGTGGGATGGTGCATACAGTTCGCCGTCCGAGAGGAGTTTCGCGATTGTTGTTTCGGTGTACTCCCGGTCAAGGTCTTGTTCGACCGCCATGTTTAAGACGTCTTCCCTCAATGCGCTGTCGTCCGGGGAGTCCTTTGACAGCGACGCCACAATATCGCGGATCTGCCGGATTTTGTCTCGCTGGGTCTTGCTGCGACCGGACGAAAGCATGTCCGCATCAAACAGCCCGGTTTCCTTGTCGAACGCAACCTGCTCAAGACACGCTATAACGACCGACACCACCCGTTCAGCGTCATCAAATGTGATGTGCTCATCGAGCCTGAGCTTTGCGCTTGCCTCGCAGAGCCGGACCAGTGCCTCAAGCTGCCTGGCAGTCACTGCCACCGGCGTATCGCGTTTATCGCCCTGGTCCCGGAGCTTGATGTAGAACTGTATGAGGTGTTCGCGTGCCGCCTTATCCATTATGGGGTGGATGTTGCGGCGGGCATACGCAACATATTTCCGGAGTAGTTCGGGCTGTATTTCGGGTGTGATCACACCCATCGCATCCTCCACCTCCGCGGCGGAATGTATCGGCTGAACGCTGTCGTTGCGCTGCGCCAGCATCTCGCCTGCATGATGGGCTTTTATGATGTGCTCGGAGATGGCGGCGTCATTCACCATGTTCGGCACGTCCCGGAGGATGAAGATCAGGTCAAACCGTGAGAGGAGCGCTGCGCTTATGTTGATCTGCTGGGCGACACCTTCATACGGGTCGAATCGCCCGGATTTAGGGTTTGCCGCACCGAGAACTGCACAACGAGATTTTAATGATGCCATGATCCCTGCCTTGGCTATGCTTACGGTTTGTTGTTCTAATGCTTCATGTATGGCGCTTCTGTCAGACGGTTGCATCTTATCCATCTCGTCGATGCACGCAATACCCTGATCCGCAAGAACCAGTGCTCCAGCTTCCAGTGTCCAGCGACCATCACCAAAAATATCGCTTTTTATCGCAGCCGCCGTTAAACCCGCTGCGCTTGAGCTTCTGCCACTCGTGTAAAGCCCTCTCGGTGAAAGCTTCACCATATAACGCAATAGCTGGGATTTCGCAATACCGGGGTCGCCCACCATGAGGATGTGCATGTCGCCACGAACCCGGGTGCCATCCGGCAGGTGTTTTGGAACCCCGCTCATGAGCTGCATAGCCAGACCCTCTTTAACATCCACATACCCGAAGATGGATGGGGCGATGGAACGCGTGATTTTGTTCACGATATCCGGATCGCGTGATAGTTCAAGGATCTCCTGCTCTTCCTCCGGGGTGATCTCAACCTCGCTGAACTCCTTGTCCCGGACCTCAACATGGTTCGCGGCAAGCACAATGTCAAATATCGGGGTCTTCCCCTCGCGTGTCACGCGCTGGAACGATTTCAGGATGCCGACAACATACACATGAGCACCAGGAGACACCATACCCACAATATCATCCTCAACAGTGATGTCAAGCGTCTGGGGCTGTTCACCACCCCGCAGGTTATCAGGAGACTCCTGCACCCGCAGCTTCTGGAAATCCACGAACGTAGACTGCTCCAACACCAGTTTGAAGCGTTTACCGACACAATCAGCGTTCCGGCAGCTATATGGCTCAATGAACATCGCACCGCTCTGCTCGATGAATATGATCTCCCCACAACTGGTGCACTCAAACGCCGCGGTCAAAAGCAGGGGGCGGATCTCGGTCGCCATCCGCACAAGCCCATCAATCATGATCAGCTTTCCAATGTGCTCGCTGCGAAGATCACGAATAGGGATATGACTATGGCTCGGGAGGTTCTGAATCCGGATATGCGCCCCATCCAGAGACTTGACAATTGGCAGTGCAAAATTAGATAATGCAGCACTCGCGATGCCGAGAGCATCAACCGGGTGCTCAAGCAGATGGTCAGCAACCTCAGAATTAAACCGGTCCAGATACCCAAAATCAAGATTAAGACTGTGCGTGTCCGGGAACTCAAACGCAAACGCGTGAATCTCCTTCTTATAATAACGGTTCAGAAAAACATCCCACCCCTGCTGAGGGGAGCTGATGAGGGGCGAACCGGAGCCGGTAGGCTCCGGAGACATAGGGGGGGTGAGGGGGTC
>LGVF01008145.1_pt2 | contig 77924 bp, 78 predicted proteins | sample 469901 | NCBI WGS metagenome assembly LGVF01 (sample SAMN03893561, study PRJNA290197) | marine sediment metagenome | material: sediment; isolation source: combined push core samples #3730, #5133, and #5579 collected at Hydrate Ridge | place: Pacific Ocean: Hydrate Ridge
GTTGATGGGAAAAGTATTCCTGAACCAAGCTTACCAGAATCATTTAGAGTATTAACAAGAGAATTACAATCAATCGGTATTTATGTTGAGTTAATCAACAAAAAAACTGGTGTTAATGAAGCAAATAAAAGTTTAGTAAATGAAGATTCAGAAGACTATATTTCAAAATATGGATTCCAATCTTAGAAAGTAGGGTGATTTTATGAGTCAAAGATTTTCACATTATAAAATTAGATTAGCATCTCCTGAGGAAATCAGAGGTTGGTCGTTTGGTGAAGTTAAAAAACACGAAACAATAAATTATCGTACTTTAAAACCAGAAAAAGATGGATTATTTTGCGAAGTTATCTTCGGACCGACAAAAGATTATCAATGTGCATGTAGTAACAAATCAAAAAGAAGTTCACATACAGGAAAGAAATGTGCTGTATGTGGTGTAGAAATTACCGAAAGTAAAGTAAGAAGAGAAAGAATGGGACACATCGAATTAGCTGCTCCTGTTGTTCATACTTGGTATTTAAGAAATAGTCCTTCAAGACTCGCTACTTTACTTGCAATTAAATCTAAAGATTTAGAAGAAGTTGTATATCTTGCTTCATATATCGTAATTGATGCTGGAGATACAGATTTACACTTCAAACAAATATTAAGTGAAGCAGATTATTCTAAAAAGTATATGGAATATGGAACGCGTTTTAAAGCCTTAACTGGTGCTGAAGCAGTTAAAGTATTACTTAGAAAATTAGATCTTAAAAAAGAATCACTTAACTTAAGAAAAGATTTACCAACAGCTTCAAAACAAAAAAGAGAAAAAATCATTAAAAGATTAGAAGTAGTAGAAGCATTTGTTAATTCAGATAACTTACCTGAATGGATGGTTTTAGATGTATTACCTGTAATACCTCCAGAACTTCGTCCAATGGTTCAGTTAGATGGTGGACGTTTCGCTACAACTGACTTAAATGATTTATATCGTCGTATTTTAAACAGAAATAACCGTTTAAAAAGACAATTTGAACAAAGTGCTCCTCACTTAATTACTAAAAATGAAAAGCGTATGTTACAAGAAGCAGTTGATGCTTTAATTGATAACTCTAAACGTGGTAGAAAAGTAGTAGTTGAGAAAAACAGACCATTAAAATCTTTAAGTGATTTATTACGTGGTAAACAAGGTAGATTCAGACAAAACTTACTTGGTAAACGTGTTGATTATTCAGGACGTTCAGTTATCGTAGTAGGTCCAGACTTAGAAATGTACCAATGTGGACTTCCAAGAGAAATGGCAGTTACTCTATTCAAACCTTTCGTTATTAGAGAGTTAATTGAAAGAGATATTGCTTCAAATATTAGAAGTGCTAAACGTATGATTGAAATGCTTACTGATGATAGAATCTGGGATGTACTAGAAGATGTTATTAGAGAGCATCCAGTATTATTAAATCGTGCACCTACACTACATAGACTTGGTATTCAAGCATTTGAACCAGTATTAGTAGAAGGAAAAGCAATTAGACTTCACCCACTAGTAACAACTGCATTTAATGCCGATTTCGATGGGGATCAAATGGCAGTACATGTTCCACTTAGTGAAGAAGCTCAAGCTGAAGCACGTGTATTAATGCTTGCATCAAACAACATTTTAAATCCTAAAGATGGTAAACCAATTGTTACACCATCACAGGATATGGTATTAGGTAACTATTACCTTACAATGGAAGAAGCAGGATTACCTGGTGAAGGTAAAGTATTTGGTGATTATGATGAAGCAACTATTGCTTATGAAAATAAAATCATTACTTTACATACTAGAATAGCTTTAAGAGGTAGTGCATTAGGTAATGCACCACTTACTGAAGAACAAAGAAATGGTTACTTAATTACAACTTATGGTAAATTAACTTTTAATGAAATCTTACCAAGAAGTTTTGCTTACTTAAATGAACCAACTCTTACAAATCTTCAAAAACAAAAAGACCCTATAACTGGTGAAGAAAGATATATTACTCCTTCTCAATACTTTGTACCTAAAGGTGTTAATATTAGAGAATATATCAAAAACCAACCAATTGTAGGACCATTTAAAAAAGGTTTCTTATCACAAATCATTTCTGAAGTATTTATAGTATTCAAAATAAATGAAACTTCAAAAATGTTAGATAAACTTAAAAACTTAGGGTTTAAATATTCTACATTAGCTGGAATTACAGTTTCAGCATCAGATGTAAAAGTTTATTCAGGTAAAGCTAAAGAAGTTAAAAAGACTGAAAAAATTGTTGAAAAATTAACTCTTCAATATCAAATGGGACTTTTAACTGATTATGAAAGATATAAATTAGTAGTAAAAGAGTGGGCATTAGTTAAAAACAAAATCCAAGCTGGATTAATGAAAGAATTAACTAGCGATAACCACATCTTTATGATGAGTGACTCTGGAGCCAGAGGGAACGCATCAAACTTTACACAGTTAGCTGGTATTCGTGGATCAATGGCCAATACAAAACGTGAAGGATTAAATAAAGCTTATAACATTAAAGCTGGAATCAAATCAATCATTGAGTTACCTGTAAAATCTTCATTTATTGAAGGTCTTACAATGAGTGAGTTCTTTATCTCTACTCATGGGGCTCGTAAAGGTTCTACCGATACTGCCTTAAAAACAGCCGATTCAGGGTACTTAACAAGACGTTTAGTAGATGTTTCACAAGACTTAGTTATTACTGAAGAAGACTGTCATACTGATAAAGGAACTACAATTAGAGCAATATTACATGATGATGGAAAAGAAATTGTTCCATTCTTAGATAGATTAATTGGACGTTTTAGTTCTGAAACTATTCTTCATCCTGAGACTGGGGAAGTATTAATTACTAAAGATGAGTATATCGATGATGAAAAAGCGAGACATATCGTTGAAGCAGGTATCGATGAACTTAGAATTAGAAGTGTATTAACTTGTGATTCTAACTCAGGTGTTTGTAAAAAATGTTACGGACAAAACTTATCAACTGGAGACTTAGTTGAAGTTGGAGAAGCGGTTGGTATAATCGCAGCTCAATCAATTGGTGAACCAGGAACTCAGTTAACAATGCGTACTTTCCATACAGGTGGGGTAGCTGGATCAGATATCACTCAAGGGCTTCCACGTATCCAAGAGTTATTTGAAGCAAGAACGCCTAAAGGAAAAGCAGTAATTAGTGAGATTGATGGTACTGTTTCTGATATTGAAATAGTTGAGGAAAGATATAAAGTTACTGTAGAAAACGGATTTGAACAACACGTTTATGAGACTAATAGTAATGTTACACTAATGGTTGAAGAAAACGATGATGTATTCTCTGGACAAAAAATTACTGATGGATCTATTGATCCTAAGCAATTACTAAAAGCTACAGATGCTGATACAGTTCAACAATACTTAATTAAAGAAGTTCAAAAAGTTTACCGTGCTCAAGGTATTGAGATTTCAGATAAACACATTGAAGTTATTGTTCATCAAATGATGAGAAAAATCAATGTTTATATTGAAGGAGATACAACAATCTTACCAGGAGCTCAAAAATCTATAAGAGAATTTAAAGCTGCGAATAAGGAAGTACTACTTAGCGGTGGGAAACCAGCTGTTGGTAGACCAGTATTACTTGGTATTACTAGAGCAAGTTTACGTAGTGAATCATTCTTAAGTGCTGCATCATTCCAGGAAACTACTAGAATACTTACAGATGCTGCAATTAGAGGTAAAGTAGATTATTTAAGAGGCTTAAAAGAAAATGTAATTATCGGTGGATTAATTCCTGCTGGTACTGGTATTCTAAAAGATACATATTTTGCATATGATAAACCAGAACCTGAAGTAATTGAAGAAGAAAATCCATACGCATTAGATAATTTCGAATTTTAATTAATAAAACAGCTACAATTTGTAGCTGTTTTTTATTTAAATACAATATTTAAGATGGCTTACATAGTGGATTAATTTAACCTATAATAAGTATTTTAAAAAAAGATAACATAATTATTGACACGCCTGCATGTGTGTTATATAATAGGTATGCAATTTGAGATTAAATACACGGGGTTTATGGCATAAACCTCTATATTTATGACAAAAGTGAACCACCTGGTAGTGTGGAACCTATTATGAGAGGAGGAAACCCATAAATGCCTACAATCAATCAATTAGTAAGAAAAGGTAGAAAATCTAAAGTTACAAAATCAAAATCACGTCACTTAAATGTTGGATATAATTCAATCAAAAAGATCATGACTGATACAAAAAGTCCGCAAAAACGTGGTGTTTGTACACGTGTTGCTACAATGACACCTAAGAAACCTAACTCAGCTTTACGTAAGTACGCTCGTGTTAGATTATCTAACGGAATTGAAGTAACAGCATATATACCTGGTATTGGACACAAACTACAAGAACATAGTGTTGTGTTAATTCGTGGTGGTCGTGTTAAAGACTTACCAGGAGTTAGATATCATATCATCCGTGGTACATTAGATACTACAGGAGTAGAAGGAAGAAAACAAAGCCGTTCTAAATACGGTGCAAAGAAAGCATAATATAATTTAAAAAAAATTAAAAATTCGAGAGGAGGAATTAATTATGCCTCGTAAAGGTCATATAGCAAAAAGAGAAGTATTGGCTGATCCAATGTATAATTCAAAATTAGTTACTAAACTAATCAACAATATCATGTTGGATGGTAAAAAAGGAACTGCTCAAGGTATTTTATACGGAGCGTTCAAAAAAGTAGAAGAAATAACAAACCAACCACCTATAGAGGTTTTTGAGGAAGCTTTAAATAATATCATGCCTACATTTGAAGTTAAATCAAGAAGAATTGGTGGACAAAACTATCAAGTACCTGTTGAAGTAAGACCAGAGAGAAAATATACTCTAGGACTTAGATGGTTAACATTATATGCAAGATTAAGAAATGAAAAGACTATGGAAGATAGATTAGCAAAAGAAATTATTGATGCAAGCCAAGGAAATGGAGCTTCTGTTAAGAAAAAAGAAGATATTCATAGAATGGCTGAAGCTAATAAAGCATTCGCTCACTATCGTTGGTAGAAAGGAGATATCAAAATGGCACGTGAATACTCACTAAATATGACTCGTAATATTGGTATTATGGCTCATATTGATGCAGGTAAAACTACTGCGACTGAGCGTGTTTTGTATCACACAGGAAGAATCCATAAAATTGGTGAAACGCACGATGGTGCTTCACAAATGGACTGGATGGCTCAAGAGCAAGAACGTGGGATTACAATAACATCAGCAGCTACTACAGCGCATTGGAATGACCATAGAATTAACATTATTGATACTCCAGGACACGTAGACTTTACAGTAGAAGTATCAAGATCACTACGCGTATTAGACGGTAGTGTGGCATTATTAGATGCACAAGCAGGAGTTGAACCTCAAACTGAAACAGTTTGGAGACAAGCTACTGAATATAAAGTACCTAGAATTGTATTCGTTAATAAAATGGATAAAATGGGTGCAGACTTCGCATTCAGCGTACAATCAATGAAAGATAGATTAGGAGCACATGTTGCTGCTATTCAATGGCCTATTGGTGCTGAAGACGATTTTGACGGAATAATTGACTTAGTTGATATGATAGCTTACCATTTCGATGGTGAAGCTAATGAAGAAGCTGTAGTAATTGATATTCCTGAAAATTTAAAAGAACTTGTAGAAGAAAAAAGAGTTGAACTAATTGAAGCAATGGCAGATTTTAACGAAGACATCATGATGCTTTACTTAGAAGGAGAAGAAGTTCCAGCTGATATGCTTAAAGCGACTGTTCGTAAAGCTACATTAGAAGTTAAATTCTTCCCGGTATTATGTGGTTCAGCTTTCAAAAACAAAGGTGTAAAACTAATGTTAGATGCAGTTATAGCGTACTTACCAAGTCCGTTAGAAGTTGCAGCTGTTATTGGTACTAATAAAAAAGGTGAAGAAATTACATTACCAGCAGATGACGCTGGAAGATTTAGTGCATTAGCATTTAAAGTAATGACAGATCCATTTGTTGGAAAACTTACATTCTTTAGAGTTTACTCAGGACAATTATCAAAAGGATCATATGTAAAAAATGCTTCTAAAGATAATAGAGAGAGAATTGGTAGAATACTTCAAATGCATGCAAACTCAAGAGTAGAAATTGAACATGTATACTCTGGAGATATCGCAGCAGCTATCGGACTTAAAAACACTACTACAGGGGATACTCTTTGTGGAGACAAAGATTATATTATCTTAGAAAAAATGGTATTCCCAGAACCAGTTATCAGTGTTGCTATTGAACCAAATAGTAAACAAGATCAAGATAAAATGGGTATAGCATTAAACAAACTTGCAGAAGAGGATCCAACATTTAGAACATATACTGATGAAGAAACAGGACAAACTATTATTGCTGGTATGGGTGAATTACACCTTGATATTATCGTTGATAGAATGAAACGTGAATTCAAAGTAGGAGCAAGTGTAGGAGCACCTCAAGTTTCTTATAGAGAAACAATTACTCAAGAAGCAGAAATTGAAGGAAAATTCGTTAGACAATCTGGTGGACGTGGACAATATGGACATGTTTGGATTAGATTTGAACCAAACCCAGGTAAAGGATTTGAATTCGCAGATAAAATCGTTGGTGGAACAGTACCTCGTGAATATATCCCAGTTGTTGGTAAAGGTTTAGCTGAATCAATGGACAGTGGTATACTTGCTGGTTATCCAATTATCGATTTAAAAGCTACATTATATGATGGATCTTATCATGATGTAGATTCGAATGAAATGGCGTTTAAAGTTGCAGCTGGAATGGCGCTTAAAAAAGCGGCTGAACAATGTAAAGCTATTTTATTAGAACCATTAATGTTAGTAGACGTTATTGTACCTGATGATTACCTAGGTAATGTTATTGGGGATATTACAAGTCGTCGTGGTAGAATTGAAGGACAAACTCAACGTGGAAATGCTCAACAAATAACTTCTAAAGTACCTCTAGCTGAAATGTTTGGTTATGCTACAAGCTTAAGATCAAACACTCAAGGACGTGGAAATTATACAATGCAATTCTCGCATTATGAAGCATGTCCTAAGTCAATAGCTGAAGAAGTAGTTAAAAAACGAAACGGATAATTGACTGAAAAACTTGCATTATACTGAATAATGCGATAAAATATTGTTGGAAAATATAAAACTATAAGAGAAAATTATTAAGGAGGAAAATTAATAATGGCAAAAGAAAAATTTATTAGAAATAAACCGCATATGAATATAGGAACTATTGGTCATGTAGACCATGGTAAAACTACATTAACAGCTGCAATTGCAACTGTATTAGCAAAAAGAGGAGTAGGAGCTACTCAAGCTGCTGACTTTGCTTCTATCGATAACGCACCTGAAGAAAGAGAAAGAGGAATCACAATCAACACTTCACATGTTGAATATGAAACTGAAGCTCGTCATTACGCTCATGTTGACTGCCCAGGACATGCCGATTACGTTAAAAACATGATCACTGGAGCTGCACAAATGGACGGTGGAATCATCGTTGTTAGTGCTACTGACGGACCTATGCCTCAAACTAGAGAACATATCTTATTATCTCGTCAAGTTGGTGTACCTAAATTAATCGTATTTATGAATAAAGTAGATGCAGTTGATGATGACGAATTATTAGAATTAGTTGAAATGGAAATTCGTGAATTATTAGACGAATATGATTTCCCTGGAGACGATATTCCTGTAATTATGGGATCTGCACTTGGTGCATTAAACGGAGAAGAAAAATATGAAGACGGTGTTATGGAATTAATGGAAGCTGTTGATACATACTTCGATACTCCAGTTCGTGAAACTGACAAACCATTCTTAATGCCTGTTGAAGACGTATTCAGTATTACTGGACGTGGAACAGTTGCTACAGGACGTGTTGACAGAGGAACTATCAAAGTTGGAGAACCAGTTGAAATTATCGGAATCAAAGATACTATACAATCTGTATGTACAGGTGTTGAAATGTTCCGTAAATTATTAGACCGTGCTGAAGCTGGAGATAATATTGGTGCATTATTACGTGGTGTTTCAAGAGACGACGTACAACGTGGACAAGTATTAGCTAAACCTAAATCAGTTACTCCACATACAAACTTCAAAGGACAAGTATACGTACTTTCTAAAGAAGAGGGTGGACGTCATACTCCATTCTTCAGTAACTATAGACCTCAGTTCTACTTCAGAACTACTGATGTTACTGGTGTTGTTGAATTACCTGCAGGTGTAGAAATGGTTATGCCTGGTGACGATGTTGAAATGGTTGTTGAATTAATTCATCCAATCGCATTAGAACAAGGTACTAAATTCTCTATCCGTGAGGGTGGACGTACAGTTGGTGCTGGAATCGTTGCTGAAATTTTAAAATAATTACTAAATCTTTTAATTAAAGAGACTTCGGTCTCTTTTTTTTATGCATTTTTCACATAATTTTCATAACAAAGTTATATAATTTTGATATAATAAGATAGGTGATAATATGTTAGTAGATACTCATGTACATTTAAATTCGAAAAAATACAAAGATAATTTACCACAAGTTATATCTAGAGCACACGAAGCTGGGGTTGAATTAATGATCGTAGTTGGCTTTGATCATGAAACAAACTTAAGAGCTATAGAGCTTGCGGAAAAGTATCCTTTTATCTATGCCACAGTTGGATATCATCCTACTGACGCAAGACACGTTAAACCTCGCGACTATGAAATTCTTTCAAAACAGCTTAAACATGAAAAAGTTGTAGGGATAGGTGAATGCGGATTAGATTTTTATTGGGATAAAGAATATGTGGATAAACAAATTGAAGTGTTTAGAAAACAAATAGAGTTATCAATAGAATTTGATAAGCCTTTAATTATACATATGAGAGATGCAAGTGAAGCTACGTACAATGTACTTAGTGAATATAAAAATCTAAAAGGAATAATGCATTGTTATTCAGGTAGTCCTGAAATGGCAAAAGAATTTTTAAAATTAGGATTTCATATATCTTTAGGAGGACCTGTGACTTTCTTAAATGGACGTGTTCCTAAAGAAGTAGCTAAAATAGTTCCTATAGATAAATTACTAATTGAAACTGATGCACCTTATCTTTCTCCACATCCTTTTAGAGGTAAAACAAATGAGCCAGCTCGAGTAAAATTAGTAGCTGAAGAAATAGCTAGATTAAGGGATGTGTCTTATACTAGTATAGCTAAAACTACAGCTAATAACGCATATAAATTATTCAACATCAAGGAGATGAAATAAATGAGAAAAATATTGATAGTACTAATAATTTCTTTAAGTCTATTATTAAGTGGATGTTCAGCTTTCAATAGTGGGACTACATATACAGAAGATGAATTAACTGAGTTAATAGAGAGTTTAATACCCGAGGCTGAGGTTACAACTAGTTATGATCTTTCATCATTTGAGAATGCAATTACTCAAATGGCTGAAACTTCAAAATCTGGGGTAATTGGGATTACAGCAATTTCTGGAATTAGTTCAGGAACAGGATCAGGAGTTATCTATAAGTTAGATGGGAATAAATACTATGTTGTAACTAATGCACATGTAGTAGTTCATTCACAACTTGAAAACATAGATAGTGAATTAACTGAAGTATATTATGAAGCATTTTCTTTAAAGATTGTATATGAGAAGAATGGATTACTATTTGAGATAACTGAGAATGTAGAATTAGTTGGATATGATATTACAACTGATTTATCAGTGTTAACTTTTGAATCAGACCAAGATTTCGCAGTAATAGAAATGGCTGATTCATATCAACTTGAATTAGGACAGTTTGTTTTCGCAATTGGGAATCCTCTTGGATTTGAGTATTACGGGACAGTTACTATGGGAATCATTAGTGGTACTACTAGATATGTTGATTATGGAGATTTTAGCGCAACATTAATTCAACATGATGCAGCAATAAGCCCAGGAAATAGCGGTGGAGCATTGTTGAATCTAGAAGGTGAATTAATAGGAATAAATAATATGAAGATTGTTGATGACTCTGTAACTGGAATAGGATTTGCAATTCCGTCTAATACAGTTAGAAGAATTGTAGCAGATTTAGAAGATGATGGAATAATTACTAGACCATACCTTGGTGTATCAACTAACGCATTATCAAATACATGTGGACTTGAATATGGGGTTTGTATTAATATACAAGCCGGTGGAGCTGCAGAAGCTGCGGGATTACTTGATGGTGATGTAATAATCGGATATATGAATGCTGATATGACAGAGTTTTTAGAAATACTAAATTTTAATGATTTAAAAGAAGCAATTCTAAACAGCTCAGTAGGAGAAAATGTTACTATTAAATATGTAAGAGATGGAGTAGAAAAAATATCAGACGAAGTTGTTTTAGGTACACATCCAGATGATTAAAGAGGAGAAATCCTCTTTTTTTTTGCCTATCTTTTTTTAAAAAAGTGTATAAGTGTTAAAATATTTATAGAGGTGATTATTTTGAGAGATGCCATTTTAAGTAGAGTAAGTACTAGGACATTTAATAAACAACAATTATCAGGAAAAGATATTCAAAAAATAGAAGCAATATTAGAAGAGTATAAATCTATTAAAGGACCATTTGACCATGTATTTAAATTTAACTTTAGATTAAATGATTCGAAAAGTCCAGAAAGTAGAAAAGTTGGGACTTATGGAGTGCTTAGACATGTTCCTGGATTTATTGGAGGCATTTGTGAAAATGAACTTAAATCCTTAGTAGATTATGGGTATATTTTTGAGAGAGTAATTCTTGAATTAACAAAAGAGGAATATGATACATGTTGGATTGGTGGAACATTTAAAAGAAAAGATTTTGAGAAAAAACTTAAAGAAAATGAAATAATTCCTGCGATAAGTCCTGTAGGATTTAGAGCTCTTAAGAGAACAATGATTGAAAGGTTTGTAAGAAATAGTGCAGAGTCAGATAATAGAAAAATATTTGATGAAATGTTTAAAGACTACAATACTTTAGAGCCATTAAACGATACCTTTGAGAATCCAATAATGCAGTGTTTAGATCTTGTAAGAAAAGGTCCAAGCGCATCTAATAAGCAACCATGGAGAGCGTACCTTGATAATGATATAATTCACTTTTATTTAAAAAGAACACAAAGATATCCAAGTGATTCATTTCCATATGATATTCAGGCATTAGACATCGGGATAGCTATATCGAACTTCACTGTTGGATTGGAATATTTCGATTTTGAATATACGTATTTTCATAATGATAAAGCCAATAAAATAGATTTTAATGATTATGTAATATCTATTAAGATTAAGAAATAGAAACTATTTGCTTTTTAACTTGAAAAAATCCCTGAAATAAAGTAAAATAGTTTAGGCCTAAGGAGATGATAATATGGGTTTAACTGCTGGAATTGTTGGGTTACCTAACGTTGGTAAATCAACACTATTTAATGCAATAACAAAAGCTGGTGCACTTGCTGCTAATTATCCATTTGCGACTATTGATCCAAATGTGGGAGTTGTGGAAGTACCAGATGAAAGACTAGATAAATTAACTGAGCTTGTAAAACCGAAAAAGACTATTCCTACAATTTTTGAATTTACTGATATTGCTGGAATTGTTAAAGGGGCTTCTAAAGGTGAAGGACTTGGAAACAAATTTTTAAGTCATATTAGAGAAGTTGATGCAATTGTTCAAGTTGTTCGTGCTTTTGATGATGAAAATGTTACTCATGTAGATGGGGATATTGACCCTATTAGAGATATTGAAACTATTAATTTAGAATTAATTTTTGCTGATTTAGAAGTAGTTGAAAAGAGACTTCCTAAGATTGAGAAAAAGGCACAATTAAGAGTTGACCAGGACTCAGTTTATGAATATAACATACTTAAAACAATCCATGAACATTTAATGGATAATAGACCAATTAGAACTATGAAATTTGCTGATACTGAATTTGCTGTAATTAAGAATTTTAACTTCTTAACATTAAAACCTATGTTATACGTAGCTAATATAATTGAAGATGAAATTAATGATTATAGTAATAATGAATATGTAAAGATGATAAAAGAGTTTGCTAAAAATGAACATAGTGAAGTTGTTGTTATTAGTGCTAAGATTGAAGCTGAACTTGGTGAGCTAGATGATGATGAAAAAGAAATGTTTTTAGAAGAACTAGGAATTAACGTTTCTGGACTAGAAAAACTTATCGTTAGAAGCTATGATTTACTTGGTCTTGAAACTTACTTTACTGCTGGTCCTCAAGAAGTTAGAGCTTGGACTTTCAGAAAAGGAATGAAAGCTCCTGCATGTGCTGGAATTATTCATACTGATTTTCAAAAAGGATTTATCCGTGCTGAAACTATTAAATATGAAGATTTAATTAAATTTGGTGGAGAGCAAGGTGCTAAAGAAGCTGGTAAAGCTCGTTTAGAAGGAAAAGAATATATCGTTCAAGATGGCGATGTAATGCATTTTAGATTTAATGTATAATAGGCACTACAGATGTAGTGCTTTTTTTTTATTGATATGGTAAAATAAACTACTGAGGTGATTATATGGATTTAACTGTTTATAAGCTTAGTTCTTTCCCAAAAGAAGATTATGGTGGAAATGAAGCTGGAGTAGTATTAGACGCTGATTCATTAAAAGATAAAGAAATGTTAAAGATCGCCAAAGAAGTTGGCTTTTCTGAAACTGCGTTTGTATCTAATAGTAATGTTGCTGACTATAAAGTTAGATTCTTTACACCTGCAAATGAAGTATCATTATGTGGGCATGCTACTATTGCCACATTTAATTTATTGAGAGATAAAGAAATTATTAGTCCAGGGATATATACTCAGGAAACTAAAGCCGGAATATTAAAATTAGATGTAAAAGAAGATATTGTATTTATGGAACAAAATTCTCCTGTATACGGACAGGTTATTGAAGCAATAGAATTTAATAATTGTTTTTATAACGATGACTACATTAATCATGAGTTACCAATAGTAATTCTATCAACTGGTATGAGAGAAATATTTTTACCAATTAACTCAGTAAAAAAGCTTAATAATCTTACTCCAAATTTTGAAGAAATTATTAAACTTTCAAAGAAATACGATGTAATTGGAATCCATGTTTTCTCTGTTACAAAAGATAAAGCTGATGCATACGGCAGAAACTTTGCACCTATCGTTGGAATCAATGAAGAGAGTGCTACAGGAACAAGTAATGGAGCGCTTGGTTGCTATTTAAATAAATATGTTAATCCAAGTAAATCTGAGTTTATTTTAAGACAAGGATACAGTATGAATAAGCCTTCAGAAATTATTACAAAATTACAAATCCAAAATAGAATGATAAATACTGTTTGGGTTGGAGGAACTGCAAAGATTATATAAGAGGTGAAGATGATGAAAACAGCAATTATTACAGTAGGAAAAGAAGTTCTTACAGGAAAAACAATTAATACTAATTTAGCTACTATTTCAAGAAGATTGAATGAGATAGGAATTGATGTAAATCGTTCTATCGTAATTGATGATATAAAAGAAGAATATTATAGTATTCTTGATTTTTGTGATTCAGATTTAATAATATTCACTGGTGGACTTGGTCCAACAGTTGATGATATTACTAGAGAGACAGTAATTGATTATTTTAAAGTTGAAACATATTTAGATAAAAATATCTTAAAAGATATAAAAGACTACTTTGGAAGAATAAAAGTAAAAATGGAAGATACAAATGATAAACAAGCATATTTTCCTAAAAATTCTATAATAATAAATAATGAACTTGGAACTGCCCCAGGAGTTATCTTTAAGGCTGATAATAAAACAATAGTCTTATTCCCGGGTCCACCACATGAAATGATACCAATGCTTGAAGAGTTAATTAAATATCTTAAAAAAGAACTAGATATTAAGTTATATTCAAAAGGATTTAAACTTGTTGGAATAGGTGAATCAACTATTGAAAAAGCTTTAACAGGATTCTATGATAAACATCCTTTAGTTAATGTTGCACCTTATGCAAGTATAGGAGAAATTAAGTATGTATTTACTTCGTCAAATAAAGAAAAATTAGAAGAAACAATGAATGATTTTTATAGTAAATTTAGTGAGTTTATATATGGTGATTTGGATGACACATTAGAAGGAATTATTGTTCAAAAATTAATAGATGAAAAGATGGTTATTTCTACAGCAGAAAGTTGTACTGCAGGACAACTTGCACATATGATTACTAAGGTAAGTGGATCATCTGAAATCTTTAAAGAAGGATTTATTACTTATAGCTATGAAGCAAAAAGTAAGTATCTAAATGTTTTACAGGATTCTTTAATAAAATATGGTGCAGTAAGTAATGAAGTGGCTAATGAAATGGCTATAGGACTAGCAAAAGAGACCCTTGCTGATATAGCAATTTCTATAACAGGAATAGCTGGTCCAACTGGTGATACACCAGATAAACCTATTGGTTTAACTTACTTTGGACTTACTCATAACGGAGTTACAAAAACATTTAAAAAGATATTTAATGGTAACCGAGAAATGGTAAGAACTAGAGCAACCATTTATGCTTTGAATTTAATTAGAAAAGAGTTATTTAAATAGATAAAAAAAGTGGTGAAATTACACCACTTTTTTTTTACATTGGTAAGACGCATTACTAGATTAGGAAATCTACTAGCAAAATGACTACTTCAAAAATGAATAAAAGGACCAATATTTTTTTCATCTTACCACCTCAATTAAAGTTTAACATTATGAAAATATGAAGTAAATATTGTATATATATGTTGCATATAAAACAATGTGAACTACATTAACTGATCCTTTAATGAATTATATATATTATATATATTTATTAGTTTACAAGGAAAACCAACTGTGATATAATTATTCAGCGTGAGTTTTGAACTCATCCTTGCTGCAAGGCAGCCAATAGACCAAGAGGAGGTAGAAAAAATGAGAAGATACGAAATTATGTACATCATTCGTCCTACTGTACTAGAAGATGACAGAAAAGCTTTAATTGAAGAATTAAACGCTATCTTTACATCTCGTGGTGCAGAAGTTACTAATGTAAACGAATGGGGAATGAAAGATTTAGCTTATGAAATTGAAAAACATAAAAAAGGATATTACGTTGTAATAGACGTGTTATCAAATGATGAAGCTAGAATTGAATTCGACCGTATTGTTAGAATTAAAGAAACAATTATTCGTTATTTAATATTGAAAAACGAAAGATAAGGGAGTGATTTTATGATTAATCGAGTAGTATTAGTAGGCCGTTTAACTAAAGATCCTGAACTAAGATATACTTCAAGTAATATTCCTGTTTCGAAATTTACACTAGCTGTAAATCGTACTTTCGCAGGACCATCTGGTGAAAGAGAAGCTGACTTCATCCAATGTGTTGTGTGGAGAAAGCAAGCAGAGAATTTAGCTAAATTCGTAAGAAAAGGAAGTTTAATCGGAGTTGAGGGTAGAATTCAAACTGGTTCATACGACGACAAAGATGGAATCAGAAAATACACTACAGAAGTTATTGGAGATAGCGTCCAGTTTTTAGAACCTAAAAGTCAACAACAAGACAATAGCGGTTATAATGACAACTATAGACAAGACTATCAACAAAACAATAACTACCAAAAAAATAATAACAATACAAAAAAAGAGTCTACTCCTACAATTGATGTAGCTGAAGACGATTTACCATTCTAAAAAGGAGGAATATACCATGGCAAGACCAGGAAATTTTCGTAAAAAACGTAAAAAAAGATGTTATTTCACTGATAACAAAGTTACATATATAGATTACAAAGATGTTGAATTACTTAAAAGATTTATTAGTGATAGAGGTAAAATCTTACCTAAACGTGTTACGGGTACTAAATCAAGATACCAAGCAGAGCTTAGTGTAGCGATTAAACGTGCACGTCATATGTCTTTATTACCATTCATCAAAGAGTAAATTTAACCATAATAATACAAAGACTCAGAAATGAGTCTTTTTTTATTAAAATATATATTATATATTTTAATTTTTTTGTATAATAAATACTAATATGTTATAATTGTTTAGACAAAACGAGGTGATTATATGAAAACACTTTTTAAAGTTTTGGTACCAAGTTCTATTTTATTAATACTAGTTATGTTCTTAATATTCCAAGAGAATACTACTTTTGTGATGGTTTTTTCAGTTATACTTTCAATTGGATTATTTAATCTATATTTTCAGCTTTTTTTCTTCAACAGAAAAAATCAAAAGATTGTTTGGTTATCAAGAAAATTAAAAGATACTCAAGATGTAGTTGAACGAAAAGATATAGCTGAGAAGAAAGTTATAGCGGAAATGCCTATGGGTATTGTACTTTATGACGAGTTTTTTGTTGTAAGGTGGGCAAATAACTTTGCTAAGGATATTTTTGATAATGTTCTTGTTAAAAGAAACTTAGAAACATTATCGAAAGAGATTTTTGAGAATTTATCAAGAAATCATCCTGAAAGTGTTCTGGTTGTTAAAATTTATACTAATGAATATGAAATCATTTTTGATATCGAAAATAGAGTATTATATTTAACTACTGTTTCTGAACGTGAAGAAATGAGAAGAAAATATGAAGCAAATACTGATGTTATCGGTATTATAAATTTAGATAACTTAGATGATGCAATCAGTGTTTTAGATGTATCTGAGAGAAGTTATATTCAAGGTAGATACTTAGGTGTACTTGAAACTTGGGCAGATGAATTTGGATTTTATATTGTTCCGTTAACAAATGCCAAATTAATTGTCTTTATGAATAAAGAAAACTTATTAGAATTAATTGAAGATGAATTTAAAATTTTGGATAACATTGCTGAAATATCAAGAGATATTGATTTAATGGTTACACTTAGTAGTGGATTCGCTTGTACTAATATTAAACTAGATAAATTAGGAGATATTGCTCAAGAAGCACTTGATTTGGCTCTTTCAAGAGGTGGAGATCAAATTGTTGTTAATATTGAGGGTGAAGATCTTAGATATTATGGTGGTAATACTAATACTGCTGAGAAAAGAACAAGAATTACTACTAGAATAAATATTCAAAGACTTGAACGTTTGTTTGATGAAAATAATCGTGTATTTATAATGCCGCATGTTCATCCTGACACTGATGCAATAGGTGCTTCGATGGGGTTATTAAAATTAGCACAAACATTTAATAAAGAATCATTTATTATTTTAGATAGAGAAGATTTAGATAAAACTGTTAAGAAGATTCTTCAACTTATTGAATATGAATATATTGGTTTCTTAGGTGCGATAGTATCACCAAGTCAAGCTCTAGACATGATTAATAGAGAAGATTTACTTATATTAGTAGATCACCATTCTTATGGACAAACATTAGAAGAGAAAATGATAAATAAAACTAAAGACTTAGTTATTATTGATCATCATAGAAAGTTATCTGATGCAATTCCAAATGCATTGATTTCTCATATAGAACCATATGCATCTAGTAGTGTTGAACTTGTTACTGAGATGATTGATTTAGCTAGTAAAGATGTTGAGTTAAATCAGTTTGAAGCTACAGTTATGCTTTCTGGTATGATGGTTGATACGAATAACTTTATTTATAGAACAGGAGCTAGAACATTTGAAGCGGCTGCTATATTAAGAAAATTTGGAGCAGATACATTTAAAGTTAAGACAATACTTCGTGAAGGATTAAGTGAAATAAAACTTAAATCACAATTATTATCACTTGCGGAAGTTATACACCGTAAATTCTCGATTGTTATTGTTCCTAGTGACATTGCTACAAGTAGAAATTTACTTGCAAAAGTTGCGGATTTGCTGTTAGAAATAGATGACACAGTAGCTTCATTTGCTATTGGATATTTTGAAGAAGGTAAAGTCGGAATTAGTGCTCGTAGTTTAGAGGGATTTAATGTTCAAGTTCTTATGGAAAAATTTAGTGGTGGTGGACATTTGAATAATGCAGGAGCGCAAATCACAACTAATGATATCGCAGAGGTTAGATTAGATCTAATTGATTTATTAAACGAAGCTGTACAGGAGGAAAAACCAATGAAAATTATATTAATTAAAGATGTTAAAGGTCGAGGTAAAAAAGGTGAAGTTATTGATGTAGCGGCTGGATATGGTAACTACTTATTAACTAGTAAGAATGCTATAGAAGCAACAACTGAAAACCTTCAATCGATTGAAAGTGAAAAAGCTAAAAAGGAAGAAAAAGAAAAACAATTACTTGATGAGATGAAAAAATTAAAAGAAAAAATTGAAGGTTTACCTGTAAAAGTTTACGTTAAGATAGGTGAAAACGGGAAATTATTTGGGAAAATAAATTCTAAACATATTACTACAGAATTTAAAAAACAAAACGGATTTGAAATTGATAAAAGAAAAATTCAATTAAAAGAAAACATATCTACATTAGGTAGTTATAAAATTGATGTTAAATTACATAAAGATGTCACAGCTAAAATTGAAGTATTAGTTGTAGAAGAATAGGAGGGTACTATGGATAGAATAACTCCCCATAATATAGAAGCTGAACAATCAGTACTAGGAAGTGTATTTGTAGACCAAGGTGCAATGAAAACTTTGGTTGATAAATTAAATTTAGATGATTTTTACAAAAATCAACATAAAGTTATCTTTGCCGCTATGATAGAGTTATTTCAAGACGACATAGATATCGACTATACAACTTTATCAAATAAACTAGATTCTAAAGATTTACTTAATGATGCAGGTGGAATCGACTATATTTTAGGGCTAATTAACTATGTACCGTCGATTGTTAACTTAGTTAACTATATAAACATTGTTAAAGATAAATCGATTACCCGAAGAATTATGGAGGCTTGTAGAGTTATCATTGAAAAAGGTTTTGAAACAGATAATGCTATTGATTTTGTGGATAGTTCTGAAAAAATCATTTTTGATATTGCAAAAGAAAGAAGAACTACAGACTTTGTAAGAATTGGTGAAGTTGCTGAACAAGTTATTAGTAAAACTGAAAGTACTAAAGATAATCAAGGTAAAATTACAGGACTTGATACTGGGTTTGAAGTATTGAATGAGTATATATTAGGACTTCAACCTTCAGAGCTAATGATTATAGCAGCAAGACCTTCAATGGGGAAATCAGCATTTGCTCTTAATATAGCTACTAATGTAGCCAAGATGAAAGATAAACCTTATGTAGCATTCTTTAGTTTAGAAATGGGTAGTGATCAGTTAGTAAGTAGGATGCTTGCAGCTGAATCACGTGTTCATGGTAATAAAATACGTACAGGGCATTTATCAAATACCGAATGGAGACAGTTAAGTTTTGCTCAAGAGATTTTATCAAAACTTAATATTGTATTCGATGACTCAGGTACTGTAAAAATAAATGACTTAAGACAAAAATGTCGTAAGTTAAAACAAGAAAAAAGATTAGACTTAGTAGTAGTAGATTATCTTCAATTATTAAGTGGTTCTAACCCAGGTGTTAATAGGGTTCAAGAAGTTTCAGAAATTTCAAGAACTTTAAAAGAAATGGCACGTGAAATGAAGATACCAGTTATTGCTTTATCTCAGCTTTCAAGAAATGTTGAAAGAAGAGATGATCGTAAACCTGTTATGGCGGATTTAAGAGACTCTGGATCAATTGAGCAAGATGCGGATATTATCCTTTTCTTATACCGTGATGATTACTATAATCCAAAAACAACAGATAGACCAAATCAAGTTGATATCTATATTTCTAAAAACCGTCAGGGAGCCACTAATACAGACGGATTTAGACTTTCATTCAACAAGCCGTGTAGTTATTTTGAAAATCTTCATGGTAGTGCTGTAGATGAAGATTTAGATCTTGATTAAGTAATTTGAAAAAATAAAAAATAAATATAGAGTTCGTAACCTAGGTTACGAACTTTTTTTGTTATTATATATATAATAAAATCGGACTAGGAGTGAAATATATGAAGACTATATTTGATAAATTAAATGGTAATTGTAAGAATAGCGCTAGAGTGTCAGATAAGGTTATAGATTTAATTGATAAATTAGCTAAAAACACTAATCTTGAAAGAGATGAATTTTTGTATGTTTTAAATAATATCACAGCTAGAGAGACAGGACATTTATATAAGAGGGCTTATGAAGTGAAACATATTCATTATCAAAATAGAGTATATTTACGTGGGCTTATTGAGATATCTAATTATTGTAAGATGGGTTGTAAATACTGTGGGATTAACTATAAAGCCCAAGGTGTTGAAAGATATAGATTGACAATTGAAGAGATAGTTAAGTGTTGTCAAATTGGATACGATCTTGGATATAGAACATTTGTAATTCAAAGTGGAGAAGATTCTTATTATTCTGATAAGTTAATTATTGAGATGTTAGGGTTTATTAAAGATAAGTTTTCTGATGTGAGAATTACATTATCACTTGGAGAAAGATCACGTGAATCTTATCAAAAATTATATGATGCTGGTGCAGATAGATATTTACTAAGGCATGAGACAGCTTCAAGAAGATTGTATGAACATGTTCATCCTAGTTTTATGAGTTTTGATAATAGGAGAAAATGTTTATCTAATCTAAAAGAGATTGGGTATCAAGTTGGAGCAGGGTTTATGGTGGGGTTACCTACACAAACGAATGAAGATTTGGTAGAAGACTTAATTTACTTAAGAGAATTAGGACCTGAAATGATAGGAATTGGACCATATTTGTGTCATGAAGATACTGAATTAAAAGGAAATGAATCTGGAACTTTAGAAGAGACTTTAGTAATGGTTGCGATGGCTAGATTAACGTTACCTAAAGCTTTACTACCAGCGACAACTGCGCTTGGTAGTTTACATGCAATAGGTCGAGAAAAGGCTTTAAAATCTGGGGCAAACGTAATGATGCCTAATATTAGTCCAACTGAAAATAGAGCTAAGTATGAAATATATCAAAACAAAATTTGTATAACTGATGCGAGTGATCAATGTAGAAATTGTATTGAAGCGAGAATTGTTGGAGTAGGACACGAAATAGATTTAGGTGTTGGAGATTATATCGATTTTGAAAGGAATGAAGAAAAATGATAGATAAAGAATATATAAACAAAATAATAAAAGCTGGAGAACATCCCACGCATGAAGAAATACAAAATATTTTAAAAAAAGCTAGTAAAAGAATTAAATTAAGTCACTTAGAAATATCAATGTTGATGAGTGCTTATGAAGAAAAACAAGTTCATCAAATATACAATATTGCTGGGCAAATTAAACAAGAAATATATGGGGATAGAGTAGTTATTTTTGCACCGTTATATATTTCAAATTACTGTGTTAATAATTGTAAATATTGTGGATTTAGAAGAGATAATAAATTCCTAAGAAAGAAATTAACTCAAGACGAAATCAAAGAACAAGCAATGCAGTTAGAAAGACTTGGACATAAGAGATTAGCGCTAGAGGTAGGTGAATCTCCTAAGGAAACTCCTATTGAATATGTATTAGAATCTATTAAAACTATTTATGATAATAGCTCAATTAGAAGGATTAATGTAAATATAGCTGCGGCTTCTATTGAAGACTTAAGAAAGTTACATGAGATAGGTATTGGAACTTATATTTTATTCCAAGAAACTTATGATGTAGATGCATTTAGAGAAATGCATCCATCTAGTATAAAAGGGAATTATAATTATCATTTAAACTCATTTGATAGAGCTTTTGAAGCTGGTGTTGAAGATGTTGGTGGTGGAGTGTTATTTGGACTTGCTAACTATAAGTTTGAAGTATTATCTTTAATTATTCATAATGAATATTTAGAAGAGAAATACGGATGTGGGTTCCATACAATTAGTGTACCAAGACTTAAAAAAGCTGAAGGTATGAGTTTAGAAGATTATCCTCATATCGTAACTGATGAAGAGTTTAAAAGAATTGTTACTGTAATTAGACTTGCGGTTCCTTATGTAGGTATTATTTTATCAACTAGAGAAACAAAAGAAATAAGAGAAGAGTTAATTGATCATGGTGTTTCTCAAGTAAGTGCTGGAAGTAAAACTGATGTTGGTGGATATCATGATGAAATAGAGGAGGAAGATGCTCCTGATCAATTTGAGTTATCTGATGAACGAAGTGTAATGGAAGTTAATAAAGACTTGATTAAGTCTGGATATATACCGTCTTATTGTACTGCCTGTTATCGTAAGGGACGTACAGGGGATAGATTTATGAAGTTAGCTAAAAGTGGTAAGATAGGGCAGATTTGTGAGCCTAACGCTATTATGACTTTAGCTGAGTATATTATGGATTACGGTGATAAGGAAATGATGGCTATTGGGCTTGAATTTGTTTATGAACATGCTGAGAATATTAAGAATCAAACTGTTAAAGGTAAATTAAAAGAAAACATTGAAAGAATTGTTAATGGGGAAAGAGATTTATTTTTCTAAAGGGGGAAAAATAATGAGAACTGAAAAAGATTTTTTAGGTGAGATTGAACTAAACGACAATATATATTATGGTATTTCTACTTATAGATCTCTTGATAATTTTGATGTAAGTTATGAATTTGTTGATTTAAGAATTGTATATGAGCTTGTGAATATTAAGAAACAAGCTGCAATTGCTAATATGAAACTTAAATCTCTTGATAAAGTAATTGGAGAAGCTATTGTTAAAGCATGTAATATGATATTAAATCATGAGTTTGATAGTTCTTTTGTTGTTAATAAATATCAAGGTGGAGCTGGAACTTCTACTAATATGAATGTTAACGAAGTAATTGCTAATATTAGTTTAGAAATACTTGGTAAAAAATTAGGTGAATATGATTATATTCATCCAATAAACCATGTCAATTTACATCAATCAACTAATGATGCTTTTCCTACTGCAGTAAAGATTTCGTGTATAAAAGAAATTAGAAATTTAGCTAATTCATACGCATCTCTTCAAAAGGCTTTTCAAGTTAAAGAAAGTGAATATGGAAGTGTCTTAAAATTAGCTAGAACTGAGTATATGGATGCACTACCTATACTTGCTGGACAAATGTTTGGAGCTTACTCTGAAACAGTGTCACGTGATAGATGGAGAATTTATAAAGTTGAAGAAAGATTAAGAACAATCAATATTGGAGGAACAGCTATAGGAACAGGATTAAACGCTCCTCTTAAGTATACGTTTATGATGACTACTTTACTTCAAGATAGTACTAATATTGGATTATCTCGTGCTGAATCTTTAATTGATAATACTCAAAATTTAGATAGTTTTAATGAGGTATCGTCGCTACTAAAAGTAGCAGCTTCTACTTTAATAAAAATAAGTAATGATTTAAGATTTTTATCTTCAGGACCACATGGTGGAATTGGTGAAATAGTACTACATGATAATCAGGTTGGTTCATCAATAATGCCTGGTAAAGTTAATCCTGTGATACTTGAAATGGTTATTCAAAATGCGAATAAAGTTATAACAAATGATATGTTGATTACTAACCTTGTTTCAAGCGGGAGTTTAGAGTTAAATCCGTTTGTTCCAATGATTGGTGAAACATTACTTGAATCATTAACTTTATTAAGTAAAACAGTAGATAAATTTAATGAAAAATGTATTAAAACTTTGTCAGTAAATAAGGAAAGATGTTTAGAAAACTTAGAAAAATCAGCTTCTTTAATTACTCCTTTAATATCAATTATTGGGTATGATAGAGCAAGTGAGATTGTGAAGATAGCTCAAAGTAAGAAAATTGGGATTAAAGAAGTTTTAGTAAAAGAAAAATTATTTACTAAAGAAGATATTGATGACTTGTTAGAACCATACAATATTACTAAGCCTGGTGTTATTAAAGGAGGTAGTTAAGATGAGTATGAATAAAACTCCTAGATCTAATAGAACTCATATTGGAATTTTTGGAAAAAGAAATGTAGGTAAATCTAGTTTTATAAATGCTTTAACTAATCAAAAGATTAGTCTAGTGTCTGACTTTAAAGGAACTACAACAGATCCAGTGTTTAAATCAATAGAAATATTACCTCTTGGTCCTTGTGTCTTAATTGATACCGCAGGTATTGATGATAAAGGAACAATTTTAGGTGATATGAGGGTACAAAGAACTTATGATGTAATTAACAAAACTGATATTGGTATTATTCTTTTTGATATAAATGATGTTGATGATTTTACTTATGAATATGAATTAATTAAAGAGTTTAAAAAAAGAAAAAAACCTTATTTACTTGTAGCTAATAAGATTGATCTTCATAGTGATGATAATTTCTTTAAGATGTTTAAAAAAGATAAGGTATATAAAGTAAGTTCTGAATCTAAAAAAGGAATAGAAGAAATTAAAGAAGTTATAGGTAGTACATTGAAAATAGAAGAAGAAAAGTTTAGGGTTGTAGGGGATTTATTAAAACCTTTAGATATAGTAGTTCTTGTAACTCCTATAGACAAGGCTGCGCCTAAAGGAAGATTAATACTTCCTCAACAACAAACTATAAGAGATGTTTTAGAAAGTGATGCAATTAGTATTGTTGTTAAGGAACATGAACTAAGGGATACATTAGCAAAATTAAATACTAAACCTAAACTTGTTATTACTGATTCTCAAGTATTTTTAAAAGTATCTGCAGACACTCCTAAAGATGTTATGCTTACTTCTTTCTCGATATTATTTGCGAGAAATAAAGGTGATTTAGAAGAGTTAGTAAGGGGAGCTAAAGCTATTGAAAGTTTAGAAAGTGGAGATGTTATTTTAGTTAGTGAGGGATGTACTCATCATCGTCAAAGTGATGATATAGGTACAGTTAAAATACCAAGATGGCTACGTCAACATACTGGGAAAGATTTTAACTTTAGATATAGTTCAGGGTATACATTTCCTAAAGATATGAGTGATGTTAAGTTGGTTATTCATTGTGGAGCTTGTATGTTAACTAAAACTGAAATGATGCATAGGATTAATGAAGTGAAAGATAAAGGAATTCCAATTGTAAATTATGGTATTTTAATATCGTATGTTCAAGGAATATTTGAAAGAGCTTTAGAGCCTTTCCCTTTAATTAAAATGATATATGATGAAGATTAAAAACCTTATTGATTTAAGGTTTTTCTTTTTAGAACAAATAGATAGTTTTTTTAGTTTAGTAGTGATATAATATTTTATTGAAAACAAGGTGATATAAATGAAGAAGAAAATAGACCTTACAACGGGTAGTATTTTACAGAAATTACTAATAGTTGCAATACCTACATTATTAACTAGTATTGTTCAAATGTCTTATAACTTAACTGATATGTTTTGGGTTGGTAAAGTATATACGATGGGACTTGATCCAGAGGAAGCTATAGCTGCAGTAGGAATTGCTGGGTTCTATACTTGGTTTGGATTTGGACTTATTTTACTTGTTAAGATTGGTACTAGTGTAAAAGTTAGTCAAGCAGCTGGAAGAAATGATATGGAAGATATTAAAAGAATCGGGAATAATGGGATAGTATTCATGCTGGTATTAGCTGCAATATATTCTGTTATAGGATACTTTGGGGCAGATTTGTATATTTCTATATTTAATAGTGATTCAATTAATGTTGTAAATTATTCAACTGAATATTTAAAAATAATGTCAATGTTTGTTACTTCGATGTTTATGGTTCATTTATTTAATGGAGTTAACGATGGACTTGGTAAAACTATTAATACATTCCTTATCACTTCAAGTGGACTTGTATTAAATATTATTTTAGACCCTTTATTTATATTAGAAGAAGTAAATATATTTGGAATGACATTAAATGGACTTGGTATGGGAGTTAGAGGGGCAGCTATTGCAACTGTAATTGCTCAATCATTTATCTTGTTAATTTATATAGTATTATATTCATCTAAGTTTAGACCTTTTAGAATTAGACTTGTTAAGTATTTTGATTGGGATAAAATTAAAGAAATTGCTAAAATTGGTATTCCTGTAGGAATACAAAGTATGTTGTTTACAACTATCGCTATTATTATAGGTAGAATGGTTACTTCTTACCATGAAGATTATATGGCAATTCAAAGACTTGGTTCTCAAATAGAGGCATTAGCTTGGATGATAGCTTCTGGGTTCCAGGTAGCCTTAGCTAGTTTTGTTGGACAAAACTATGGAGCTGGGAAAATGGATCGTATTAAAGAGGGATATATTACCGCTTTAAAATTATTAGTTCCTTATGGAATTTTAGTTAATGTAGTAATGTTTGTTTTTGCTGAACAAATGATTGGTATCTTTTTACATGATCCTAATACTATAGTTATTGGTAAAAGGTATTTAGAAATATTAAGTATTTCACAGTTATTTATGATTATTGAGCTTGGTACTGCTGGGGCATTTAACGGTCTTGGTAAAACACATATTCCTTCAGGTGTAGGATTTATTGGTAATATTATTAGAATTCCTTTAGGAATGTTAATAGCTGTGTCTTTAGGAGTTTATGGTATTTGGTGGGCAGTTTCGATATCAAGTATTATTAAAGGTACTGTACTTACTGTTTGGTTTTTGCTGTATTTAAGAAAGATAAAACTACTCAAAGCATCTTCATAGTTGAAAAAATGAAGTTGATGTAATATAATATAGTCCGGAGTGATATATATGATAGATAGATTAAGTAGAATTAAAGATAGATATGATGAAATTAATAATCTTTTAATGGATCCTGATATTTCAAGAGACATTAGTAGACTAACTGAATTATCAAAAGAACTTAAAGGTTTAGAACCTGTTGTTTTGCTTTTTGCTGAGTATAATCAAACTCTTGAAAGCATTGAAGAATTAAAAGAAATGTCTCATGATTCAGATCCTGAAATAGTTGAAATGGCTAAAATGGAGCTTGAAGAATTGAAACCATTAATTCCTCAAATTGAAGATAAGTTACATGTACTATTAATTCCTAAAGATCCTAATGATGAGAAAAATGTTCTTGTTGAGATTAGAGGGGCAGCTGGTGGAAGTGAAGCTAACATCTTTGCTGGTGACTTATTTAGAATGTATAGTAAATATGCTGAAACTAAAAACTGGAAGATTGAAATTAGCAACTTAGAAGATAGTGGTGCTGGTGGATTTAGTAAAGTAGAATTTAGCGTATCTGGTGATTCTGTTTATGCACAATTAAAATATGAATCAGGTGCTCATAGAGTTCAAAGAGTTCCGGCAACTGAATCACAAGGTAGAGTTCATACTAGTACAGCTACTGTTTTAGTTCTTCCTGAAGTTGAAGATGTGGAAGTTGAATTAAATATGGGTGATGTAAGAATTGATACTTATAGATCTAGTGGTGCTGGAGGGCAAAGTGTAAATACAACTGATAGTGCTGTAAGAGTACTACATGTACCTACTGGGCTTGTTGTTACTTGTCAAGATGGTAAAAGTCAACATAGTAATAAAGCAACAGCACTTAGAATCTTAAAAACTAGATTATATGATAAAATAGTTCGAGAACGAGAAGAAAAAGAAGGAATCGAACGTAGAAGTAAAATAGGTACGGGAGATCGTAGTGATAAAATTAGAACATATAATTACCCTCAAAACAGAGTAACTGATCATAGAATTGGATATAGTATTTTACAACTTGATCGTGTTATGGAAGGTAAATTAGATCCAATAATTGAAGCTCTTATTGGAGAAGAAACAAAACGTATATTAGAAGGTAAGTCATAAAATTTTAAGAAGAGCTAATGCTCTTCTTTCAATGTCTTAATAAGGTGGTGCAATATGCCGACATATAGAGAAGTATTAAAAATAAATGAACAATATGCAATTGATAATTCAAAAGAGGATTCAGGAGTTAAATTATTAATGTTACATTTTTCTAAAATGAACAGTTCTAATTTACTTTTATCGATGGATGAAGAAATCCCTACAGAAATTTATCAAAACTTTTTGTATGGAGTAGATCGTTATATAGCTAAGAATATTCCGGTTCAACATATTATTGGATATGAAGAATTTTATGGACATAAATTCATTGTTAATGGTGATGTATTAATTCCTAGATTTGAAACTGAAGAATTAGTAGCAAATGTCTTAATGTATTATGATGAAGTATTTGGTTCTACAGAAGTTAGTGTTGTGGATGTTGGGACTGGATCAGGTTGTTTAGCTGTTACATTAGACATAGAGGAAAATAATATGACATTAACTGCAACTGATATTTCTGTTGATGCGTTACGAGTTGCTAAGATAAATAATAGAAAACTAAAAGGTAATGTTACTTTTATTGAGGGGGATATGTTAGAACCTCTTAAAGGTATGAAGTTTGATATTTTAGTATCAAATCCTCCATATATTCCAAATGAAGAGTATGTAGAAGATTTAGTAATTGATAACGAGCCTAGAGTTGCATTATTTGGTGGAGAAGACGGACTTGATTTTTATAAAGAGATTATAAGGAATGCTGAAAGTATTCTTAATGATAAATATATTATTGCATTTGAACATGCATATAATAAGGCAAAACAAATTAAAAAAATCATTAAAAAGAATCTTCATGATGTTGAAATTATACAGAAAAAAGATATGCAAGGTAAAGATAGAATGACGTTTGTAATTAAAAAATAAAAGAAAAAAATGTTATATATATGTATATATATAATGAAGTATGACACTTGACAGAGTAGAAAACAGTGTGTATATAATATATAGAAAAGAGGAGGCGGAACAATGAAAACTAAATTGGTAATTGTTGAGTCACCAAGTAAATCAAAAACCATTGAACAGTATTTAGGTGAAGAATATATCGTATTATCATCTAAAGGACATATTAGAGATTTGTCTATTAGTGGTGTTGGTGGACTAGGGCTTGATATTGAAAATGACTTTACGCCTAAGTACGAAATTATTAAGGAAAAGAAAAAAGTTGTTAAAGAATTAAAGGATGCATTAGACGGTGTTCTTGAAATATATTTAGCTACCGACCCTGATAGGGAAGGAGAAGCAATTAGTTGGCATTTAAAGGAAGTTCTTAAAATAAATGGGAGACCATACAAGAGAGTTATCTTTAATGAAATAACTAAGAGTGCTGTTATAAAAGCTTTTGAAGATCCTAGGGATATTGATTTAGATTTAGTATCAAGTCAAGAAACTAGAAGGATTTTGGACCGTATTATTGGATTTAAGTTATCTAAGTTACTTCAAAACAAAATAAAGTCTAAATCTGCAGGACGTGTTCAAAGTGCTACTTTGAAAATTATTGTAGATAGAGAAAAAGAAATTGAAGCATTTAAAGAAGATGAATTTTGGAAAGTTAAAGCAGAATTCCCTGGATTTACTGCAGACTTAGTGAAATTTAATAATAAAAATGTAGTATTAAAGAACGAACAAGAAACTGATGACTTATTAAAAACACTTGATAAAGAGTTTTTAGTTTCAAGTATTGATACTAAAAATAGAAATAGAGATGCTAAGTTACCATTTACTACTTCATCACTTCAACAAGAAGCTTCAATGAAGTTAAACTTTAGTTCTCGTAAAACAATGTTAATTGCTCAAAAACTATATGAAGGTATTGATTTAGAAAGTGAAACAGTAGGTCTTATTACATATATGCGTACTGATTCTACTAGAATAAGTAATACTTTTGTTGCTCCAGCAATTAAATATTTGAATAACTTATTTGGTGCTGATTACGTTGGTAAAGCAAAAGTTGCTAAGAAGAAACCTAACGTGCAAGATGCACATGAGGCTGTTAGACCAACTAACGTCTTTAATACACCATCTAAGGTTAAGAGATTCTTAACTAAAGATGAATATAATTTATATAAGTTTATTTTTGAAAGAACATTGGCTTCATTAATGAAACCAGCTGTTATTAGTACTAAAACAATTGAATTAACTAATAATAAATCAGTGTTTAAAGCTAGTGCACAAGATTTAGTATTTGATGGATATTTAAAAATGTATGGTAAATATGAGAAATTAGATTTAAGTGAGCTTCCTAATTTAGATGAAAAATCTACAATTGTACCAACTGAAGTTCATAAAACTCAACATTTCACTAAACCTCCTGCAAGATTTAGTGAAGCTAGATTAATTAAAGAAATGGAAGATTTAGGAATTGGGAGACCTTCTACCTATTCTCAAACTATTACAACTTTAAAAACTAGAAAATATGTTAGTGTTAAAGAAAAAAAGTTTACACCAACCGAGCAAGGAACATTAACTATTGAAAAATTAGATGAATTCTTTGGACAAATAATAAGTGTAGATTATACAGCAAGAATGGAAAAAGTACTTGATGAAATCTCTCTTGGTGAACAAGAACAATTTGAAATAATATCTAAATTCTATAAATCATTTATACCAATGGTTGATAACGCGAATAAAAATATGGATAAAGTCCAACCGAAATTTACTGGTGAAGATTGTCCAAAATGTGGATCTCCTATGGTATTTAGAACTTCAAGATACGGTTCATTTGAAGCATGTAGTAATTATCCAACGTGTAAACATATAAAGGCTAAAGAGTTTGAAAAACCTAAAACTGTTTCTACTGGAGTTAAATGTACTAAATGTGGAAAAGGTGAAATTGTAGAGAGACTCGCTAAGAGTGGAAGAAATAAAGGTAAGACATTTTATGCTTGTGATAATTTCCCAAGTTGTAAAAACATGTTATTTGGTAAACCGACAGGTGAAAAATGCCCTAATTGTGGTAGTTTATTAATAGACGACAACAAGGGTGGAGTTATTTGTCAAGAAACTAAAAAGTGTGGATATAAACAAGGTGACAAAATAGAAAAAAATGACGCAATGTAATTGTGTCCTTTTTTTACCTAGAGATGTTAGTGGTCAGTCCTGATAGATTTACCGCTGATGGCTAAATGTAGCGACCCACCCCGATAGTTGAACTATCAAATAATATAATAGTTTTTTAGGTTTTTTTATTGACAAAAGTTCATAAAATATGTTATATTTAACTTGCGACATAACGTCGCAACTTATCCCTTACATAGCATGGCGAATAATTTATTATTCGCACATCCCCTTCCTTAATCCGCCGAGAGGCGGATTTTCCCTTTTAATAGGGATTTTTTTATATATTTATGGTAGATTTTTGATAATTGTGTTATAATATTTTGTGATTTTATAGGAAAGAAGAAGTGGTATTATGGGTTTTTTTAACAATCTATTTAGCTCAAAAGAGAAAAGAAAAAATGCGCAAAAGTATAAAATTGGAATGAGTAAGACTCGAGATAATGTTTTTAGTAACCTAAAAACTTTATTAGATTCTTCTTCTTTAATAGTGGATGAACTCTTTGATGAATTAGAAGAAATTTTTATTATGGCTGATATTGGTGTTGATACTGTAGTGAAGTTTGTAGATCATTTAAGAGAAAAAGTTAGAGTGGATAATATTACTTCAACTAATGATTTAAAAGAGTTAATAGTTGAAGAAATGTTTAAGTTATATGTAAAAGAAGACATAGTTAGTTCTAATCTTGATATTGTAGATGGTAGAATTAACGTTGTATTATTTGTAGGAGTAAATGGTGCAGGTAAAACAACTACTATTAGTAAAGTAGCACATGAATATATAAAAAAAGGTAAAAAAGTATTAATGGTTGCTGGTGATACATTTAGAGCAGGAGCTATTGAACAGTTAAAGATATGGAGTAATAGAGTTGGAGCTGATTTTTATGCTAAAGCTGAGGGTAGTGATCCTTCAAGTGTAATGTATGATGCTATTAGTTATGCTAAAGAAAATAGTATTGATATTATTTTGTGTGACACTGCAGGTAGATTACAAAATAAAGTTAATTTAATGAAAGAACTAGAAAAAATTAATAAAGTAATTGGTAGAGAGATTGATGGAGCACCTCATGAAACTTTACTTGTAGTTGATGCAACTACTGGGCAAAATGGATTATCTCAAGCTAAGATATTTAATGAGGTAACTAAGATTACTGGTATTGTTTTAACTAAGTTAGATGGAACAGCAAAAGGTGGAATAGTTCTTGCTATTAAAGATGAACTAGATATTCCAATTAAATATGTAGGTCTTGGTGAAAAAATTGATGATTTAGAACATTTTGATATAGAGGAGTACATCTACGGGATGTTCCTAGGTATTTTTTAATGGATATCTTAGAAAAAGCTTTAGGAATCATTGAGCTTTACGACCTATACCAAGCCCTTTTGACTGATAAGCAAAAAGAATATTTTGAAAGTTATTATTTTGATAATTTTTCTATTACTGAGATTAGTGAAAATATGAATGTTAGTAGAAATGCAATACATGATCAACTTAAAAAAACTGTTAATAAACTTAATGATTTTGAGGAGAAATTAAACTTAAAAAGATTAGGTAAAGAAAGAAAAAATATAATAAATAAATTAATTGATGTAAGTAAAGATGAAGAAGTTATAGGACTACTTACTGAACTTAAAAAGGTAGAGTGATATTATGGCGTTTGATAATTTATCAGATCGTCTTCAAATGTCTTTAAGAAGAGTTACTGGAAAAGGTCGCTTAACTGAGAATGATATTGAAGAAATGATGAGAGAAGTACGTTTGTCTTTATTAGAGGCAGACGTTAACTTTAAAGTAGTAAAATCTTTTACTAAAGAAGTTAAAGAACAAGCTATGGGTGAAAAAATCTTAAAAGGATTAAACCCTGGACAACAAGTTGTTAAGATTGTACATGAACAATTAAAGAAAATAATGGGAGATAAAGCTGAGCCTTTAACTCTTAACTTAATGGGTGTTACGAGTATTATGATGGTTGGTTTACAAGGAGCAGGTAAAACTACGACTGCTGGTAAACTTGCGATGCATTTACGTAAGAGTAATAATTTAAAGCCATTATTAGTTGCACTTGATATTTATAGACCTGCAGCTATTGAACAATTAAAAACAATTGGTGAACAGTTATCAATTCCTGTTTTTGAGTTAGGTATATTACAAAAACCACAAAGTATCGCTAAAAAGGCATTAGAATATGCGAAAGAAAATAGTTTTAATTTAATAATTGCTGATACTGCTGGTAGGCTTCATATTGATGAAAATATGATGAATGAGTTAGTAGATATTAAAGAAGTATTAAGTCCTCAAGAAATATTACTTACTTTAGATGCAATGACAGGACAAGACGCAGTGAATGTAGCTAGTAATTTTAATGAGACATTAAATATTACGGGAGCTATACTTACCAAGTTAGATGGTGACACTAGAGGTGGAGCTGCACTTAGTTTAAGAGAAATTACTAATATCCCTATTAAGTTTATGGGTATGGGTGAAAAATTAGACCAACTTGAAGTATTCCATCCTGAAAGAATGGCATCTAGAATTCTTGGTATGGGTGATGTATTAACTTTAGTTGATAAAGTAACTGAAAATTTAGATGAAGATGATATGATGGGCATGATGGAAAAAATGATGTCTGGTAAATTCAACTATAATGATTTTATAAAACAATTAAAAATGATTAAAAAAATGGGTTCTCTTGGTGGAGTAATGAAGATGATTCCAGGTATGGGTAAAGCTATGAAAGGTGCTAATGTTGATGATAAGCAATTAGTATATGTTGAAGCTATAATCGGATCAATGACTAAAAAAGAAAGAAAGAATACAAAGCTTATTGCTCAAAGTAGTTCTAGACGTAGACGTGTAGCTAGTGGTTCTGGTAGAAGTGTTTCTGAAGTAAATAGATTAATACAATCACTAGATCAACAAAAATCTATGATGAAAAAAATGGGATCAATGGATTCATCTCAAATGAATTCAGCTAGCGCAATGAAAGCTATGAGTGGAACGCCAACTAAGAAAAAAGGTAAAGGTAAAAATAAAAAAAGATTTAGATATTAATGATATATAGGAGGAAATTATGATAAATAAAAAAATCTATTTAACAAAAGTAATTTACTCCGTAATTATGGGAGTAGTTATGGGCTTCATTATTACAAGTGTATTTCTTGTGATAATAACAAATGTCGATAAGTACTTCTTTAATAGTTTTATTGGTATTAGTGGAGATTGGTTATATTATCTTAGTACATTTATATTAGTTCCAATATTTGGAGCTATATATGTGTTTAACAAAAGAATAGTACTAGATAAAGGAATATTATTATTAAGAGAAAATTCATTTTCTTTTATCAAATCAACAATGGAAATATCAACTATTAAGAGTATATCTTTACACGAACAACAAGGTAGAAAAAAAGTGAAAAAAGGAATTAAATTTGCAGATGGTGAAACAGCAATTATGGTTTTAATTAAACCGTTTAAGGAAATGACTATTTCGTTATTACTTAAAGATATAATTAGTATTAATCCAGAGATTATTATTGATGATTTTTACAAGAATATTATGAAGTTAAATTAAAAAGTATTGAACAATTTTGTTCAATACTTTTATTTTAGATACTCTTTTAAAAACTTAACTAATCCATCTTCTTTATTTGTATAATCTAGTATGATGTCTGCGACTTCTTTTAATTCTTCATGTCCATTTTTCATTACTACTCCGAGCCCAGCATATTCAATCATTTCGATGTCGTTATGTCCATCTCCAAATGCAATGATATCTTCTTTTTTAAATCCTAGGTAATCTGCAACATATTTAAGCCCTCTACCTTTATTTGTTTCAGGAGTATAAAGTTCTATTATATAGCTGTATTCATTTCCCCAGTTTCTACAAAGGACTTGTCCTTTATAGTTTTCATTTACAAAATCTTCTATATATTTTCCTTGTCCTTTATTTGCAATTATAATAAAGCCGTTTGTATCATTTCTAAGTGTATCTTTGAATTCTCCAACAAACAGTTTTGCACCATTAAATAAATGGAGTAAAGGTCTAATTTCTTCAGTATCATGGAGTAAGTATACATCGTCCTTAACTTCTCCAAATGCATTTTCAATATATTGTTTTGTTTTATCGAAAATATCTAATACACATTTTCTGTCAATAGTTAAACTATATTCTGTAAAATTAGGATCATGTTTAGAAGTAACTAGTCCACCGTTGTAATTAATGATAGGTGTATCTAGTTCTAGAAGTTTATGATATTCCTCAGAACTTCTAAATGGTCTTCCTGTAGCTATGACAAATTCATGACCTTGTTTTTTAATATTTAGTAAATAATCTATCGTAGGTTTTGGTAATGTTTCCCAATCGTAAAGTAAAGTACCATCTAAATCGAGAGATATTAAGTATTTTTTCATATAATCACCTCGTTATATTATATATCATACATAATATATTCACAATATATATATTAAATATGTTATAATATTTATTAAGTTAGGAGAGGGTATTGATGTTTGAAATATCTTTTGGCGGATTTATTAATTTCTTTGTAGGTATGGCTACAGGTATGATTGCATTTGCTGCAATTTATGTCTATTTTTTAGTCAGGGGTAAAAATATAAATATTGACGACATAAAACGTCCTAATATTGACGTTAATGAAGAAGAATTAAAAGTCATGATTATAGATAAACAAAAAAAGTTTAAAAGAAATAAGAAACTTGGTAACCAAAATGTTGCGAAATTAACATTCGAATTGAGTTATGAGCTTGTAGAAGAGATTTCTAAGTATTTCTTTCCGGAATCTAAGTATCCAATGCTTGAGTTAAGTGTTAACGAATTACTTAACTTAAATCATTACATTACTAATAGGTTAGATGATATTTTAGATAAACCGATTTTAAAGAATACAAAGAACTTACAAATAACTAAGATTATGAGTATGTATGATAAGAAAAAAGCTATTGAACAAAATAAATTAATTAAAGCAGCGAAGAAATACAAAGTTGGTAAGATTGTTAAATATGGTGCTGCAGCAATTAATGTAGTTAATCCTGTATTCTGGTTTAGAAAGTTAGTTATTAATACAAGTGTTGATGTAATGACTAGAAAAGTATGTTTAGTTGTTATTGGAGTAGTTGGAGAAGAAACTACTAAAGTGTATAGTAAAAAACTATTTGATGTACCTGTGGAGTTAAATGTAGTAGAACAAGAGATGCTTTCACTGTTAGAAGAAGGAGTGGAAGAAGAAATTGAATAAAATTAAAAGTTTAAAAGAATATTATGAACTTATTGAAAATAATGATAAAGTAATAATTTATTGGTATACTAGATGGTGTCCTGATTGTTTTGCAATGAAGATTGTTTTACCGAAATTAGAAAAAGATTTTGTTGATTATAAATTCTTTTCAGTAAATAGAGATATGGATATAGAGTTATCTAAACATTTAAATATATTTGGAATTCCAAGTTTCTTAATTTATTATAAAGGTGATGAAATAGATAGATTTGTAGATAAAAGAAGAAAGTCGTATATACAAGTTAAAGATTTTATCACTAAGGCTATAAAATAACGAGGAGTGGTTGGATGTTTTTCAAGAAAAAAAGAAGTGTTGAAGCTGTTACAAATAGAACTGACGATACAGTTCCTTTTGTTGTGCCACAAATAAAAACTAAAGAAGAAAAATCTGGATATAAAGCAAACAGATTTGTATCACCTATTTTTGGAACTAAGGTTAAAGATGAAGTTGTAATTCCAACTCCTTATTCAAGAACTGGGGATTTAGATAGACAACTTGATTCTTTTAGAACTAAAAAGAAATTAACTAAAGAGGATATGAAAAGAAAATATGGTAGTGAATATCCTGAGTTTGATTTAATTAGTGGTAATAATTTAGAAGAAGCAATGGAAAAACAAAACGGTAGAAATAAAGAAACTCCGAAGTATGAAAGCTATGATAAGTTTGAAGAAAGAATTGAAGAAACAAAACCAACAGAAGTTATTGAAGATGATTATAAAGAAGTAAGTAATAAAAGTAAAACTAGTATTAGTGATTTCTTTGATAATAAACCCGAAGTTAAGCCAGTTAAAAAAGAAGTGAAAAGAGTAGAAAAAGTTTCAATGAATAAGTTTAATAAAGAATATCGTTTACCACCATTTTCACTATTAACTAAACCAGTTAAAAAGCCTAGTGATAGTGGGGAATGGATCAATAAACAAATTGAATCATTAAATAAAACATTTAAAGATATGAGTGTTGGTGCTCATGTTTATACACATACAAAAGGTCCTACTGTAACTAGATATGAGATTATTTTAGATAGTGGAGTAAATGTGAGAAAGATAACTAGTATTAGTGATAATATTAAAATGGCTTTAGCTGCGAAAGAAATTAGAATAGAAGCTCCTATCCCTGGTAAAAGTACTGTAGGGATTGAGGTTCCTAATGAGGTAGCTGAGATTGTTCATTTTATAGATATTGTTAATCAAGATAAATTTATTAATTCTAATGATGCACTTAATGTTGCAATAGGATTAGATATAGATGGTAAAGGTGTTTATACATCAATAGTTAAAATGCCTCATGGACTTGTAGCTGGAGCTACAGGTAGTGGTAAAAGTGTATGTATTAATACAATTCTTATGAGTTTACTATTTAAATATTCTCCGGACCATTTAAAATTAATGTTGATTGATCCTAAGATGGTTGAGTTATCAGCATATAATGAATTACCACATCTATTAACTCCTGTTATAACTGATGCAAAAATAGCAACAGCGGGATTAAAGTGGGCAGTAGAAGAGATGGAAAGTAGATTTGTTACTTTCAGTAATGAAAGAGTAAAGGATATAGTATCTTATAATGATAAAGTAAACCGAGAAGGATTACTTGAAATTATGCCGTATATCGTTATTGTTGTGGATGAGTTAGCTGACTTGATGATGATTGCGTCATCAAGTGTTGAATCTTCTATCATGAGATTAACTCAAAAAGCTAGAGCTTGTGGTATTCATTTAATTATTGCTACACAAAGACCTTCAACTGATGTTGTTAAAGGTACAATTAAATCAAATATACCTACAAGAATTGCTTTTATGGTTTCTAGTTATATTGATTCTATGACTATTATTGATAGTGCTGGGGCAGATAAGTTACTTGGTAGAGGAGATATGCTTTTTGCTGAAAGTGGAAAACCACAAATACGTGTACAAGGAGCTTATATTTCTGATATAGAAATTCAAAATGTTAATGAGTTTATTAGAAGACAAAGATCAAATGAGTATTTCTTTGATCAAGAAAAACTTGTGAATAAAGCAGCATCTTCATCTCAATATGATGAATTATTTGCTGAAGTTGCAAGATATGTTGTTATGAAAAAAGAAGCTTCAATTAATAAAATAAGCAAAGAATTTAGAGTTGGATTTAATCGTGCACAAAAAATAGTTGAGATGCTTTCTGAAATGGGTATAGTTTCTGATAATGTAGGATCTAAAGCTAGAAGTGTATTAGTAACTGAGACAGAACTGGATGAATTACTTTCACGTAAGTAGGTGGCCTATATGATTAATGAATTAGAAGAAGATGAAGTTGTAGAAGAAACTAATATTATAGAAGAAGAAATAATAGAGACAGATTATACTGATCAAACTTTAAGAATTAAAGGTAAAATGATTAGAAAAATCAAGGTTGTTTTTGTTAGCTCTATTCTTGTGTTTATTACATCTCTTACAGATAAACATGATGATTTTGATGTTGTATTAAAATCAGATTTATTCTTATTCCTAATTTTTATGACTATCTTTGTATCAGTAATAATTTTAGTGTTTACATATAGAACTAAAGCCAGTTATAATGATGAAAAAATATATAAAGTACATAAAGGATTATTAGATGTATACGACCTACTAAGTATTGTTCCTGTATTTATGTTAATTATTACGTTATCTAATGTATTCTTTGTCTCTCCATCTTTTATTGATGGAGCTAGTATGGAACCAAATTACTATGATGGTGAGGATATATTATTTTGGCATTTAAATGTTGAATATGAAAGATATGATGTTGTTATTCTTAAAGCTCCAAGTGGAAGTTATTGGATAAAAAGAATAATAGGATTGCCTGGAGATACAGTTACTTTAGATCAAGGAGTTGTATATGTTAATGGTGAAATAATTAACCAAGACTTCTTAAAAGATGAAAATGGGTCAATTAATAGTGAAACGGTATGTAGAGTGGGAGATTCAAATTATTGTGTGTTTGATGTTCCTGAAGGAGAATACTTTGTATTAGGAGATAATCGTAGTGTAAGTGATGATTCAAGATCAACTTCATTAGGTTATGTAAGTACTGAACAGCTGTTTGGTAAAGTGATATTTAAGTTTAATAATTTTTTGAGAAATTAAGATTTATAGAGGTGTTAATATGAAACAAATTCAATGGTATCCTGGTCATATGGCCAAAACTAAAAAGGAAATAAAAGAAAAAACCAAAATGGTAGATGTTGTGTTGGAATTATTAGACGCAAGAATACCATTTTCTTCACAGAACCCTGTTATTCAGCAACTTACTGAACGTAAGCCAAGAATTATTTTATTGAATAAAGCTGATTTGTCTGATCAAGTTGAATTAAATAAATGGGTTAAATATTTTGAAGATAAAGGATTTAAAACTTTAAAGATAAATGCGTTATCTGGTAAAGGTGTAGATAAGATTTTACCTCTTCTTAGAACTATGATGGTTGATGTAGTGGAAAGAGAAAAAGCTAAGGGTAGAAAAGAAAGACCTATAAGAACAATGATTTTAGGTATTCCTAATGTTGGTAAATCTACTTTAATAAATAGTTTAGCTAAAAAGAAAAAGCTAGTTGCTCAGGATAGACCTGGAGTTACTAAAAAGACTCAGTATATTAGAGTTGGTCAAGATTTAGAACTTTTAGATACTCCTGGTATTTTATGGCCTAAGTTTGATGACGAAGATGTTGCATATAGACTTGCATTAACTGGAGCTATTAAAGATGATATATTACCAATTGACGAAATTGTTATTTATGGATTTAAGTTTTTGAATAAGTTTTATTTAAGAAAATTTGAAGAAAGATACAATATAGAAGTTGATATCGAAAATATTATTGAAATATATGATAATATCGGAATAAAACGTGGGTGTTTGTTACCGGGTAAAGTAATTGATTATGATAGAGTAAATGATTTATTCTTATACGATTTCAGACATCAAAAATTTGGAAAGATTATACTAGATAGAGTTAGTGAACATGTATAGTTTTGAAAAAGAGCTTTTAGATAAAGGACATTTATATATAGCTGGATGTGATGAAGTAGGTAGAGGACCTTTGGCAGGGCCTGTTGTTGCAGCTGCAGTTATATTAAACCCTGATATAATTATTGAAGGGCTAGATGATTCTAAGAAACTTACTGAAAAGAAACGAAATGCTTTAGATATTCAGATAAAAGAGAATGCTTTAGCTTATAAAATTGTATATATTTATCCAAAAGAAATTGATAAGATAAATATTTATCAAGCATCTAAGAAAGCAATGATAGAGGCTATTAAAGGACTTAATCCTTTACCTAGTTTTGTCTTGAGTGATGCAATGCCACTTAAAGAACTAGGAATCCCTTTTGAAAGTATTATTAAGGGAGACTCTAAAAGTGCAACTATAGCTGCAGCATCAATTATTGCTAAAGTTGAAAGAGATAATTATATGGTGAAAATGAGTAAAAAATATCCTGAATATGGATTTGAAAAACATAAAGGATATCCTACTAAACAACATGTTGCAGCATTAAATAAATATGGAGTATTAGATATTCATAGAACTACATATAAACCTGTCGCAGATGTTATTAACAAGCAATTCAAATTAGAAATATAAAAAAAACAACGAATTTCGTTGTTTTTTATATTTCAAGGCTTGCGTTATATAGTTTTGAGTAATATCCATCTTGTGCAATCAACTCTTTATGTGTTCCTCTTTCATTAATTCCAGTTTCAGTTAGAACAAGAATTTCATCAGAATTAGAAATTGTTGATAATCTATGAGCTATTACTAACGTAGTTCTACCTTCGCTTAGTTCATCTAATGCTTTTTGAATAAGTTTTTCTGTGACGTTATCTAAACTTGAAGTTGCTTCATCAAGAATTAATACAGGTGGATTTTTTAAGAATACACGTGCAATACTTACACGTTGTTTTTGTCCTCCTGACAACTTAACTCCACGTTCTCCAACTAGTGTTTCATATTGTTCAGGTAATGACATTATGAAATTATGAATGTTAGCTTTTTTAGCTGCGTCAATTACTCGTTCAAATGTAGCTTCAGGGGCTCCATAAAGAATGTTATCTTTGATACTTCCATAGAAGATATAAACGTCTTGTTGAACATGTCCTATGTGAGATCTTAAAGAATATATATCGAAGTCTTTTACGTTTTTATCATCAATTAGAATTTCACCAGTATTAACATCATAGAATCTAGGTATCAGTTTAGATATAGTACTTTTACCTACCCCAGTTTCACCAACTAAAGCTATCTTTTTACCCGGTTCAATAACTACATTAAAATTATGTAGTACATCTTCACGTGATGTTTCATATTGGAAGTTTACATTTTTGAATTCTATTTTACCTGCGGTACCGTTTAGGAATAATGGATCTTTTGGAGAAGTAATTTTTGGTTTCATTGTAATAATTTTATGAAATTTCTCGTATCCACTCCAACCTTTTTGAACTTGTTCGATAGTACCAATTAAAGTTCTTATTGGTTGAATCAAATAAGCTATAAACATAAAGTAAGCGACGTATTCACCTGGTGTAATTTGACCTTCAATAATGAAGTATCCACCAAATACTAATACAACAACATAGATTAAATCTATTAGTAGATTAGTTCCGGCACTGAAGATACCCATTTGTTTATAAAACTCGTTGTAGCTATCTTGATAACGATATGTTACTCTACTGAATTTTTGGATTTCAAAATCTTCATTAGTGAAAGCTTTAGTTAATCTTATTCCACCTATTGAGTTTTCTACTTCACTATTTATTTCTTCATGAGTAGCTCTTGTTTTACGTGATGCATTCATCATTTTCTTTCTTCTTAATGCACTAAAGAACACTAAGAATACTAAGAATACAAATACGATCAAAGTAAACTGTACATGAATAAATATCAAAATTGAAAAACTACCAATAATCATAATTGTTGAAACAAATATATTTTCTGGAGTATGATGAGCCATTTCAGATATATCTCTTAAATGTCCTACGATGTAAGTCATGATAGATCCAGTTTTATGATCATCAAAATAATCACTATCTAATGTTTGAATTTTCTTGAATAAGTCGATACGCATATCTCTTTCAATTCTTGTTCCCATTACGTGTCCGTAATAGTTAACAAAGAAGTTACAACCCATTCTTATAAAATAGAGTCCTACAAGTATTGCTCCCCAAATCATTATTAAATCAAGTTTATCGTTTGGTATATAGTCATCAATAAAGCTTGATGTAATTACTGGGAATAGCAGATTTAAGCCGCTCATAATTGTTGCAGCGAGCAAATCTAAATAGAACAGAAGTTGATGGTTTTTGTAATATCTAATGAATGTTTTTAACATAATTAATCACCTCATAGGAGCATTATATCACATGTAAAAAATTTCTATTATCTTTTTGCAAATATGTTATAATATTTATGGTGATTAGATGATAATTGATGTTAAAGATTTATTGAAAATTAATTTGAAAGATGAAGTTATAGTATTTGAAACTGATACTGTTTATGGTATTGGTTGTTTAATAGATAGTGAAAATGGAATTAAAAAAATATATGAAATTAAAAAAAGAGAAGATAAAAAGCCTTTAGCTGTACTGTGTGCAAGTAATGAACAAGTAAAAAATTTAGTTAAAGATTTTGAATTAAATAGTCATTTAGCTGATAAGTACTGGCCAGGTGCTTTAACTTTAATTTTTAATAAGACTAGTATTATAAGTGATTCAATTACTTCAGGATTTAATACGGTTGGAGTTAGAATTCCTAACGATAAAATAGCTTTGGAAATCTTAGAAAAGTATGGTCCAATGGCTGTTACAAGTTTGAATATTTCTACTGAACCAGCAGTATTAAAGTTTGAAGAAACATTAGCTTTTTTAGATAGTGTAGATTACATTGTAAAAGGTAAAGATTTGTCATCAATTAGTTCAACAGTTTATGACTGTGTGAACAATAAGGTTTTAAGACAGGGAAAAATTGAAATAGGCTAGAGGTTAGCCTGTTTTTTTATTTGTAAGGTTATTTATAAAAATCGCGTATATATAGATATATATATAGTAAATATTATATTATATATTATGAACTTATATTATTTAGCGTAATGGTATTGTATTATCAATATGTTTTGTTATAATGTGTATAGTATATATGCGAAGTAATTCTATTTAAGACTAATAAAGGAGATGATTTATCATGAAAATAGCAATAGGTGCTGATCATGGAGGATTTGATCATAAAGAAGTAATTTTTAAACATTTAAAAGATAACGGATTTGAAGTTGTTGACTTTGGAACTTATAGTAGTGATAGTGTTGATTATAATGACTTTGCAGTTAAAGTAGCAACTGGAGTAAGTAAAAAAGAATATGACCGTGGAATCTTAATTTGTGGTACTGGAATTGGGATGAGTGTTATGGCTAATAAAGTAGAAGGTATTAGAGCTGCTTTAGTTCATGACTTATTCACAGCTGAGGCTACTAGACTTCATAATGATTCTAATATACTCGCAATGGGTGGAAGAATTATTAGTATTGAACTTGCATTACAAATTGTAGATATTTGGATAGGAACTGAATTTTCTAATGAAGATAGACACATTAGAAGAGTTAAGAAAATAAATAACTATAAAGGAGAATAACTTATGGGTAAAGTAGTAATATTGGACCATCCCCTTATAGATCATAAAATGGCAATTATTAGAAATGCCGATACTAACACGAAATCATTTAGGGAAAATGTAAACGAGATTGCAGGATTAATGGCTTTTGAAATTACGAGGGATTTACCAACTAAAAAAGTTGAGGTTGTAACTCCGATTACATCAACAACTTGTAAAGTTCTTGATAGAGACGTTGTTATCGTTCCTATACTAAGAGCTGGACTTGGAATGGTTGATGGAATACAAATGATTATTCCTACAGCTAAAGTTGGACATATTGGGATGTATAGAGATGAAGAAACATTAGAACCTGTGGAGTATTACGCTAAGTTTCCTACTGAGATAATTGATGGGAAAGTATTGGTAGTAGATCCAATGCTTGCAACTGGTGGTAGTGCTAGTGCTGCAATTACTAATGTTAAAAAAAGAGGGGCTAAAGATATTAGATTTGTTGGTCTTGTTGGTTGTCCTGAAGGTGTTGCTAGATTAAATCTAGATCATCCTGATGTTGATATCTATTTAGCTGCGATGGATGAAAAATTAAATGAAGTTGGATATATCGTTCCTGGTCTTGGTGACTGTGGAGATAGATTATTTGGAACAAAATAATGGATGAAAAACAAAAAAATGCTTGGAAAGCTTATTCTCTTGTTAGTAGTTTTTTGTTTAGTATATTAGTAATTATTGGTATTGGATTTGGACTTGGATATTTTCTTGATGAGTTATTTAATACTAATATATTATTTAAAGTTTTATTATCACTAGGTGGTATATTTAGTGGTCTTATTTACTTGGTTGTTAGAGTAAATAAACTGGAGGATAAAGATGGAAAGTAAAGATACATTTTTTAAAGCTTTTCCTGTTGTCTGGGTTGTTACTTTTGTAGTTGGAATTCTTTTATGGGTTTTGGTAAGTCAAGCTTGGGGAATTTCATTTATTCTAGGAAGTATAACTGGATTAATGACAATGAGTATGCTTTATAAGAATTCTAAAATTATAGTTCAAACTACCAATAAAGAAGTAGCACAAAAGTTAGCAGTTAAAAATTATGCTTTTAGAATGTTCTTTTATGCTCTTATATTAGTTATTGCTGGGGTTCTTGATTCATTAGAATTAATTGGAACTATGATTGGTTTATTTACGTTTAAGATTGTATTTTATATATTAATATTTTTTGAAAAACGAGGTGAAGTTACATGAGTGAGATTATTACATCTATAAATGAAGCATTTACAGCAGTGCTTGATGGATATATAGGATTATCTTCTGGACTTAAAGGTTCTTTGATAATTACATCATTTTTAATGATTACAACTACAATGATTGGACTTAAAGTTAAAAAAATGGAACTAAGTGATGTTCCATCAGGAATAACTTTAATGACAGTTAATTTTGTTGATGGTATTAATGATATGTTAAAGGGATTCTTTAAAGTACATTGGAGAAAATTCGCACCTTATTTAATGACAATATTATTATTTTTAGCTTTTGCGAATACAGCATCATTAATTGGATTTACAGCACCACTTTCAAATATATCAGTAGCGCTTGGATTTAGTTTACTTGCTTTCTTAAGTATTCAATTCTCGGCTTTGTTTATTAAATCACCAAAACAAAGAATGAAAGATCTTGCAGAACCACATCCTGCGTTCTTAGTAATTAACTTAGTAGGTGAGATGTCAACTCCATTCGCAATGGGATTACGTTTATTTGGTAACTTACTTAGTGGTGGTATTATGGCATTAATGGTATTTGGAGCTGTGGATATTGCGGCTGATGCTATGGTTGATTTATTTAGTGGATTATTAGGTGACGTTGCTGGAGGAGTTGTTAGATTCATCGGTGTTGGTATTGGAGTATTTATCCATGCAATATTCGATATATTCTTTGGACTTGTTCAAGCATATGTATACTTTATGTTATTAACAATATTCTTAAGTATGGCAGTAGAAGATTAAGTTATTTACTGAGAAATCAGTTTATATATATAATTAGTTTATTAAAAAATAAAAAGATAAATAATAGGAGGAAACACATTATGACAGAAATTTTTCAATACACAGAATTTTTTGCTCAAGGTATGGCATTCTTAGGTGCAGGTATTGCAGTATTAACAGGAATAGGTCCTGGAATTGGGCAAGGTTATGCAGCTGGTAAAGCAGTAGAAGCAATTGGTAGACAACCAGAAGCAGTTTCAGATATTAGAACAGTAATGATTACAGGTCAAGCATTAGCAGAAACAACTGGTCTTTACGGTTTATTAGTAGCAATTTTATTAATCTTTGTAGCATAAGAAAATAGTATTATAAGGAGGCAAAACTATGGAAGATTTTGCTAATTCGTTATCGGATTTCGTATTAGAATCAATTGGGGTTAGCCTTACAGAAATGGCTATCCAAATATTATCAACAATACTACTTTTTCTTATTGTTAAATATTTCTTTTGGAATAATATCACAGAATATTTAGAAAAAAGAAAAGAATTTATGGCAAGTGAATATGAAGATGCTAAAGTTGCTAATTTAGAAGCTATCTCTACTAAAGAGAAAGCTGAACTTGAATTAACTGAAATACGTTTAAGCGCTAAAGGTGTTATAGATGACGCTAAAGACCGCGGAGAGTTAGAACGTACTGATATTGTTAAGAAAGCTAAAAAAGAGGCTAGAATCGTTATAAGTAACGCTCAAAAAGAAATTGATAGTGAAATTGAAAAAGCTAGAAGCAATTTGAATGAAGAAATTGTTAGTGTAGCAGTTTTAATGGCTGAGAAGGTTATTAAGAAAGAAATTGATGCAAGTAAACATAAGGAACTTATTAGTGAAGTTACTAAAGGAGTAGCTAGTTAATGGGTTACGTTGCCCTTCAGTATGCTGAGGCTTTATTTGGTATAGCGCTTGAAGAAGGTCAAATTGATGAAACTTTAGTTGATTTTGATATGTTTAATAACGCTATAGATGATGAAATCTATAAATTTCTTAATCACCCTAAAATATCTAAAAAAGATAAAAAGGTAGTTATTGAAAAAGCTTTAACTAATAATTTATTAAAAAACTTTATTTTTGTTATGATTGATAATTTTAGAATTGAATTATTAGAGGAATCTTTAATTGAATTTAAAAAAATTGTTGATAGACAAAATAATATTATGAAGGTTTGGGTTTATTCTAAAAAAGAATTAAACACTGAACAGAAAAAAGATTTAAAAACTAATTTAAAGAAAAAACATAATCGTAAAATTGAGCTTAAGAATATTGTTGATAGCAGTATTGCTGGTGGACTTAGAATTGAATACGAAGGTATGATATTAGATGACACTATCAATAACTATCTACAAACATTAAAAGCTAATTTAACGAAATAGTCGAGGTGAGAGTATGAGTAAAATTAATCCTGTTGAAATCAGCTCTTTAATCAAAGAACAAATAAAGAAATACGAAAAAGATATTAAGACAGAGAATATTGGGACTGTTATTAGTGTTGGAGATGGTATTGCTTTAGTTCATGGATTAGATAATGCAATGAGTGGAGAGTTATTATTATTCCCTAACGATGTTTATGGATTAGTATTAAACTTAGAAACAGATCATGTAGGAGCGATTCTTTTAGATGAAACTACTGCAATTAAAGAAGGCGACATTGTTAAAACTACTGGACGTATTTTAGAAGTTCCTGTAGGTGAAGAATTAATTGGACGTGTTGTTAATCCATTAGGTCAAGCAATTGACGGAATGGGTAAAATAGATTCTAAAAAAACTAGACCTGTTGAAAGAAAAGCTACAGGTGTTATGAGCCGTAAATCAGTAAACCAACCTTTACAAACAGGAATTAAAGTACTTGATGCTTTAGTACCGATTGGTAGAGGACAACGTGAGCTTATTATCGGGGATAGACAAACTGGTAAAACAGCTATTACTATTGATACAATTATTAACCAAAAAGGTAAAGATGTTATATGTATTTATGTAGCTATCGGACAAAAAGAATCTACTGTTGCTTCAATCTTTGAAACATTGAAACAACATGGTGCAATGGATTATTCTATAATCGTAAGTGCATCAGCTAGTGAACCTAGTCCATTACTTTACTTAGCTCCTTATACTGGAGTTACAATTGGTGAAGAATTTATGTTTGCTGGTAAAGATGTTTTAGTAGTATATGATGATTTAACAAAACATGCGATCGCATATCGTGAGTTAAGTTTATTACTTAGAAGACCACCAGGAAGAGAAGCATATCCTGGAGATGTATTCTATTTACATTCAAGATTACTTGAAAGAGCTGCGAAGTTAAATGATGAACTTGGTGGAGGTAGTATTACTGCCTTACCTATCATTGAAACTCAAGCTGGAGATATTAGTGCTTATATCCCAACAAACGTTATAAGTATTACTGATGGACAAATCTTCTTACAAAGTGATTTATTCCACAGTGGTGTTAGACCTGCGATAAACGCTGGGCTTTCTGTATCACGTGTTGGTGGTAGTGCACAAATTAAAGCTATTAAAAAAGTATCAGGAACTCTTCGTTTAGATTTAGCTGCTTACCGTGAGTTAGAAGCATTTACTCAATTTGGTTCAGACTTAGATGATGCTACTAAAGCACGTCTTGAACGTGGTAAGAGAACAGTTGAAATATTAAAGCAAGGGCTTCATGCTACAATGGACGTTGAAAAACAAGTTGTTAGTATATTTGCTCTAACAAATGGATTATTAGATGACATTAAATTACCGGATATATTAAGATTTGAAACTGAACTTCATGAATTCTTTGTTCGTGATGAAGCAGGAAGTAAATTACTTTCTGAAGTTAGTAAAACAAAAGGATTACCTAATGTTGAACAAGTTAAAGAAGTAATTTCTAGGTTTAAAAAAGTATTTGTATAAGGTGGTGTTATAAATGGCTTCAATGAGAGAGATTAAATCACGTATTACAGCTACTAAAAAAACTGCTCAAATTACAAAAGCGATGCACATGGTTAGTGCGTCAAAGCTTAAAAAAGCCGAAGGCATTATTAAAAGTTATAGACCACTTATATATAAATTACGTGAGATGATAGATAATCTTTTAGATAGTGATGATGCACTTAGTCATCCAATGTTAGTTGAAAGAGAAAAACAAGTTGTTTGTTATGTTCTTGTAACTAGCGATAAAGGATTAGCTGGACCTTATAACTCTAGTGTTTTCAAAGCTTTTACTGCATTTGTAAAAGAGAATCATCAATCAAATGATGAATTTTTAGTTGCTACAATTGGATATAAAGCATACAGTTTTGCTAAAAGAATGAATTATAAAACTTTAAATGATGACATCATTAATGTTAGAGATGATATTCAATTCATTGATTTTAAAACTGTAATTGATAAATTTACTAATGATTTCTTAAATGGGAATATCGATAGTATTGTTGTGTTCTATAATCACTTTGTAAATACAATTACTCAAATAGTAGAACATCAACAAATATTGCCTATTACTAATGGGCATATAAAAGTAAAAGAAAATAAAGAAGAGGAAGAAAATGATTTAAAATTAATCTATAATTTTGAACCTAGTCCTCAAGTAATAATTGACAATTTATTACCTATGTATGTTGAAAATACATTATATGGGATGATTCTTGAAGCTAAAGCGAGTGAGCATGCTTCAAGAATGACAGCAATGAAAAGTGCAACTGATAATGCAGAAGATGTTATTCATACACTTCAACTTCATTACAACCGTGCTAGACAAGCTGCAATCACGATTGAGTTAACTGATATTATAGGCGGAGCTAACGCAGTTAACTAAAGGAGGAAATTATGAATAAAGGTAGAATAGTTCAGGTAATGGGTCCTGTTATTGACGTGGCTTTTGACGAAGCTTTACCAGAGATTAACCACGCTTTAACTTGTAACGTTGCAGCTGAAAATAATAATGGTGTTCCAATTAAATTAACACTAGAGGTATCATTACATTTAGGAAATAACATTGTTCGTACAATCGCTATGGATTCAACTGATGGTGTTGTAAGAGGGATGGAAGTTATTGATACAGGTTCTGCAATAGCTGTACCTGTTGGTCCTGTTACTTTAGGACGTATCTTCAATGTATTAGGTGAAGAAATTGATGGTTATGATCCGGTTCCTAAAGATACTTTAAGAAGTCCAATTCATCGCCCTGCACCTAAGCTTGATGAATTATCTAGTGAAATTGAAATACTTGAAACAGGAATTAAAGTAGTTGACTTACTTGCTCCTTATATTAAAGGTGGTAAGATTGGATTATTTGGTGGTGCCGGAGTTGGTAAAACTGTATTAATTCAAGAGTTAATTAACAATATCGCACAAGAACACGGTGGAATATCAGTATTTGCAGGTGTAGGTGAACGTACTCGTGAGGGTAATGACTTATACCATGAAATGACTGAGTCTGGTGTTATTAAGAAAACTGCAATGGTGTTCGGACAAATGAATGAACCACCTGGAGCAAGAATGAGAGTAGGATTAACTGGTCTTACTATGGCTGAATATTTTAGAGATGAAGAACATCAAGATGTATTATTATTTATTGATAATATATTCCGTTTTACTCAAGCAGGATCTGAAGTATCTGCGCTTCTTGGACGTATGCCAAGTGCCGTAGGTTATCAACCAACTCTAGCTACAGAAATGGGTAAATTACAAGAGAGAATTACATCTACTAAAGATGGTTCAATTACTTCGATTCAAGCTGTATATGTACCAGCAGATGATTATACTGACCCTGCACCAGCTACAACATTTACACATCTTGATGCTACTACAAACCTTTCACGTAAAATTAGTGAGGAAGGTATTTATCCAGCAGTGGATCCACTAGCTTCAACTTCACGTGCGTTAGCACCTGAAATAGTTGGACAAGAACATTACGATATTGCTCGTGAAGTTCAAAGAACGATTCAAAGATATAATGAGTTATTAGATATCATTGCTATCTTAGGTATGGATGAGTTAAGTGAAGATGATAAATTAGTAGTGCATAGAGCTAGAAGAATAAGATTATTCTTATCTCAAAACTTCCATGTAGCAGAACAATTTACTGGACAAAAAGGTACTTACGTACCAGTTGCTGAAACTGTTAAAGGATTCAAAGAAATATTAGAAGGAAAATACGACCATTTACCTGAAGATGCATTCCGTCTTGTTGGTAGTATCGAAGATGTACTTGCAAAAGCAGAAACATTGAAATAGGGGGAGTTATTATGAAAATTAGTGTTGTTACACCCCGTGGAGAACTATATAATGAAGAAGTTGATTATGTAGTCGTTACTTCTAAAATGAATGGTGAATTCGCTATTATGAAAAACCATATACCAATTATTAGTACGATTGATACAGGATATGTAAAAATCGTAAGAGGTGAAAAAGAATTATATACTGTAGTTTTAAATGGTGTTGTTGAGTTCCAAAGTAATATCTGTAACGTTATTGCTCAAGAAGCACACGTTGGTATGAATAAAGTGAGCGCAATGGAACATTTAAATACAGTTAGAGAAGAAAGAATTAGAGAAAACAAAAGACGTAATGTAGATTTTGCTCTTGCTGAAAAAGAGTTAAAGAAAAGCGTCAAAGATTCGAAAGCAGGAAATTTATAAAAAGCCCGAATCGGGCTTTTTTATTTTTATTTTTTAAAATGATTACAGGCTAGATAAAGGGTGTAACCCTTTGTATGAATATCGTTTCATTTGACATTCAAAGTAATGTTTTGTATTATAATTTTATGTTAGTTTGGTGGTGATTAATTTGATAGGTAACAGTATTAAGATATTTGATGAACTTGAATCTACTAATGACTTTGTAAAAATGAATGTTTCTAACTTAGAACACGGAACAATTATTGTAGCAAAATCACAGATTTTAGGTAGAGGTAGAAGAGATAATGTTTGGGTTAGTAAAGTTGGTAACCTTTACTTTAGTATTATCTTAAAAGATGATGTTGATAGACAGAGTATATTCAAGTATATAGTAGTATCTTCTTTGTCTATTGTTAGGAGCTTGAAGGTATTTGATATTGAAGCATCAATTAAGTATCCAAATGACTGTCTTGTTGCGGGTAAAAAAATATCTGGGATATTAATTGAGAGTTTAGGATCTACCAAATTAGATTATATGATTATCGGTATTGGGATAAACGTTAACCAAATTAAATTTGATGAATTATCAAAAAAAGCAACATCTATTAAATTATTAACAAAGAAGGATATAAATATAGAAAATGTTTTAGATGAGTTTGTTAGGAATTATAATGAGATTTTGAATATGGACTTTAATGAAGTATTTAATATGTATTTAAGTTACTCTATGGTAATTAATAAAAAAATTTCTTATCATGATGAAGAATACATAATAAGTAATATAGAAAAAGATGGAACAATAATTATTAAGAATGAAGTAAGTGAACATAGAGTTGCTTATAATGAAATTAGCTTGAAGGAGTTTTACTGAAAATGAAGAGGTTAAGTGTTAGAGAAATGAGTCTCGTTGCTTTATTTCCAGCAATGATGGCTGCGACAGCAGGAGTCTCAATTCCATTAGGAGATTTGCCAGCTGTTTCGTTACAAACAATTTTTGTATTTATGGCAGCATTATTACTTGGGCCAAGACTTGGAAGTTTAAGTATGATTGTGTATGTATTTATGGGAATTATTGGGTTACCAGTATTTTCTAATTTCAGGAGCGGACTTGGTGTAATTACTGGTGGTAGCGGTGGATTTATAATTGGGTTTATTTTTAGTGCGTATTTAGTAGGATTTATGAAAAATATAAACTTTCTAAATAAGAAAATTTGGTATATTTTTCTAGTTTTAGTACTTGGAAATGTAGTGATTTATATGTTTGGAGCTTCATACATATCATATTTACTTAACACCAGTTTCCTTACTACTTTAGCCACTTTCTCACCTTATCTATTAGGTGATTTACTTAAAATAATAGTGGTTTTGTATGTGTATATACGCATACGTCCTCATTTTACGTATGAGGCGTGATAAATATGAAAATGATATTGAAGTTTTGAACTTCAAAATAATTTGACAAGTATTACATTAAAAGGTAAAATAAGAAGAATTATATATATAAATAAAGGAGGCATTACTATGATTTTTGAAAAAGTACAACAAATTATCGTTGATGAATTAGGAGTAGAAGCTAGTGAAGTAACATTAGCAGCAAGTATTTCTGATGATCTTGGTGCAGATTCATTAGACGCTGTAGAACTAATTATGGCTATTGAAGATGAATTTGAAATTAAAGTAAGTGATGAAGCAGCACAAGCTTTTGAAACAGTACAACAAATTGTATCGTTTATTGAAGGTGAGAAGTAAAGATTTTCACATGAAAATCTTTACTTGTTTTTTTTAAAAAAAATAATTTGAGAGTCAAAGTGTTGGAGGGTAAAACATGGACTTAAGACAAATAAAAAATCTTATGAAAGAATTTGAGGATTCTAAAATTCATAAGTTAGAGATAAAAGATAATGAATTTTCTATTTTATTAGAAAAGGAAAACAGTAAATTTGTTTCTTCTCCTTCTTTTGCTCCTGTTGGTTCTTTTACTGAGACAACTACAGTGAAAGAACAGGGGCATAGTGTTAAGGAAGAAGAAGTAAATGAAAATACGTTAGTTAGGTCACCACTTGTGGGGACTTTCTACCAAGCACCATCTCCTGATAGTGAAGTTTTTGCTAAAGTAAATCAAAAAGTTAATGTAGGAGATGTATTGTTTATTGTTGAAGCAATGAAAGTAATGAATGAAATTACTTCTCCTGTTAATGGAACTGTAGTTAGTATTAATGTTAAAGATGCTACTATGGTTGAATTTGATCAAATTGTGATGGAAATTAAGGAATAATGTTCCAAAAAGTTTTAATCGCAAATAGGGGAGAAATAGCAGTAAGAATTATCAGGGCTTGTAAACAAATGGGTATCGAAACTGTTGCTATTTATTCTGTAGCAGATAAAGATAGCTTACATGTACAAATTGCGGATGACGCAGTTTGTGTTGGTGGCGCAAAAAGTAATGAATCATATTTGAATATGGAGAATATTGTTACAGCAGCTATAAGTAAAGGTGCTGAAGCAATACACCCTGGGTTCGGGTTTTTAAGTGAAAATAGTGATTTCGCTAATCTTTGTCAAGAGTGCGGACTCAGATTCATCGGACCTAGTGGTAATGTAATTGACCAAATGGGAAATAAATCTAAAGCACGCGAAATAATGATTAAAGCAGGTGTTCCTGTAGTTCCTGGAAGTAATGGAGCTGTTAAATCATTAGATGACGCTAGAAGTATCGCTTTAGAGATTGGTTTTCCTATTTTAATTAAGGCTAGTGCTGGTGGTGGTGGACGTGGAATGCGTGTTGCTAATATTATGGATGAGTTTGATAATGCATTTGAAACTGCAAAAAGTGAAGCAATAAATGCTTTTGGTGATGGGACAATGTATTTAGAAAAATATGTTATAAATACTAAACATATTGAATTCCAAATTATGGCTGATAAGTATGGTAATGTTGTTCATCTTGGAGAAAGAGATTGTTCAATCCAAAGAAGAAACCAGAAAGTATTAGAAGAAGCACCTAGTTTAATAAGTGAAGACTTACGTAAAAGAATGGGTGATGCTGCGATACTTGCTAGTAAAAGTGTAAATTATGAAAATGCAGGTACTATTGAATTCTTATTAAGTGGAGATGATTTCTATTTTATTGAAATGAATACAAGAATTCAAGTTGAACATCCAGTAACTGAAATGGTTACTGGTATAGATATTATTAAAGAACAAATTAAAGTTTCTGCTGGTAAAGAGTTAAGTTTTACTCAGGAAGATATTGTATTAAAAGGACATAGTATTGAAGTTAGAATTAATGCTGAAGATCCTAAACATGGGTTTAGACCTAATCCTGGTAAGATAGATTTACTTCATGTACCTTCAGGTAACGGAATTAGATTTGATAGTTTTATTTATACAGGATATTCTATACCACCATTTTATGATTCAATGATGGGTAAAGTTATTGTTCATGGTGAAAATAGAATTGACGCTATTAATAAAATGAAAGCAACGTTAGAAGAATTAGTGATTGGTGGAGTAACTACTAATCAAGACTTTTGTTATATGATTTTGAATAATGCTGATTATGTTAAAGGTGAATTTGATACTGGATTTATTGGTATGAAAATTGATAGTTTACTGGAGTATGATGAATAATGAATGATTTAGTTAAAGCATTTAAAGATCGTAAGAATTCTCAAAATAAATTCAAAAATCACAGAACAAAAAGTCAAATATCTAACGTTAAAATGGATGTACCTAAAGGGTTATATGAAAAGTGTCCTACTTGTAAAGAAGCTGTAAATATGAAAGCGACAGTTGAGAACGGATTTATCTGTAAAAACTGTGGTGAACATTTTAGAGTTCGAGCTGTAGATAGAATTAAGATTACAGTTGATAGTGGTACTTTTGTTGAAAAAGGACATGGGTATATTACTTTAAATCCACTATTTCAAGATGGGTATGAAGAAAAAGTTACTGAATACAAAGAAAAAACTAATTTAGATGAAGCATATATTTATGGATATTGTGAAATAAATGGAATGCCATCTGTAATTGGTGTTATGGATAGTTATTTCTTAATGGGTAGTATGGGTAGTGTTGTTGGTGAGAAAGTTGCTAAAAGTTTTGAGTATGCAATTTATAAAAAATTACCAATAATTATTTTTACTGCATCAGGTGGAGCTAGAATGCAAGAAGGTATATTTAGTTTAATGCAAATGGCTAAAACTAGTGCTGCAGTATGGAAACATGCTGAACAAGGGTATTTATATATTAGTGTATTAACTCATCCTACTACAGGTGGAGTTACTGCTAGTTTTGCAACACTTGGTGATATTATTTTAGCTGAACCTAATGCGTTAATTGGATTTGCTGGACCACGTGTAATTGAACAAACTATTAATCAAAAATTACCTGAAGGATTCCAAAGAGCTGAGTTCTTGGAAGAAAAGGGATTTGTTGATAAGGTAGTGCCTAGATTTGAACTTAAAGATACTCTAGGTAAACTTCTATTATTTCATAGGAGGTATCAATAATGGATATATTAGCTAAAGAAAGAAAAGTAAGAGAGTTAGAAAGTAAAATTTCTGAACTTGGTAATGAAGAATTAATTAACAAGTTAAAAATTGAGATTCAAAATTATAAAGATGAATCAATGACTAATTTAACTGCTTGGGATAGAGTGTTACTAGCTCGTCACCAATTAAGACCAACATCTTTAGAATTTATTAATTATATGTGTGATAGTTTTATTGAACTTCACGGTGATAGATTATTTAGAGATGACAAATCAATTATTGCAGGTATAGGTAATATTAGTGGTAATGTAGTTACTATTATTGCCCAACAAAAAGGGAAAACATTAGAAGAAAACTTGGAAAGAAATTTCTCTATGCCTCATCCTGAAGGATATCGTAAGGCATTAAGATTAATGAAACAAGCAGAAAAATTTAGAAGACCAATCATTACTTTAATTGATACTCCGGGTGCTTATCCGGGATTAGCTGCGGAAGAAAGAGGACAAGGAGAAGCAATTGCTCGTAATTTACTTGAGATGAGTGCTTTAACTGTACCAGTTATCGCAGTTATAGTAGGTGAAGGTGGAAGTGGTGGAGCTTTAGCTCTTGGTATAGCTAATACTGTACTAATGCTTGAAAACTCAATTTATTCTATTTTAAGTCCTGAAGGATACGCAACTATTTTATGGAAAGATTCAACTCGTGCTAAAGAAGCTGCAGAAGTTATGAAGTTAACTAGTTTTGACTTAGAGGAGTATGGAGTAATTGATAGAGTTGTTAAAGAACCTCTTGGAGGAGCTCATTTTAATAAAATTGAAACATTTAAAAATACTAAACAAGCAATTTTAGAAGAATTGCATAAATTAAAAAGATTTACTGGGATTGAACTTAGGGATAAAAGAATCAAGAAGTACCGTGATTTCGGTTTCTTCCAACGATTCAACTATGACAACCTGAAAGGTGATAAAAATGATATATACTAAAATAATGGGTACTGGGAGCTATGTTCCTTCTAAAGTACTGACTAATGAAGATTTAAAAAGATATGTAGAAACAAGTGATGAATGGATTCAATCTCGTACCGGGATTAAAGAAAGACATATAGTAACTGAAGAAGGTACTACTGATTTAGCTTATGAAGCGAGTATTAAAGCTATTGAAGACGCAGGAATTAATAAGGATGATATTGATTTAGTAGTAGTAGCTACCGTTACTCCTGATAATTATTTTCCTGGAGTAAGTAATTTACTTCAAGCAAGACTTGGATTAAAAGAGATAATGACGTTTGATATTAATGCTGCTTGTAGTGGTTTTATTTATGCTTTAAATGTAGCTGATAAGATGATTAAAAGTGGTGCTTATAATAATGCTCTTGTTGTTGGAGCTGAAACTTTAACTAGATTAACTGACTGGAGAGACCGTAATACTTGTGTATTATTTGGAGATGCAGCAGGAGCTATGATTGTTAGTAAAAGTGAAGAAAATAAAATTCAAGATATTATTTGTGGATCTAGGGGAGATGTTGATGATTTATTAATATCAAAGAATATCAAAATTAAGGATCCTGAAGTTAATGAAGTTAGCAAACAAGATCATATTCATATGAAAGGCGCAGAGGTATTTAAGTTTGCGACTAGAATTTTACCTAAAACTGTGAATGAGTTACTTGATAGAAATAATATTACTTTAGATGATTTAGATTATATGGTTGCTCATCAAGCTAATGAAAGAATTATTTCTAAAGCTGCGAAAGATTTAAAATTTGGAATGGATAAGATGTTTTTAAACATTCATAAATACGGTAATACTAGTTCTGCTAGTGTGCCACTAGCAATTGATGAAGCTATTAAAACTAATGTACTTAAAAAAGGAGATAAGTTCATCACAGTTGCCTTCGGTGGAGGTTTAACTTGGGGTGGAGCGCTTATTGAGTTATAGGGGGATTATTATGAAAGACTTACGTGATTTACTAAATGTAGAATACCCAATTATACAAGGTGGTATGGCTAATATTTCTACTCATGTTTTAGCATCAGCTGTTAGTAACGCTGGTGGACTGGGAATTATTGGCGCAGGTGGTTGGGATGTTGATAGAGTAAGAGATGAAATTAGAAAAACTAAAGCTTTAACAAATAAACCTTTTGGAGTAAATATTATGTTACTAAGTCCACACGCGGAAGCTATTAGTGATATGGTTATTGAAGAAGGTATTAAAGTTATAACTACGGGTGCTGGTAACCCTGGTATTTATATGGAAAAATGGAAAAATGCTGGAATGATTGTTATTCCTATCGTTCCAAGTGTAGCTTTAGCTAAGAGATTATCTAGAACTGGTGCTGATGCAATTATAGTTGAAGGTACTGAAGCTGGAGGGCATATTGGTGAGATTACTACATTTACGCTTGTTCCTCAAGTTTGTGATGCAATTGATATTCCAGTAATTGCTGCTGGTGGTATTGCTGATTCACGTGGACTTGATGCAGCATTTGTACTTGGTGCAAGAGGAGTTCAAATTGGAACAGTCTTACTCGCAAGTCATGAGTGTCCTATTCATGAAAACTATAAGAATAGAATTGTACGTGCTAAAGATACTGATACTGTAGTTACTGGTAGAGGAACTGGAGCACCTGTACGTGTTATTAAAAATAAAATGTCTAGAAAATATTTAGAGTTAGCTAAGAACCCTGAAATCAGTTTAGAAGAAATGGAAATATTAACTTTAGGATCTTTAAGTAAAGCTGTCTTTAATGGTGATATGATAAATGGAAGCATTATGGCAGGACAAAGCGCTGGATTAGTTAAAGAGATTAGAAGTATTAGAGCAATACTAGAAGATATCTTTGAACCTAGTAGAGTTAATAAAGGTACTTTATAAATGAAAAGTGTTTTAATGTTTTCAGGACAAGGTTCTCAGTACTTAGGTATGGGACAAGATTTATATAATAACTATGATGTAGCTAAAAAAGTATTTGATAATGCTGATCAAATACTTGGGTATAGTATTAAAGATATTATGTTTAATAATGAAGAAATGCTTAATGATACTTTATATACTCAAGTTGCGATGTTTACATTGTATGTTGCAATACTTGAAGTGTTAAAAGAAAAAGGTGTTGAATCTGAGTATGCTGTAGGATTATCACTTGGTGAATATGGTGCACTTTATTATAATGATGTATTTGATTTTGAAACTGGGTTAAAAATCCTTGAAAAAAGAGGATTGTTTATGAATGATGCAGCTTCGAAAACTAGTGGATTAATGAGTGCGATTCTAGGTATGGAAACAGATGTACTATTAGATATAATTGACAGTGTTGATGGGTATGTAAAGATTGCAAATTACAATACTTATGGACAATTAGTAATTAGTGGTCAAGAAAAAGCAGTTCTAGAAGTTAATGAAAAAGCATTAGAAAATGGTGCGAAAAGAGCAATCACTTTAAACACAAGTGGACCTTTTCATACTGACTTAATGATGGAAGCTAGTACTAAGTTCAGTGAGTACTTAAGTAGTGTAGATTTAGGTGTACCAAGTAAGAAGTTATTAGTTAATACAACTGGTGATTTATATCAGGGTGATCTTAAAAACACTATGGTATCTCAAATAACTAATAGTGTAATGTTTTATCAAATGATTGAGAAACTAATTGATCAAGGAGTAACTACGTTTATTGAAGTTGGTCCTAAGAAAACATTATGTAGTTTTGTAAAAAAGATTAATCGTAAACTTGATATATATAATGTGGAAGACACATTAAGCTTAAACAAATTATTAGATTTCTTAAAGGAGGAGTAAAATGAGTTCATTTAAAGGAAAAACAGTAGTTGTAACTGGTGGAAATATAGGAATTGGTAAAGAGATTTGTATTCAGTTCGCTATGAAAGGTGCTAATGTAGTTATTAATTATTTATTTGATGAAAACTTGGCTTTTGATCTTCTAAACCATGTTGAAAATCTTGGTGGTAAAGGGATGATTGTTAAGGGTGATGTTAGTAAGTTTGATGAATCAAAATTAATTATTGATAGCGCAATTAATACTTTTGGGAAAGTGGATATTTTAGTTAATAACTCTGGAATCACTAGAGATAATTTAATGATGAGAATGAGTGAAGAAGAATTCGATAGTGTAATTAACGTTAATTTAAAAGGGACTTGGAATATGTGTAAACATGTGACAAGACATATGTTAAAAAATAGATCTGGTAAAATCATCAATATAGCAAGTGTTGTTGGTATTATGGGTAATGCTGGTCAAGCTAATTATGTTGCGAGTAAAGCTGGGATTATTGGGCTTACAAAAACTTTAGCTAAAGAGTTTGGTGCACGTGGTGTGACAGCTAATGCTATTGCTCCTGGATTTATTCAAACTAAGATGACAGATGGTTTACCTGATGATGTAAAAGAAAATTATACAAAACAAATACCACTTCAAAGATTTGGAACTTCAACTGATATTGCGAATACAGTATTATTCTTAGCTAGTGAAAAGGCTAGTTATATTACTGGGCAAGTTATTAGTGTGAACGGTGGAATGATTTAATGAATTTGAAACCTCTTACTATTAATGGTAAGACGGTTCAGTTTCCAATTATCCAAGGTGGTATGGGTATTAGGATTAGTTTAAGTAAACTTGCGAATGCTTGTATTGATAGTGGTATTATAGCTACTATTAGTGCAGCTCAAGTTGGGTTTTTAAGAAAGAATTTTAGAAAAGATCCAATTGGAGAAAATTTTAAGGAATTAAAAATTGAAATTGATAAAATAAGAGCAGTTAACCCTGATGGTATTTTAGGTGTTAATCTAATGCATGCGATTAATCATTATGGTGAGTACGCTAGTTTCTTAGCTACTCAAGATATTGATTTTATTGTTAGTGGAGCTGGACTTCCTTTAGATTTGCCTGAGTATCTTGAAGATTCTAGTGTTAAAGGTGCATTCATTGTAAGTAGTGCTAGAGCTGCGAAAATCCTACTTAGAAGCTGGGATAGAAGATATAATTACATGCCTGAATTTGTAGTTTGTGAGGGTCCTTTAGCTGGGGGACATTTAGGGTTTAGTAAAGAAGATATGGAAAGCGGTAATGTAATGTCGCTTGAAGATATAGTTAAAGAAACTAAAGAAATTGTTAAAGTATATGAAGAAAAATTTGGAATCACTATCCCTGTAATTGCAGGTGGTGGAGTTCATGATGGTGCTGATATGGCTAGAATGTTAAATGTTGGTGCTGATGGTGTTCAAATATCTACAAGATTTATTGCTAGTCATGAGTGTGATGCTAGTTTAGATTACAAAATGATGATTGTAAATTCTAAAGAAAGTGATATTGTTAGAGTAAGTAGCCCTGCAGGGCTTCCTGGTAGAGCTATTAAAAACTTTTTAACTAAGAAACTTGAAAAAGAGAATTTAAAAGTAAGTTATTGTGTTGATTGTTTAAAAACATGTAAGAAGGTTGGAATACCTTATTGTATTACTGAACAACTTGGTAATAGTAGTGCTGGAGATATTGATGGATTAATATTTACTGGTGCTAAAGCTTATTTAATTGATAAGCTAGATTATGTTGAAAATATTGTTAATGAAATTATTAGGGATTGTAAATTAGAACTTAATTTTACAGGAGGAATGTAAATGAAACGTAGAGTTGTAGTTACTGGGCTTGGAGCGATTACGCCACTTGGTAATAATGTAGAAGATTCTTGGAATGCTGCAAAGGCTGGGAAAAATGGTATTGATTTAATTACAGGTTATGATACTGATTTAACTAATGTTAAAATTGCTGGTGAAGTTAAAGGTTATGATTTTATTGAGTTTTTTGGTAGAAAGCAAGTAAAAAGGTTAGATAAATTTGTTCAGTATGGAATGATTGCTTCTAAAGAAGCGATGATTGATTCTGAATTAGATATGAGTAATATTGATAAAGATAGAATGGGTGTTTATTACGGAAGTGGAATTGGTGGGCTTGAAACAATTGCGAGTCAAGAAGATAAAGCTAAAGCTAGAGGATATGATAGACTTAGTCCTTTCTTTATACCTAGTGCTATAATTAATATAGTTGCTGGTAATTTAGCTATAGAATACGGTATAACAGGGCCTGCGTTATCAAGTGTTACTGCTTGTGCTAGTGCTGCTAACTCGATAGGAGAGGCATTTAGAGCTATTAGAGATGGTTATTTAGAGCTAGCGTTAACTGGTGGAACTGAAGCGAGTGTTATTCCACTTGGTATTGGTGGATTTGATGTAATGATGGCTTTAAATAAAAGTAATGATAAAAATTATGCTAGTATCCCATTTGATAAAAACAGAAGTGGATTTGTAATGGGTGAAGGTGCTGGAACTATTATTTTAGAAGAATATGAACATGCTAAAGCACGTGGTGCTAAAATATATGCAGAAATGATTGGTTATGGAGCTACATGCGATGCTTATCATATTACTGGTCCTGATCCAGAAGCAACTGGAGCTAGAAAATGTATGGAAGTTGCTGTAAGAGATGCAGGGATAGAGTTTACTGATGTGGATTATATTAATGCACATGGTACTTCGACTCCTTTAAATGATAAAACAGAAACATTAGCTATTAAAAAAGCATTTAATGAACATGCTTATAATTTAAGTGTTTCTAGTACTAAGAGTATGACTGGACATTTACTTGGAGCTAGTGGTGCTATTGAATCTATATTTTGTATCTTAGCTACAAGAGATGATTTTGTACCGCCTACAATTAATAGTAAAGAATTTGATGAAGCATTGGATTTAGATTATACTATTGGTAAAGGTAAAGAAAAAGTTGTAAATGTAGCTATTAGTAATAGCCTTGGATTTGGTGGGCATAATGCTACAGTTGCATTTAAGAAATTTAGGGGGTAGTAAATTATGTTATTAAATAGTAATCAAATACAAGAAATTATTCCTCATAGATATCCGTTTTTATTAATTGATAAAGTAATTGAATTAGATCCTGGGCATAGTTGTGTAGCAATTAAAAATGTTACAGCTAATGAAATGCAGTTCATGGGACATTTTCCACAGGAACATGTAATGCCTGGTGTATTAGTAGTAGAAGCGTTAGCTCAAACAGGGGCAGTATGTATTTTATCATTACCTGAAAACAAAGGTAAAATAGCTTATTTTGCGGGGATTGATAAATGTAAATTCAAACGTAAAATAATTCCTGGGGATACTATTAGATTAGAAATTGAAATTACTAAACAAAGAGGACCTATTGGATATGGTAGTTGTAAAGCTTATGTGGATGGAAAAGTTGCGGTAATCGCAGAACTCAAATTTGCTGTTGGCGAATAATGAAAAATAAGATGTTAGAAGGCACTTAATGTAAGTGCTCTAACATCTTTTTATATACAAGTTTTGGGGCTAAGTAGAGATATTTTAAAGCATTTAGTGTAAACGCATACATTATTTTTAAAACATACTTTTTTGATGGGTGTTTATATGCTATAATAAATTTAGTATGTACACAAAAGGATGATACCCCTTATGCGAAAACTAAGAAGATTAATGAAGAGTTTTGAAGATACGAGAATTTTAGATATTGGAACTGGGAATGGGAACTTCATAAGAATTTTAACTTCTCTTGATGATGGATTTAAAAGTGTTGTTGGAATTGATTTACTTTCGGGTGCTATTAAAGTGTGTAAGTCGGGGTTTAATGATGAGAGAATTAAATTCATGAAGATGGATGCTTTAAAGATGGATTTCGAAGATAATAGTTTTGATATTATATCTTTATCAAATAGTCTTCATCATCTAGATGATATTAGTGCAACCTTAAAGGAGATGGAAAGAGTACTCGCTCCTGGAGGTGTATTACTATTTTGTGAAATGAGAAGTAATAATTTAACTAAAAAACAAAAGAGTCATTTAAAAATGCATCATTATGCGGCTGAAATAGATAGAGAACGCGGTTCAGTTCATTATGAGACTTTTACTGATAAAGAAATTTTAAATCATTTAACAGAAAAAAGCAGTTTAGATATTAAAGATGTATGGGAGTTTGTTGTAACTGATAAAGAAGAGATTACTCCTAAAGAAATAGAATGGTTATTTGAGACAATAGATCGTGTACAAGAAAGAGTTGAAGGATCTGAGAAAAGAGAATATTTTCGTAAAAAAGCTGATAAGATTAAAAATTATATTAGAAAGTATGGGTTTGATTCTGCGACTCAGTTAATAGTGGTGATAGGCAAATGAAATTATTGAAAATATTTGATAAACGTAGTAAGTTACTAGGTCATCAACCAATTATTTATAGAGACGCTGTTAGAGCAATCATATTAAAAAAAGGAATGATATTATTAGTCTTTAGTGAAGAGTCTAAAGAGTATAAATTTCCTGGTGGTGGAGTTAAGGATTTAGAAGGAAGAGAAACAGCATTAAGAAGAGAAGTAATGGAAGAAGTTGGGAAACAAATTAATAGTATTAATGAGAGTTTAGGATATGTTGATCAAATTTATAATGATATATATGACATGAGAAAATATTTCTTTTTACGTTCATATTATTATTTTTGCGAGGTTTTTGATGATGAATATGATCAAGATTTAGATATATATGAACAAAAACTTAAGTTTGTACCTAAGTGGGTTTCAATTGATGAGGCTATTGAGTTAAATCAAATTAAGTATGACAGTGGTAGTGAGTATCATTGGACAGAAAGAGAACTTTATGTGTTAAAGTTACTTAAGGAGATGACGCCATGAGAGGTTTTAGAAAAGCAAAAGGATTTGAAGATTTAGATTTTGAATTACCTAAGAGAAGCACATTACATAGTGCTGGATATGATATAGCTATTATTGAAGATATGGAAATAGGTCCTGGTGAAATAAAAGCGGGAATTACTGGTATTAAAGTTTTTATGATGGATGATGAAGTATTTAAGATGTATCCAAGAAGTAGTTTACCTAGAAATTATAGTCTAACTATTCCAAATAATGTTGGAATTATTGATAAAGATTATTTTGGGAATGAAGAAAATGATGGAGCAGTTTCTGTTACTTTACATAATTTTGGAACTAAAAAAGTGTTTTTACAAAAAGGTGAAAGAGTAGCTCAAGGAATTTTTCAAAAGTATTTAATTAGTCCTTTTGAAGATGAAGTTACTAGTATTAGGAATGGTGGATTTGGTAGTACTGGAAAATAATAATTAAAGTAGTTGACAAAAGCCCTAATATGGGGCTAGAATTATAGTAGATATTAGGTGTCGAAAGACATAACAGGGAATTGAGATTAAAGCTCAAGCTGTCCCAGCAACCGTATGACGGACGAACTGCAAATACCACTGCTTCTTAGCGGGAAGGTGCATAGTAGGATGAAGTCGAGCCGGTAGACCTACCTAAGACTCTAAGAATAGTAATACTCCTGGGTTATGAGTAGGTACGTCTTTTTAACTTTTTATATTTTATTAAGTTATATAGTACGTAAGTAATCATCCGGGAGGATGGTTTTTTTATTACAAAAATAAAATATAGGAGGCTTAAAACATGAAAAAACTATTCTCTATGGCAGCAATTTTTGTTATGGCATTTACTTTGGTAGGATGTACTGAGGTTGATGATTTAGAAGTAAGAATCGAGGAATTGAATCAAGAGATATTAGATATCAATTCAGAATTAGGTACGTATGTAGTTACAAACACAGCATTAGAAGCAGAAATAGAAGTATTAGAAGCAGAGATTACTTCATTACAAGCTCAGTTATTTGATAATATTATTACTTTTACTTTAACTGATGAATACGGTGAATTTAGTAGTGAAACAGTTGGATATGATGACGAATTTGATGGAACATTATTTGATCTATTAGATGATAGTTTAACTGTGGGATATAACGAGACAGATTATGGGAAGTATATTACTTCAATTAATAATTTGATTCCTAAAACTGGGGCTTATATTAGCTTTAGTAAAAACGGAGTTTCTTCAATGGTTGGCGTTGAATTAGCTACATATGAAGATGGTGATGTATTTGGATTTGAAGTATTATGGTGGGATACATTACAACAAGGTGTTGATGATGTAATACAGTTATTCTTAGAAAATCACGCAAGTGATTATGTGAATAGTGAATCTGTTGATTACAATGTATTACTAGCCCTTAATTTACTTGGAATTACAAGTGAATATGTAACTGTAAGTGAAGTGGAAACTTTAGTAGATGATAGTACTTTAGTTACTACTGCAGATTACTTTAAAGCTATTATGAAATTAAACGCAGTTGGAGTTGACAGCACAGAGTTAATTACTGAACTTAATGCAATAGTAGTACCTGGTGGATATGGACAAACTGCGTATGGATTACTCGCAATGGATAGTATAACTACTAGTGTAGATTATAGTACATTTGTAACTGCTGCATTAGCTGATTTAAATACAACTACTCCATTTGATTTAGGATTAGATGCTGGTGGAATTAGTATTGTTGCACTAAGTAATTATAGTGATATTGGAACATTAATAAGTGATTATACAACTTGGATTAGTACTAGCCAATTAGATAGTGGTGGATTAGTTACTAGAGATGTTGTTTGGGGTGATACAACTTATCCTGGAACTGAAAATGCATCTTCAATGAGTCAAGTTATTTTAGGATTAGTAGCTAATGGAATTGATCCTACTGGAACAGATTATACTAAAGGAACTAATAACTTAATTTTTAGACTATTAGAATTTGGTACTGATACAGGATCATTTGATTATATAAAAACTGATGATTTAGATGAGGATTTAATGTTTAGTACTCCTCAAGCATTTTTAGCACTTGTAAGTTATCAAGTTTATGCGAATACTTATAGTGAAGTAAATCCATTCGATTTTAATTAAAAAAAGAAGGAAGTGAGAGTATGAAAAAAGTTATAATATCAGTCGCAGCTTTAGTATTTCTTGCGAGTAGTTTTTTAGCTCTTTCATACTTTAATAAATCAGATGTAGAAGGCACAATTACAATTACAGTTATTGATGAAATAGGAGATATTGTTTCAAGTAAAGAATTTGATTTTACAAGTGAAGATACTTTATTTGATTTACTAGATCAAAACTTTGAAGTTGGTTGTGCAAATTCATCTTATCAATTAAGTTCTGAATGTGAAAAAATTCTATTTACTAGTAGAGTTTTAATGAAAATTGATGACGTTGAAACAGATTGGATAAATAGCTATATAGCCATTTATAAGAATAATGAATATTCATTACTCGGTATCGATAATATCGTTCTAAATGATGGAGATGTATTTGTATTTGAATATAAAACAGTTGGAGGTGATAACTAAATGGATACTAAAAAAATGATGATGATTTCTTTATCAATAGCTATACTTTTTACGCAAGAACAATTGCTTGTATTTTTGCCAAACGTTCAATTAACTGTATTACTTATAATAGTATTTGTGAGTGTGTATAGTTTTAAGGAAAGTATTATATTAATTACTGGTTATGTACTACTTGATAGTTTATATATGGGAGGTTTAAATCCTTTCTATCTTGTACCAATGATGCTTGCTTGGTATTTAATACCTATTAGTTATCATACTATAATGAGAAGGACTACTAATGAAGTTAAGTTGGCATTATTCGCGTTCGTATTTGGATTTGTCTATGGATGGATGTTCATTCCGTTTAGAATGATGCAGTTGGGAATTAATGAATTATGGCCATATTTAGTTGCTGATATACCATTTGAAATTATTATGGCAACAACTGGATTACTTACAGTTTTATGGATTTATAAACCGTTATATAATCTGATGAATGAGGTAGTCATAACTAAAAATTTAGTAGCAACTAAGAGTTACAAATAAACAAAACAAGTCCGTTTGGACTTGTTTTCTATATTATATATAAAATTCTTTTAAAAAGATTAACAAAAACCTTGCTTAATTATACGTTTTTTGGTAGAATAATTAAGCCGTAAAAATACACACACAACTAGAGTAAATGGCCCTGAGCTACTTGGCACAAGTGGTGGTAATTTACAAAGACAGTTAGTGGAGGCAAAATCAGAAGGAGGAATTAAAATGGCTGTAATATCAATGAAACAGTTATTAGAGGCTGGTGTACACTTTGGACATCAAACTCGTCGTTGGAATCCTAAAATGGACAAGTATATTTATACTTCTCGTGGTGGAATTCACATCATCGACTTACAAAAAACTGTAGGATTAATCGATGAAGCTTATGCAAAGTTACTTGAAATTGGAAAAAATGGTGGAAAAATCTTATTTGTAGGTACAAAAAAACAAGCACAAGATGTTGTTAAGGAAGAATCAATTAGAACTGGACAATATTATGTAGCACAAAGATGGCTTGGTGGAACATTAACAAACTTTAAAACAATTAGAAAATCAATCAGAAGACTTCATGACATTACAAGAATGGAAAAAGATGGTACGTTTACTCGTTTACCTAAAAAAGAAGTAATCGGATTAAACAAAGAATTGGCAAAACTTGAAAAATTCTTAGGTGGAATTAAAGATATGAAAACTTTACCTGAAGCAATTTTTGTTGTAGATCCAATGAAAGAAAAAAATGCAGTTTTAGAAGCAAGAAAATTACATATACCTGTATTTGGAATTGTTGATACAAACTGTGATCCTGATTTAGTTGACGTAATCATTCCAGCGAATGATGATGCAATAAGATCAGTAAAACTAATTGTTGGTAAATTAGCTAATGCGATGATTGTAGCAGCTGGTGGAGAAGTTAATGAACCTGAATCAAAATATCAAGCAAGTCCTGAACGTAAAGAATATAACAGAAATAACAGAAAACCTTACGTTAAAAAACCTTGGGACAAAAAACCTTATGTTAAGAAACCTTACGTAGCTGGTGAGAAAAAACCTTATGTAGCTGGTGAGAGAAAACCTTATGTAGCTGGTGAGAAAAAACCTTATGTAGCTGGTGAGAAAAAACCTTACGTAGCTGGTGAGAAAAAACCTTATGTTGCAAGTGAGAAAAAACCATTCAACCAAAAAAGACAAGAAACTAAAGTAGTAGCTAAACCTACTGCAGTAGCACCTAAAGTAGAAACTAAAGCTCCAGTTAAAGCTGCACCTGTAAAAGTTGCACCTAAGGCTGTAGTAAAAGTAGAAGCTAAAGTAGCTCCTGTAAAAGTAGAAAAAACAACGGCAAAAGTTAGCAATGACATTTCTAAAATGACAGTTGCTCAACTGAAAGCTCTTTGTAAAGACAAAGGCATTTCAGGATATTCAAAACTTAAAAAAGCAGAATTAATTCAAGCTTTAAAATAATACTAAAAAGAGCTTTAGGGCTCTTTTTTTAAGAAGTATAAATTAGATTATAGATTGAATAATAAACAAATATATGATATTATATTCTTTGGAAAAGAATTATTAGGAGGAAACAATTATGAAAATAAGTGCAAGCTTAGTAAAACAACTTAGAGACAAAACCGGAGCTGGAATGATGGACTGTAAAAATGCCCTTGTTGAAACAGCTGGAGATATTGATCAAGCAATTGATTGGCTTAGAGAAAAAGGAATTTCTAAAGCAGCTAAAAAAGCAGATAGAATCGCTGCTGAAGGATTATGTAATGTATTAGTTAAAGGTAATGAAGCAGTTATACTAGAATTAAATAGTGAAACTGATTTTGTTGCTAAAAATAAAGAGTTCTTGGCTTTACTTGATACTCTTGCAAACGCAATATTAGATAGCGATGCTACTAATACTGAAGAAGCATTAAAAATTGATGTTGATGGTAGAAATATTGAAAGAGTATTAATTGATGCTACTGCTAAAATTGGTGAAAAATTCTCACTTAGAAACGTAAGTAAACATACAGTTTCTGGAAATGAAGTATTTGGAGCTTACAAACATATGGGTGGTAGAATTGTTACATTAGTAGTTCTTGAAGATGGGAATGCTGATTTAGCTAAAGATATTGCAATGCATGTTGCTGCAATTAATCCTACATATTTAGATCAAACAGATATTAGTGAAGAAGTTATTAATCACGAAAGAGAAATACTTACAAAAGAAGCATTAAATGAAGGTAAACCTGCTAATATCGTTGAGAAAATGGTAGTTGGTAGACTTAATAAATATTTAAAAGAAATTTGCTTAGTAAATCAACCGTTCGTTAAAAATCCTGATTTGACTGTTGACAAATTTATGAAAGAAAACAACAGTAAAATTGTATCTTTCTTACGCGTTGAAGTTGGTACAGGAATTGAAAAAAGAGTTGAAGATTTTGCAAGTGAAGTTGCAAGCGTAGTTGGTAAATAAATATTTTTAAAAAATAGGACACTTTTTTGTGTCCTATATTTATAAGAGGAGGAGATTTATATGTCAATGAAAAAACGTATAATAATTAAACTCAGCGGGGAAGCTTTAAGTGGTAAAGATAATGATAAAGCAATCGATCCACTAAAAGTAAGGGAAGTTGCAAAAGAAATTAAAGCTGCATATGATTTAGGGAATTTAGAAATTGGAATTATTGTTGGTGGCGGTAATATTTGGAGAGGTAAAATGGCTGCGGAAATGGGTATGGAGAGAAGTAGTGCTGATTATATGGGTATGATTGCTACTATTATGAATGCTCTTGCACTTCAAAATGCTCTTGAAGAACTAGGTTTAGAAACTAGAACTATGACTTCACTTAATATTCCACAAGTTGCTGAACCTTATATTAGAAGAAAAGCTATTAGCAATTTAGACAAAGATATTATTGTTATATTTGGTGGAGGTACAGGTAATCCTTACTTCTCAACTGATACAACAAGTGCTTTAAGAGCCGCAGAAATTGGTGCTAAAGTTATATTAATGGCTAAAAATGGGACTGATGGGGTATATAACAAAGACCCAAGAACTAATAATGATGCTGTGAAATTTGATAATTTAACTCATCATCAAGTACTTGAAAAGAACTTAATGGTAATGGATTCAACAGCTGCTGCACTTTGTAAAGATAATGGAATTGATATTATCGTATTCGATATGAATGTAAAAGGTAATATTAAAAGAGTTGCTAGTGGTGAAAAAATAGGAACTCATATAAATTAAAAGGAGGAAAAATTATGCCTGATATGGTACTTTTAGAAACAGAAGAAGCAATGGAACATAGACTTGATGCATTAAGTAAAGAACTAGCAAAAGTTAGAACTGGACGTGCTAACCCAAGAGTGTTAGATGATGTTAAAGTAGAGTATTACGGGGCTTTAACTCCTTTATCACAAATAGGTAATATTAGTGTACCTGAACCTGCTCAATTAATAGTTAAACCTTATGATAGAAGCATTTTAGGTGCGATTGAAAAAGCAATTAATGCTGCTAACTTAGGACTTAATCCTAGTAACGAAGGAACTCAATTAAGAATTGTTTTACCTGCTCTTACTCAAGAAACAAGAAAAGGATTAGTTAAGGATATTCATAAGTTAGGTGAAGAGTATAAAGTTTATGTTAGAAATTCAAGAAGAGATGGAAATGATGCCATTAAGAAAATGGAAAAAAGTCATGAAATCAGTGAAGATGATTCAAAAGGATATCATGAAGATATTCAAGAGTTAACTAATAATTACACAAATCAGATTGATGAACTAATTAAAGCAAAAGAAATTGACATAATGCATATATAAAGACTACGAAAGTAGTCTTTTTTATATAGAAATAAGTGCTGTTTTATAGTATAATAGTATAATGCCTGTGGAGGTGGAATTATGAATTTAGAAAAAAGAGTTAAAAGTAATAATATACCAAGTCATATTGCGATTATATTAGATGGTAATGGACGTTGGGCTAAAAAGAGAAAATTACCTCGAACTTTTGGACATAAAGTTGGAGCTGAAAACCTGAAAAAGACTGCGATTAATTGTAGTAAATTAGGTATAAAAGTATTAAGTGTTTATGCGTTTAGTACAGAAAACTGGAGTAGACCTAAAGAAGAAGTGGATTATTTAATGAAATTACCACTTGAATTTGAAAAATCTTATAAAGGAAACTTCAAAGAATATGATATTAAGGTTATCTTTTCTGGGAGAAGAGATAGATTTAGTAAAGATAATATTGAGTTATTAAATAAAATTGAAGAGAAAACAAAAGATAGAACTGGACTTATTTTAAATGTCTGCTTTGATTATGGTAGTTATACAGAGATGTTAGAAGCTACAAAACAGATAAGTAAGTTGTATAAAGATGGTAAACTTGAGTTAGATGACATTAACGAAGAGTTATTTAGTAATCATTTATATACTAAAGATTTACCAAAACTTGATTTATTAATTAGAACTTCAGGTGAACAAAGAATTAGTAATTTCTTATTGTGGCAGTTAGCTTATAGTGAATTGTATTTTACTAAGAAGTTATGGCCTGAGTTTAATAATAAACAATTGTTAATTGCAATTGATGATTATCAAAAAAGAAACCGTACTTATGGTGGACTAAAGGAGAAAAAATAATGAAAGTAAGAGTTATAACAGCGATTTTTTTACTTATTACTCTTGTTCCTGCAGTATTAATTGGAGGATTACTTTTAGATATTGTTTTAGCAATGCTTAGTATGGGAGCAACTTATGAGTTATTTAAGATGTATAAAGCTGATGAATTTAAAATTAATGGAATGTTACTTATTGAATTGATGTTTAGTTTAGCTGTATTCTTTAGTGTTGCATATTATTTAAAAGGAACATTAGATTTAGAATATGTATTTGTATTGTTATTATTTATTGTTTTTAGCTCTGGTCTTTCTTTAATATTTAAAGAAGATTTTAATGCTGAAGATTTTGGTAGAGTTTTTGCTAGTGTTTTATATCCTGCTATTGGGTTTGCAGCTATAAGCTGGCTTAGTAATATTGATATTTATAATATTGGATTCTTATTTATGATTACAATTTTTACTGATGTATTTGCTTATATAGTTGGAATTAACTATGGTAAACATAGGTTAGCTATTAAGATTAGTCCTAAAAAATCAATTGAAGGAGCTATTGGTGGAACTGTAGCCGCTTTATTATTAACTCTTTTATACTTATATTTATTAGATATTAGTGTTGTTGGTGAAATTAGTTTGAATATTTGGACTAGCATTTTATTAATTATCTTTATATCAATAATTGGACAAATAGGAGATTTAATTGCTTCTAAACTTAAAAGAGGGTTTGGAATTAAAGATTTTAGTCAAATATTCCCAGGTCATGGTGGAGTGATGGATCGATTTGATTCAGCGATATTTGCGGGAATTACTTTAGTTTTAATTAGTAAAGTAGTTGGTTTACTATGAATTTGTATTTACTAGGTGCGACTGGTAGTATTGGTGTTCAAACTTTAGATATAGTTAGGAATAATAATAAGTTTAACATCGTAAGTGTTAGTGCTAATCACAATTTAAATAAAATGATTGATATTATTGAGGAGTTTAACCCCTTATTTGTATCTATGGGTAAACTTGAATATATTGAAAAGTTAAAAGTATTATATCCTTCTATTGAATTTGGGTATGGTAAAGCTGGATTAATAAAAGCTGCGACTTATGGTGTAAATAGTGAAGATTTAGTAGTTAACGCTTTAGTTGGTAGTGCTGGACTTGAACCCACTATTGAAGCGATTAAGAAAAAAAGAAATATTGCTTTAGCTAATAAAGAAACATTAGTTATTGGTGGAGAGATTATTAAAGAATTACTTATTGAAAATAATGTTAGATTAATTCCTGTGGATAGTGAACATTCTGCGATTATGCAATGTTTAAATGGTGAAGATAATAGTACTATAAAAAGAATTATTATTACTGCTTCAGGAGGAAGTTTTAGAGATTTAAGTAGAGATGAGTTAAGAAATGTTACTGTAAATGATGCTTTAGACCATCCTAATTGGAAAATGGGTGCTAAGATTACAATTGATTCAGCTACTATGATGAATAAAGGGTTTGAAGTTATTGAAGCTCATTATTTATTTGATGTTGATTATGATAATATTGAAACTGTTTTACATAAAGAAAGTGTTGTTCATTCTTTAGTTGAATTTAAAGATACGAGTATTATTGCTCATTTAGGAAACCCGGATATGAGAGTTCCTATAAACTATGCTTTAAATTATCCTGAAAGAACTGAATATAAAGGTGAAAGTTTAGATCTTATAAAACTAGGATCACTTCACTTTGAAGAGTTATCTTTAAAGAGATATCCACTTCTTAAGATGGCGATTGATGCAGGGAGAAGTAAAGGGCTTAATCCTACTACTTTGAATGCTGCGAATGAAGCTTGTGTTAGTTTGTTTTTAAATGGAAAAATTAAGTTTTTAGAGATAGAAGATATTGTTGAAGAATGTTTAAATGTATTTGATAATGATTTTACTGTAAACCTTGATAAGATAATAGAAAGAGACCTAGTGGTTAAAGACTATGTTTTCCGTAAATATAGTTAGAGGACGTGATGATTATGAGTGTTATATTTAGTATTATTGTATTTATATTTGTATTAGGGTTAGTAATCTTAATACATGAACTTGGACATTTTATTATGGCGAAAAGAGCGAATATATTATGTCATGAGTTTAGTTTAGGAATGGGACCTATATTATGGTCTAAAAGAGGAAAAGAAACTCTATATACTATTAGAGCAATCCCCATTGGTGGGTATGTGATGATGGCAGGTGAAGAAGTTGAAGATGAGATTGTTAAAGTTGGTAAACAAGTTAGACTTATATTTGATGACTTTAACAATGTTGAAAAAATTGTTCTTGACCATGAAGATGAAAGATATGATCAATATGAAAAGGTTACTGTAACTAAAGTTGATCTAAAGGGAGAAAATAATGAACCTTTATTCATCAATGACTATACAGTAAAAAGAAATGCTTTTTATGTTTATAAAAAAAGAGAATTACAAATTGCACCACATGAAAGAAGTTTTGAATCAAAAACTAAGACTGAAAGGTTCCTTGCGATATTTGCTGGTCCTTTTATGAATTTCGTGCTTGCAGTATTTGTATTTATATTTATTAACTTATTCATGGGATTCCCTGTGATGGATAGCACAGTACTTGGTAGTATTGGAGATGGTTATCCCTCTTACGGAATATTAGAAGAAGGAGATAAAATAATATCAATTGACGGTGAACCTGTGAGTGATTGGGATGAGATTTCTAGTGAAATTGATAGTAACGTCGCTGATAGATTAATTCAGTTTGAGATATTAAGAGATGGAGATACTGATACAGTAGCTATAACTCCAGTGCTAATATTTTATAGCTTAGGATTTAGATCAGATGAAGATGTAATTAACGAGTTAATTATTGATGAAATTAACGAAGAGTCTATTGCTTATAAAGCTGGCTTTGTTGGTGGAGATAAAATATTGACCATTGACGGTATTGAAGTTATTAGTTGGTTTGATGTTACACAATTAGTTAGTGCTAATATATATGGTGAGGTTATGACATTTACTGTTCTTAGAGATGGTAGTGTTGAAACTTTAACTATTGCTCCACATGATAAAGAAGTATTAGAATATAGTGGAGTACTTGCTGTTGAAAACTTTATTGGAATTAGTCCTATATATGAGTTTAACTTCTTAAAGAGTTTTACTTACTCATTTACTAATACTAAAGATGCAGCAGGAATGATATTTAGTACTTTAGGTTTATTATTTGGAAATGAAAATGTAGGAGTTAGCGATTTAGCTGGTCCTGTTGGAATTTATACAATTACATCTAATGCATTAAGTGGAGGATTACTTTCTTTACTTAGCTGGGTTGCTTTATTAAGTGTTAACCTTGGTGTAATCAATTTATTACCTATCCCTGCGCTTGATGGAGGTAGATTAGTCTTTTTAGGGTATGAAGCGATAACTACTAAGAAACCTAATAAGAAGATTGAAAATACGCTTCATTATGCGATGTATTTAATGCTTATGGGATTGTTTGTTTATATTACGTTTAATGATATATTAAGATTATTTAATCTAAAATAGAGGTGAGAAGATGAAACAAAGTTTATTATTTGTGCCAACTTTAAAAGAGGCACCAAAAGATGCAGACGTAAAAAGTCATAAATTAATGAGTAGAGCTGGAATTATCAAACAAGTTGCGGCTGGAATTTATACTTATTTACCTCTGGGATATAAAGTTATTAAGAAAATCGAAGAGATTATTAGACAAGAATTGGATAAAATCGGAGCTAGTGAATTATTAATGCCTGCACTTCAACCTAAAGATTTATGGGATGAATCAGGAAGATGGGACAAATATGGACCTGAGTTAATGAGATTAACTGATCGTAAAGATAGAGATTTCTGTTTAGGGCCAACTCATGAAGAAGTAATTACACAAGTTGTTAGAGACTATGTTAGTTCTTATAAAAAGCTTCCTTTAGCGCTTTATCAAATCCAAACTAAATTTAGAGATGAAATGAGACCTAGATTTGGATTAATGCGTGGTAGAGAGTTTATAATGAAAGATGCTTATACATTTAGTGAAACAGAAGAAGATTTAGAAAGATGGTATAAATTATTTACTAAAGCGTATATTGATATCTTTAAGAGATGTGGACTAGATACTAAAATAGTAAGTAGTGATGTTGGACAAATTGGTGGAGATGAAGCTGATGAGTTTATGGTTATGAGTGAAGTAGGAGAAGATACCATCACATATTGTGATAAATGTGACTACGCAGCTAACCAAGAACACAGTTTATTAAATAGTGGTGATAAATGCCCTGTATGCGATGGGACTATCCATACAGCAAAAGGTATTGAAGTTGGAAACATCTTTAAGCTAGGGACAAAATACAGTGAATCAATGAATGGTAAGTTCGCAGGACGTGATGGGAAACCTCAACCAATGATTATGGGTTGTTATGGTCTAGGGATTAGTAGAACATTAATGGCTAGTGTTGAACAACATTCAAATGAAGATGGTATTGTATGGCCAAAAGAGATTGCGCCATTTAAAGTACATATAGTACCAATTAACTTAAAAGATGAAGATCAATATAAATTAGCTTATGAAATCTATGAGAGTCTTAAATCAAGCGGTATAGAAGTACTTATTGATGATAGAGCTGAAAGAGCTGGAAGTAAGTTTAAAGATGCTGATTTAATCGGTATTCCATTTAGAGTTGTTGTTGGTAAAGATGCTAAGGACTTAAAAGTAGAGTTTACTGATCGCTTAAAAGGTGAAAAAGAGTTAGTACTTGCAAGCGAAATTTTAACCCTTATATAATATAGAAATAGAGGCCCCTGATTTAGGGGCTTTTTTAATGCCATATTTAAGGTAAAAATTAGTTTGAAATAAAAATCGAAAAAAAGAAACAAAAGTGTTGACAATATGACTTGATTTCTATATACTTGTAATTGCGGTCCAGGAAATCCATTGAGGGTTTTTGAACCGTTTAAAAATGCTTTTAAAAAGAGTAGTTAGCCACTTATAATAAAGTGGAAAAATACTTTTAACAAAAGTGTTGACAACTTGAAACAAATTATATATACTCTTTATTGCAGTGCGAAAACGATATGTTGAAAACACTGTGAAAAGGAAGCACCAAAAACACACAAAAAAGTTTTGTAAAAGTGTTGACATAATATTCGAGATATAGTAGAATATTATACGCACGCTACAATGAAGTGTGTGACCAAATTAGGTCTTTGAAAACTGAATAGAACAAACAAAAAAAATGAGTTTAGGAACTTTAAATAAAGTTAAGAATCAAAACAATTCATAAATTATGGAGAGTTTGATCCTGGCTCAGGATAAACGCTGGCGGCATGCCTAATACATGCAAGTCGAACGAGATCTTCGGATCTAGTGGCGAACGGGTGAGGAACACGTAAGAAACCTGCCCCTAAGACGAGGATAACTATTGGAAACGATAGCTAATACTGGATAGGATATAAGGCCGCATGGTCTAATATTTAAAGGAGCCTTCAAGCTCCACTAAGGGATGGTCTTGCGCAGCATTAGCTAGTTGGTAGGGTAACGGCCTACCAAGGCGACGATGCTTAGCTGGTCTGAGAGGATGAACAGCCACACTGGGACTGAGACACGGCCCAGACTCCTACGGG
>LGVF01079025.1_pt1 | contig 69376 bp, 66 predicted proteins | sample 469901 | NCBI WGS metagenome assembly LGVF01 (sample SAMN03893561, study PRJNA290197) | marine sediment metagenome | material: sediment; isolation source: combined push core samples #3730, #5133, and #5579 collected at Hydrate Ridge | place: Pacific Ocean: Hydrate Ridge
TCTTATGGATCTCATCATCGGTCCAGCCCATACGCTCCAAACGGACGACTACCTCAGCCTCCTCGATGGGGCTGAAATTTTTCCGATCCATATTGTCGATGGCCATGAAGAGGACGAGTTCCTGGTCGGAGCACGTGATCTCCTTAACGGAGAAACGCCCTTCCCATCCCTCGGAGTAGAGCCGCTCCAACGCGAGATAACGCCGATGACCTCCGATAAGGTCCCAGAGAGCCTCCACGTCAGGGTCTGAGTTTCGACGGACCAGCAAGTCTGTCAGTAACCCCTTTTCCTTGATGGACGCTGCCAAGGCGTCGATGTCTCCCATATCGAAGCGCACGTTCAGATCGGGAATGACCCGAATCTTCTTCAGCTCGTCGGTGCTGAAATTGTCGCGCCTCTTGACATCTTTGTCTTTCTTCGGGTTTTTGTTGGTAGTCATCGGGGTCTCCTAGTTGTTTGTTGTAGTGGTTGTGGTGGTTTTTATCTTTCCATCTTTAATATAGTAACAGCTTTTGAGGCGTTGTCAAGAGAATTATTTTTATTCTTTCAGTTTTTTCTCTTTAACGAGAAGCTAGTACACGAAAGCTGTGGTGAGAAGGGTCACGGACGAGACGAACCACACCGCCACTGAGAGTTTCAGCTCTGGTGTGGCCCATAGTAAAGTGGGAGGCAGGGATACAACCGTTACGAACCACGTAGATCTGATCGATACCGTAAGCAAAAACTTTGATCCAAGTCATATCAGATACCTCCTTATCATTCTTTCTTTTATAACACATCTTTTAAGCGTTGTCAAGAGATTTATTTTTATTCTCCCTTTCTTTATGACTATTGATTCTGACTAGTACGTTACTACTTAAGGAGATCTTACTGAGTTATACCTTCAAATAGATGAGTATCTCTAAATACCTGAGCATTACCGGATACTAGAGCATATTCGTATACACAAGTATTGTCGAATACCCGGGTATCACCGAGTACCTGGGCATGTCCGTATATCTGAGCATTTCCAGATATCCAAGCACTTCCAGATACATGGGTATCTCCATATACACAAGCATCTTCGTATATCTCAGCACTACCATATACCTGAGCACGCCCGAATACATGAGCATCTCCATATACTTCAGCGTCTCTGGATACTTGAGCATCTTCCCCGATCCAGGCTTCTCCTACGTATTGATTCAGATTACTCTCTTTCTCCACCCAACCTCCTAGATCGCCTTGTTTTACTTTATAACGAGGAATATCTCTGAGGGCCTGGATCCTTCTGAGACCGAGATGGTTCTTTTTACCGTACAAACGGTATTTCTTGTCACTTTTCAAATCCTTTTGACTCACGGGCTTGTTGGTGGTAGTCATTTTATTTCTTTTCAGTTCCTTTTCCAAGATCAACAGTTATTCTTTACAGTCGTCTATCCGTATATCTACCTTTAACAGTAACAGAGGTTTGAACCGTTGTCAAGAGAATAGTGTTCACGCAACAAAAAATATTCTTTTAACCCATAGCCTCTAATATTCTTTTGTGAAGTTAAACTTTGTGAAGGTTGAGGAAGAGAAGGGAGGCGAGGACGAGAAAACCTGTGGAGTTATGGTTCATCGCCGCTCCTGCAGCATCGGCGTCGTTCCGTAACTTAGTAGGCAGTTTGAATGAAACCATCTTTTTACCACCATTCAATGAATGAGAAGGGGGCAAAAGGTCAACCGCACCAGCTTCGACTATACGCTTTTGGACGACATAGTACAAAGCCTCTTCCAAAAACTCGGATCGACTCGCGCCTGCTTCCAGACACAAAGCGTCCATACGTAAAACAGCTTTCGAGGGGAAACGTATCGCCATAGTAGTATACTCTTCGCCATCTCGTCGATTCACTTCCCCCACTACAAGCTCTCGTTCACTCACCTCTGGATAGTAATCCAGGAGACTTCGAGCCTCTACCAATGCGGCCCACGCAAGGAAAGGAGATACATAATGATTTAGTCGTCGAGCAGCTTCCTCGATGGACGGAAGAGATTTTCGAGAAAGAGCTACGTTAGTGCGTAATGTTTCTTCCGATTCCACAGCTCTAGGAAGATGTGACTGTGGGAGGAAGTGGTCTTTGGGTGACAGTTTACCATCTAGTGTAAGTCGAGCCATCTTCTCTGCAGCTAAAGAAATGAACTTACCCCAGGCACTTTTATTATCACCTATTATAGCTGCCTCGGCTACCCAGTCTACGAGAATAAGAGATGGAAATCTCACAGCTTTTAGGACGTAGGGTTTCTTCTGTTGCTGTTGTTTCATTGATGGTACTTTTACTAGTTTCATTTTCTTTCGTCGTAACAATGTTAATGAGATGTCACGTAGATAGATAAGTAGTTAGAGATTCCTTTTCTATCCATCACAGCTTCTACCAACATTGATAATAGTAGTGTACAACTTACTTTACAACGTCTTTCTGTACGTACGTAGTACTAGTTATTATGTTAAAACTACCACATCTTTGAACCGATGTCAAAAGAATTATCTTCGCTTCGCATAATTACCTCGATTCTGATCTATTAGTTCTGGTATTTAGGAATAGGTAAACATCTGAGTATTTTTATACACATAAGCGTTTTCAAATACACGAGCATGTCCGTATATCTGAGCACGCCCGAATACATGAGCCTCTTCGTATACTTGAGCATGTCCGTATATAAGAGCATTCCCGAATACACGAGCATTCCCGTATACACAAGCATGTCCATATACCCAAGCATCTTTGTATATATGAGCACTGTCATATACACAAGCATTACCATATACCTGAGCATTATCGCGTACATGAGCATTATCGCGTACACAAGCATTTCCATTGATCCACGAATCTCCTTTTTGGGAGAGGTTACTTTCATTTTCTATCCAACCTCCTAGATCGCCCTTTTTCACGCCGTAACGAGGAATATCTCGTAGAGCTTGTATTCTACGAAGACCCGCTTCGTTCTTTTCGCCGTACAGACAGTACTTCTTATTACTTTTCAAAGCTTTTTGACTGAGAGGTTTGTTGGTGGTAGTCATTTATTCAGTTCCTTTTCTTCTAGAAGATGCTCATTATTGTTTCTTTACAACTATCTATCTATCTTCTTCTTTTCTACACCCTTTAATAATTGACAGTAGATCTTTTTTGAACCGTTGTCAACGTAATTTTCTTGAACGAACTTGAAAGGAGGGGGAACACAGACCTGTTAGTTCAAGGAAAGCCTTGAATTTCTTAACATTTTTGTGAATTAAAACAATGGTAGACTTCTTGCCTTGTCGAATCGATCTACGGCGAACGTGACGCCACATAGTCTTGGCCGAACCGTGTAGGTCATCGACATGAGCCCACACAAGCTGGAGCCCCAATTTTGCGGCTTCTTGACGAGCTACACGACAGCTTGCCATGAAGGGGGGACGCCAATATTTAGGAGTCACACCTGTTGCTTTTTTGATAAGTCGTTGGGTCGTTTGTAGCTCCCACCGGACCTTGGACCTCGTAAGCTTGCATAAATTTCTATGCGTTACCGTATGATTTCCTAAAACATGCCCTGCTTTATGAATAGCTACGAGTGACTTGTGTCTTTGTCGAAGCGGTTTATATCTCGGATTCTTTTGGTAATACCACTCGGAAATTCCTACAAGGAAGAAGGTAGCTTTGATTTTACACCGTTTCAAAAGCGACAACATCGCCATGCTAGTCGTCGTAGGATGATCATCTATTGTAATATAAATCCTATGCTTCATCCCCTTTTTATCCACTTTAATATCGTAATGAGGAAGAGTTGTTATGAAAGGTGATGAGGAAGAAGAGACAAAAAGAAGTGTGGCGATTACGTGATATCCCATCCCTGAGGTACTTTCGGTGGGTCTTTACTAAGTTTATGTTCATCCTCGACGTGGGCTCGAAGCACTTCAAGAATATAACGGTAAAGGCCTACTTTCCTCCCACTTTCAGGATGTGTAAAGTCCGCAGCCCTGATTTTTAAGCGCTGGTGAAGCGACTCAGCCATTTCCAATGAAACTTTGACAAGTCTTTCTTCTACAACATCATCTGGATCTTCAGGAACGCTGTTTGGATGTTTTTCGTAGTGCTCCCGCTTCGCCGCTGCGGCTTGATTGGACAGAGCAAGTAATAGATTGCGCCGTCTCGGATCATTTGGAAGATATTGATCCGCTAGGTCGTTGGCTTTCCCTGTTTTCTTAGCATACAGTGCCGCTTCGATCTTATGTAAGATTGTATGGCACGAAGCACAGATCAAGATAATGTTGTCAGAGATGTCGGGACCGCCATAGCCAGTTGGATGTTTATGGTGCTCTACCAGAAGCTCCCTACTTACTTGTTGACCGCCGTGGATGTAGCACTGCATAACTTTCCTTTACATACACATATACACAGGTACAACGAACATGAACGTAGGAAAATAATTACACTACACGTACTACTCTACGTGCTGTCAAATCCGTTACGTTGGAAAACTTAACATAGGATACGGGACAATGTTTGGGACACAGTTCGAACTTAGCTTGGGAGGCTAAGAACTTCCGTTCCCTCGTTTTCTCATAGCTGAGATAGCGAACTATCACCTCCGCATTTGTACGGTTTTGGATCACTACCTTACCTGCCCGTAGTGCACGGGTCATTCGTGCCGATGAAGATGCCATGTTTATTACCTCGCTTGTTTGTTGCCTTCTTGGCGATCTCGTATTTTTTTACTGTGAAAAGCTTTTGTTTTAGCGGTCTCACCTGAAACGCGTACTGTCGCATCAACACCTATCCCAAGTCGGGTCTTTTTTATCACTGCACCATCAGGTTGTGTGGTTACCGTTTCTTCTCCAGAAGAACCCTTATTATCTCCGACGATAGCTACTTCTACTTTTACTTTTTCTTGTTGTTTAAGATTGTCCATCGCTCCTGAAGGAGGAGCAACTATAGAAGGTTGACGTATCGCACTCTTCTTCATCTGAGTATTTATGATTTCAATCTGTTTCGTCCACATCTCCCCAAATTGTTCTTTAGATACTCCCTGCGCTTCGGCTTGTTGCATGAAACTACGGAGAGCGAGTCCCTTCATAGATTTTCCTGCTAAGCTTTCCATTGCGCTTCGTCCACCTTGTCGTGTTATAGCAGATGATCTAAGGATATAGTCTATTCTTTCCTGTACATCAGTTTTACTTTTAATATCACTTTTACCTGCCTGTAGTCTTTCAAAAAGCATACGGTTTATTTCTTTTTGAGCATCCCCTTTAAACTTAACACCTCCTTTCTTTTCTATATCTAATACTTCCTTGAGACCTGCAACTTTTTTCTTCATAAGAGAAAGTTCTTTTTTCCTTTTATCAAGTAGATTTTGTTCTATTGCAGAAAGGAAGTATTCACGCTTTTTCTTTTCTTCTAGTGTTTTTATTTCTTGTTCTTTGAGTTTATAAAGAGCTTTCTGTTGTTTGAGAACTCCTCCTCTTACAGTAAGACGTTCCTCCCCACCTGCGGATAGAGCTAAAATATTGGAAAGATCTGTATCCTTACCCAGTCTCATCTTTTGCTGGGATGACATTTGGGAACTTACCATTTTACCTACAGATTTATCATATCTTGTTCCTTGTTTCCAACCCCCAACAAGAGGGGCAGTTAAAGCAAGACCTACAGCTTCACCTTTTTTACCTTTTGTATAAGCTTCCCCTGCCATCTGTAAACCTTCTAGAGTAGCTCCCACAGCTATCAGTGAACCTGCACCTTTAGCAACTCTTCCAGCACCTTGTTTTATGGCTCCTACTCGGGAAGTACTCGGTGCTGGTCCTCTTCGAACAGGGGGTCGGGCTCCTCCTGTAGTACTTCGGCTCCCTCGTGCCGGAGCACCCCCGATCCCTCTACTTCCTCTACCTAGCAAACTTCCACCAATTTGAAACGCGGCCATCATATACCAATACTTCTCCATCCATTTAGTTACGGTCTGTTTGAAATCGAAGAGAAGCTTGGCCGTTTTGTGTCGGGTACTTTGTGCCGTATGAGCTTCTTTAACCAACTTTTCCATCGGAGTAGCAAAGGCTTCCGCCTCTTTCGCCTTCTCTTTTTTAGTCATACCAGCTTGCTTCTCGAATATCTTTTCATAAGTACCTTCGTTAATCATCTTATTGATCGTAGTAGCTTGAAGAGCCGAACCAGTCATTTCTTGTAGTCGAAACCCCCGTACTTGAGAAGGCATTGCTTTTTTCATAATACCTATTAGTAATCGCATAGCGTCAGCATTACCTTTACTTGCTTCCAGGATGGCTGAGCCTGCTTGGAGTACATTCGTTTCACCTGACTCTACGTCGGCTTGTTGAGTACGTGCAACCTTACCTATATTTCCTTTTAGACCCCCGAATTTTTCTAACATTTCCAAACTACCCACCATACCTACATAATCTTCTTGTGTCGACAAACCTTGTATAACCTTACTAAACCCCGTCATAGTTCCAGTAATTTGTTCTGTTGTTAGTCCTAAACTCTTCCCCTTCAGCGTAATAGATGTAAAAGCTTTGGCAAATGATCCTGCATCGTATGCCCCTGCTTTAAATTCTTGTCTAACTTGCTGTAGGGCCTTTACCAAGTCCTTGGAGGTAATGTTCCCTGTCTTCAAAGCTTCTTTTCCAAGGGCTTGAAGCTTAATTTTATAATTATCCATTTCTTTCATAACGAGTATTTGTTCGACACGAACCTCTTCCATCGTCATATTGGAGGCTCGGAGTCTCTCATCCATTCGTTGAATAGCTTCCGACGTATCGATACCTGCGGTTCGAGCAAACATCATTGCTTCTTTAGTAAGACGGACCAGAGCTTTTCCATGATTATTAGTTACCGATAACTGGCTGGCAAAAGTGACCTGGAGTTTATTCATTTGCTGACGAACTTCATCAACTTCTATTCCGTAAATTTTAGCAACATTATATGCCTCGTTATAAGCATGTTGTGTCGCCTTCATAAATTTAGTAGTTTCAGCCGACGCTTGTCCTAGCTTAGCTGTGCTTAAAGAGAGAGATTGAGTGTATGCTTCTGTTCCTTGTTTAAACTCTTTCATTGCCAAAGTGTATTGGTGCGTAATACTAGCTGTTCTCTGAAGGTCTTGTCCAAACCCTTTGACAGCACCAGTTACATTATCGATTTGAGAACTGAGAGAACCGATCTGTTTAGCTTGGTCGATGATTTCTTTTGTACTACGCTTAATTTGCTGACCCAGAGTCTCCTGTGCACTGGCCATTTGCTCAAAATTCCTGAGAGCAGACAAATCTGGAGCAGCTACATCAGCAACTTCTTCCTTCGCCTTTTTAAGACTATCCATCGCATCAGCACTTTTGTTGACAGCCTTGGCATATCTTTTAGGAGGACCATCGTCAAAAACGTCGTCTGCCATACTCTTACACCTGTCCATCCCTAAATTAAATGAGGGACAGTTATTTATCTAAACATCGACTTGAGGAATACGGAGACCACCACCGACCAAACCGGCGTAGATTTTTTTGAACTCATCCTTGGACGTATCGAATAGTTCAACAACTTCTTCCTTATTTTCTTTCGCCCAACCAGGAGCTTCCCGACCAAATCTACGGCCAAACATATTCATTACGGTGTCACGGAACTCGGGCTTGAGAATAAAGGCCAGAGGGAACGTGACTCGTTCAGGAACGGTAGGACGCTCACCAGGAGCTTCGGGACTGTCAAAGAGCCCTTCAACGTTGTCCCGATCCCAATAGGTACCAAGCGCCTCTCCAAGACGTCTCATGTCATGTTCTAAGACTTCGTGTTGCCAATGGTCGAAGAACAGTAACGCCGCTGCATTGTGATAGAGCTTTATTGCTCTTGGATCTGTGGGGAGGACTCCGGCTCTTGCAATTGATCTTCCCCAGATAGAGAGCCGTCCGTCGTCGGCGCTTTGACGGACAGCATCGCTAAAGGGAACAGTTCTTCCCCATCTACTATCCGATCTTTAAACATGTCACGTAGCAGTCCTACTAGTGTATCCAGTTTTTCGGTGGGACCAAAGTCTTCTTGGAAAAAGGTATAGAGTTTCTCGGCACAAAATAATCTTAGAGCCAGAGGTGTTACAAAGGGATCGAGAGAGGACCCACAATTCTTACATTTGTCATGGCGTAGCTCCACTTCATATCCGCACAGCTTGCAATACTTTCTGTAAGGTTTGAGCTTTACTTCTCGAATCTCCCCCTCTTCATTAACTGTTTGGTATTCGTGGATAAGGGGAACACTAAAAACCTCGTGCAAAGGGACACCGTCAAGACCGACACAATAAGTAGCTATTTTGAGGGGCGAAAAGTTTCTTCGGTCGTCCCAAAGATTATCAAAAAACCAGGAGTCTAGTACCATATTGGAGGGGTAACAACTCCAAGAAATACCGGCCCACTTTTTAATAGCGGGTTTGATCTTTTCAAGACCTAGGCTACTTTTGAGCTTTTTGAGAACGGGGTGTACCTCTTTAGCCACATATTTTCGTTCTAATTCTACAGAAGACGCGAAGTTCTCCATTGCTTCACGAAGAGCCCTGGCACCTACAATATTTCCATCAGCTTCTGCCTGTGCAGCCTGTTGATTAAGGAGTCGGATCGCATCTGCTGCCGATTTCATATCCCCCATATCATCCACCCCGGGCATTGCGGTTTGGGTCATGTCTCGCTGAGCCGGTATCTGCGTAGATTGTGATGGAGGTGACTGTTGTCTATCTCGCATCCACTGAGGGGTGAGTTGGTCAACCTCTTCGTCCAGAACCCCTTTCTGTTGGGCGCGCTGCGCTCTTTGGATCGCTTCCTGGTTCGGTTCCATAGAACTATCCCACAACGGCGCACCACCCGTATCTTCGTAGTGTTGCTGCATCAGCTCTTTGTGCGTTACGGCGTGAACTTCGTGTCCAGCAATAGTCTCTGTATCAGGATCTTGAGGAGGTACGAAACTCATTCCATCCAAATTGGGAGGGGGAGGAGCTTCCTCTTGTAGATGAGGAGGAGTGTCAATAGGTTTTTTGAGATCGTTTTCCCATCGATGTTCGGGAATCTCAGGTCTAACTTCACGATGAGCCGCATCATCATCATTATTAAAAGGGGGGTGGACAGGGGATCCTGCTTCACCACCAGAAGAGGGGTGGACAGGAGCAGATCCCTTTTTCTTTATAGGAGGAGGAGGCTTTGACATGTAACAATTTTCTCCGTTGTTTTTTGATGGAAGTTAAAAACAGGAGTGTTCCGTTCCTGTTATGTTTCTATCCGCTAAAAAGTTCCAATTACCCAGACTGAACCGAGGAGCATTGATTAACTGAAGTGGTAATAAGGGACTATAATAATGATGACGTGCGAAGCGAGGGGGGCCACTTGGAAAAGTTTGCGCTAACACCTTTTCTGTTTCTGGGTAATTTCTACCAAGATAAGGTATTAAATAACGGAAGCGTTCATCGTCTATTACTTCTTTACCACCTTTTATTACTCGCATAAGATCTCGATGGATCCCCATAAGTGTAACATTTTGCAAAATAACATAGGTACCAAAAACTTTGTGAAGAGGTGACATCTGTCCACATTCACGAAGGACAGTTTTTGACAATCTATAAGCCTCTAATAAAAGAATCGAGAAAGAGACGAGCCCCACTTCAACATCATTAGGTAAAAGAGTATCGTAGGGTAGTGACAACTCATCTACGATGCAACAGCCTACACTGAAAGGATCACCTTCTAAATTAGTATCCTTCTCTTTGGGAGAAGTTGATCCTCTTTGGACCTTCCACCCTAAATTAGTCTCAGCTTTGGTGAAAAACTCTTCGAGCAAACGATTTTTAGGTTCAACTTCCTTTTCTGACTTAAAAGAAATCCCTGATGTTCTAGTTGCCAGCATCTTCTCCACGGTCTGGAAAATGTCTATTATGGAAGTTTGAATAACCTTAACACGATCTAATAAAGATGTACTATCCTTTTTAATAATGATAGTAGAACCCTCTCCAGCCCTTTTATTAGTAGTGGTAGTAGTGATGGAACGACGACGGAATTTGGAGGGGAAATTAAGCTTCGAGGAAAGAGAAGCAGACAGTGCTGCTGCTTCTTTAAGCAAAACGTTAAATTCAACGTTGCCGGTACCGAGTATTGTGGCGCAACGAAGTAATTTTTTATAGAGAGAATGAGCGAGATTGTTGCAGCGGGAGAGGAAGGTCTTGGTAAAACGGTGGTTGTCTTTAAGCAGCAGGGAGGTAAGTTTGGAGGCCTGCTTAGAAGAGGCGTCTAAACAGCGATAAATATACTGTGCATCGGTGATGGATAGGGGTGACGACGTCGCTGTGAGCAGTAGCATAACAGTACCTCACTACTGCCTTGTTTTACAACGAGAAGGAAGTGTCACAGTTACAACGTCTCACCACCACCATACATATTTACTAAGCCGCTGCGGCAGTGCCTGAACCGGTCATACGGCGGCTCACGTAGTTAAAGGTGAAATTGGACATTACTTTAGCATCTCCACCAGCTTCATAAGAGTCTTCATTTCGATCCGTCAGCCAGCAGGCAATATAGGTCCAGACACGGTAAGTCTCAGCACCTCTGAACCAGAACTCACGAGCGGTGAAGGGGAAATTCTGATCGATGAGATCGTTGAATTGAGTACCTTCTCCGGTAAGTCCAAGTTGCACCTCAATTTCCTTGAACCAAAGCTCGGCAACCTTTGCGGTGACAGAAAAACCTGTAACTTTACCCGGTATATAATCGACAGGCTTACCCCACGTCATATTACTTAATTCGTAGATCCAGTCACCTTCACGAGTAAGACCCGTAGGATTCCACGATTGGATTCGACCCACAACGTTACCACCGACTTCGATCGTTATTCCATGGTAAGTTTTAGCTGTTGGAGCATAGACATGTTTGAGATCCAGAGGCTTGGACAAAACACCGTAATGGTTCGAGGCGAACGGTGCATAATTCATTTGTTCAGCAGCCATACCAACTACTCCTTAATAATCTCTTCATTCGCGGGAAGCTGTGTCCGAATATCGGCTCTTCCCACGAGTAGCACCCAGTAAATCTGGGTCGTTAGACTTTTGTTTTCGATATATACGGAATGACGTGAAGCGACAGGATCCGTATATACGTTAAGATTATTTTCCTGGAAATCGTAGGGAAGCTGGTCTCCTGCAGCAACATCGTCGTCGATAACCACTTGACAAAATGTACCGGAGAATAGGGGGTCGTTCCCCATCCCTGCATCTAGGAGCCACTCTGCTTTGAAGTGGGCAAGTCCTGTACTGCGGTTGATCAAGTATAAAACCGGATCGAAAATAGCCTTGGTAGTCGTAAGAACCTGATCTTCCAATGCGAACGACTTTGTGGCTCCAGAATCGACTTGAAAAGAGAGTAAAATTTGAACAGGATAAAGGGCCATTAAGCTTGATCCTTTTCAATTGGCAGGGGGTATGCAATAGCACCTCTTCCACCAAAAGCAGGGTTGTTCGATTCACCACGTCTTTTAAGCATCTTTTCCGTCATTACATTTATTTTCATATTGGTTGTTCTATCGTCGTTGAGCACTACGGTTAATCGTACATATTGATGATGTTGAATAGGTGGATGAAGAAAAAAGAACCGAAAAGAACCCTTTTCTTCATCAAGTTCTTTCGAATAATGCCCAGGACCCGCTGTGATCGAAAACATCACATTATCGGTGTGCATTAAGTCTGCTTTTAACGAAACAAGTTTTTGATTAAGATCAGTACCGTCGTCTTCTTCAACCCACGCCACCACTTCGACGATGTCACTTAAACCCCAATAAGTAGCTCCACCTTCCAGAATCATTTATTACCTGGTACATTATCCATCTTGGTTATCTAGCAGCCTCCCAGAACTTGGTATCGACACTATATACACCGAACAGACGTTTGATCGGATAACGCAGATTGTAGAAGAAGCGGAAGTGATATAACCTTTTATCCGCACCTTTAGTAAACACCTGTGTATCACCACTAGGCGAAATGGGTCGAATCGTCGGCGGTTGCTCCTCCTGTCCATAAGCAGCAATGATATTGGAAGAAACGATGCTGTCGAGAGTCTCTACGAGGAAACTTTGAATCCTTATAATACCTGCAGTAGTACTTGGAGGTACAACACCAACTAGAGCGTCGGTCATTCTTTGTCGAACTTCACGAGTGACCCAGTGTTTTTGGGTCATTGCAGAGATCTCGTTGAGGTCCGGTGCAGTAGTGTCTACAGTAACACTCTCATCCCACCGGAAAATTCCCGAGCCAACGCTTATTGCATAGGTAATAGACGCTGCCCCAATAATCCCGATTTCTGCTTCGGTATAAGTCCGAACGTCATCAAAACTTGCAATGTCCAAACCCAGAATGGTCAGACCCGGATCACTGAAAGATGCGGTTTGTGCCGCTGCGTATCCTGCAAAATACGAACCGTCTAAAGTAAGGCTTGTACTCGTACCATCCTCTAATGTGAGAGTACGTGTAACTTCGTCATGTCCGATAAGAATAACGTTACCCCGCCCAGGATTTTCGCCAACGAATTGGAGCGTCTTACGGGCCAGGTATACAAGAGAATCGGGAGTATCTACATCACCAATAGGTGTACCGATTGGAGGACCAAACCACAATAAACGTTCCTTCTTTTCAAAGGGATCGTTCATTTTGGCAATAGAAGCCTTGGAGTAACCTAATGCATCAGAGTATGACAATACGACAAGATCTGTAATACCTGTCACATGCTCCGTGGAATCGATGGCTCTACGATAATCCGCGATGTTAAAATTCTCATCGCCCGAAGCTGCTTTGACCTGCGTAAAATAAGCACCGAAGAAAGCTGTTTCAAATGCGATATCACCCATAATGTACAGATGGTTATCTGTACTGATCGGAACAAGACCATCTTCCATATCTTCACGAGAGAGATAGAGAGTTGGATTTTCGTACTCAGAGTCTGCCCTCAATCGATTCGCCGTGACGTAATAAACTTGGCCCGGACCGGGTTGGTCACCCACCCATTCATAGTCGATCTGAACATCTACTCCTGGATTAACAAGTCCAAAGGATATATAAGGGGTATTCATAATCCAGGTATAGCTGATAGAGTCACCACCAGATTCCTTGACCCGGATAATGTTAGTAGGTGTCTCTTCCAAAACAATGTAGTAGGAAAGTGGAGTACCTGTAATATTACCTAGAGTATCCAGCTTAATATCGTCAGAACCAATTGTTTCACTGGCCCTTTTCGTAAGAGTCCAATCCAATTCGTCTTCGTTCACACCGTTCCATGTAAACTGATCCGCGGCGGCGTACCGTTCGATATTTTCCAGATTACGAACCATAAGTCGTAGATTATCAGGGAACATCAGAACAGGCGTTTCGAAGTCGGCGAGAGCGAAACTTCCCCAACCACCCTCAAAAGTATCTGTATAGTAGCTGAAACTAATCGAAGTGTTGGCTACTACGGAAGTAACCTGCATCGTATATTCACGATCCTCCAGACCAGCGAATAAAAGCCACGGTGCATTGGCGTCGAAATCCCAACTATCTGTCGGGATATAATTCTGTGTGATGCGATGACGTCTATACTTGGCTTTGAGATCGTTGAGGAAGGCGATACAAGTCAAAAGATCCGCAGGCGTTGTTCCGTCTAACGTATTATTACTCGCACCATAATGCATTGTGGCGAGAAGAGTACTACCCGCATCCCCGATGTGTGCAATATATTGTGCCTGAAGGTCCAAACATAATGTGATGAGTTCTGGAAGTTGATCTTCGGGAAGAACTGCAGTAACATCCGGAGCGGTTACGAGGTGATTACCGCCCGCAATATAATGGTAGTTAGGAATCAGGTCATTGTCGTGGTTGTTGTACTTAGCCTTTTCATCGTTGGCCAGGACATTTGCGGTAGTTAGATCAATAGCGTCTGGAGCAGTGATGGTACTGGTCACCTGCGTGTCAGGATTATCGTGTTCGAGCCCGAAATTAAAGTTGAGATAAACACCCTTTTCTATTTCTACCTTTGCCGTTGTGGCCGAATCATTTTCCTTAACAGTCATACTCCCTTCAGAATAAGGAAGTTCTCCATAACCTGCCCAGCGAATAAGAGCTTCTCTATTAGGAAAGGTGCCACTGGGAGGAATAGCGGTGTCGACTTCGAGATAGTACTTGCGATTATAATCGCTTGTGAACTCGGTGTCGACGTTCAACCAGGTGCGTCCACTGCCTGTGTTATTGGCATTCTCCTCGGGCTCCTCTACTTCCGCCCACTGATTTGTATTTTGGTGTGCAGAAGCAAACTCGATAAGTCCTGGACCCCAGGCATACCAGGAAAAAGTATCACCCACAGCGAAGTTGACGTCGGTTCCGAAAGAAACATCTACCCGAACACCGTCAGACCTATAATAGCCAGGAAGAGGATTGCCCGTAGCATATTGTGTCGAATCGCTCAGACGGATATCAGTGAGATTCACCGATTCGTCTACCTGTAAATAAGGCTTATTAAGCGCGGCATGGGCCGGAACATCTGGCATCGGATCGTTGCCACCTGATTCGTGGCGAACCGTAAGCTCGAAATCCACGATACGGTTGGGAGCCACACCTACAGCAGATATTACTGTCAAATCGTACCAGCGGCTGTAAGGGAAGGTGAACGAAGCCCCTGCATTAAATGTGACAGCTCGATCATCAGGACCGATTGGAATGAGCGTCGTAGCGATGGGACCTAATGTACCGTCAATGAATGCATTTGCACTCCCAGCCACCACAGCATCGGGATCGTTCGGATCACCGATTAGGGAGGTAACAACGCGGTAGTCCACGTTTTGGAGGTATTTATCCTCACCCTCAGTATCACCGACGAGCAACATTTCACGAAGATCATCGAAGGGGAGTTCGTCACGTACGTCGTCATCTACGCTCTGATAGTCGATTTCGTAAGTGGTCGTTTTATCAAATTCTGGGATGCTGATTTCCACAGCGTCATAATTACCTGAACCCGGTTCGGTTTCGATAAAACGCCACTTATCACGTGTAACTTCCTCTCCACCCGCTTTGCGCAGAGAAGCAGCAAGAGTGTCATTCAGCGCATTGTGATTTAGCTGAGCCACGTAGGGCGGAGCAGTACTGAATGTCAAGTCCTCCTCGCCGATGTAGGAACGACGGATACCAACATTCTTAACTCTGGCTAAACGACTGCCTCTACCCAGATAACAGGGAAAACGCGGATTACCCGCTATAGCTACGGGACGAGGAACGCGAACGTACCCGATATATGTTCCTGGTCGTACGTATCGTGTCGTTGTAAGCCGATAATCAGCAGCACCATTGGCCATTATAAATCTCCATGTTTCAATTCGACACCCGTTAGTTAGTAACTACAACGAACGGAAGTCTCTGTCTGTCTATCTACTACGTACTTCTTGCAAAAAAGGAGAAAAGAATGAAAACGAGGTGGATAAATGAATTTACTCATCCACTTAGTTCTTGCTATATAATAACTACAGTTACAGGTCTAACGAACTACTACTTCCACGTCATGTTCCAAAAGCACAGTGGCACCATCAGGTCCTTTGTGTTCCATGACTTGAATGGTGAATTTCCCTAATTTCTTGGCCTTCACAACATAGTGGGTATTGGTTTTGTAAATGATGGCAATACGAGAATCTGACGAAACCACGTCTGAAAGGGCAGGTTCGTAGTTGAATTCAATAGGAATTATTGTTCCTACTTTAATTGTGTCGGGAAAAAATAGTGCACTTTCCCGTTGTGTAGGTTGATAACGAGGATCATTTCGATAATAAATATAAGCCGAGTTCTCGAACCATGTTTCAAGACTACAAGTAACTGTCCAAATTTGATCCTTAACATCTCCATGTAGAGCAGTATTGGATTTGGCACTCATTCTGTGTGTAAGAGGTAGTCGTACTTCCCAGTAAATTCCCTTATCATTAGGAGCGGGCTTGAGTAAATAATTTACGGTGAACTTTTGACCCAACTGCCCAAAAATGGCGGATAAAAAAGCAGCCAAGTCTCCACAAGTCTGCTCTTTTAACGCTGCACAAGTAATTTCAATAGGGATCATTACATCGTCGGTGATCCGGACATTCTGAGAACCAAGATCATCTCCGGTAGCGAAACCTTCTGAAAAACCACCAAGAGAAGAGGGAGTATAGTCGTAACCACTATCCTGGATAAAAATTTGAGGGGGACGCTCCCGAACTTCATCTGCGAAGCGTGCTACTTGAATATACTGTTTGAACGAACTCCGAAGTTGTTTGTCTCTTTTTACCGGATTACTGGAGAGAGTCTCATTAACTACGTAGTCTACAGCGTAGGTAGCGAAGTAATTAAAGAACTTTTTGAACACCCCTTCCGGAGCCATACACTCTTCGATATATTTCTGAACCGCCCATTTTGTAACTGCAGGGTACTGTGTAATATCTTTTTCATTTAACGCAACAAGTGCATCTCTAGCCATGTCATCGACCCGAAGGAAATCTCTACCGGGCCGTGTTTGTTCAGGAGGCTGGGAAGTTGTAGTCAAGAACTAGACCTTCGTCCTTTTTTGTTCTTTCAATCCACGATAATACGCAGTGTAGAAATTGGAACAACGTGGGAGCCAATTGGTGATGAATTTTTTATCTTGCACGAGACGTCTGGCTTTTTTTAACCGCTTACGGACCTTTTTAGAAAAGACGCACATATAAAAATACTCACTACCCTTAAACGTATTCACCTTCGACTCGATGTAACTATCAAGGACTTTTCCACGGGTCCAGTAGTAAGTAGCAATAGAAGCTCCGTAACCCTGTAATTCCCACTCAGAACGGAAATATGCGAAGGGAATGGGACTGCTCAGAAGGAGACCTGTGCTGAGAGGGATAAAACCGCTCCACCAAGGAATTGTGCTAACAAAAGCACCTACAGCGAAAAATGGTATTGACAACAATGTGAAGGCCACGGCATAGACAGGAGTGCCTAGAAGGTATAAAGCCCCCCATACAGGACCCCAGAACGTCTTCTCTTGGCTCGCATGAGTTCCTTCATGCATATGGACCCGCCAAGACCTGAAGTGCTCACCAGGATAGGATTCTTCAGGCCAGGCATTAGTATTGTTAAAATACGTCCAGAATCTCGTCATGTAATCGGGACAAAAAGGTTTCAACACCTTCGCAATGGTTCTGTGGATCCACATGTCTTTCTTGGCACGAACATTATATTTAGGGAAAAACTTTTGAGTCACCTTTTCAAGATGCTCAAAAGTCTTTTGATCATCATCATCGTTATTGTTCGTAGACATGGCGCAAATATCCCATCCGATAATATGAAGTATCTAATACTTACTATAAGATAACCTAGACAAAATGGAGGAGAAGAGGGGTAACTGACTAGCTGGCTAGAAAGAGGTTTGGATCTCTTCTTTGACGCATCGACCCAAAACGAAAGAAGCCCCCTTGTCGTTGATGAGGCAACAAGGGGACTAGTAGAGAAGGGAAAATGGTCCTATACTGAATAAATAGGACTGAAGAGAATGTTGATGCCAGGAATCGAACCTGTTATATATAAAGAGGTACCTTTTACCTACAACACATCAACAAAAATGTGGCAGCTCACAAGGGTGGGCAACCTTGCTTATGCCACTGAGGTTCTTTCAAGGCAATTACCAATAACAGAGCCTACCAAACTTACATCGTTTGGTGGAAGTGTAGTTATTGACGGATACCTACCAAAACGAGTTACTATAATCGAGTAACTTACGAGAAGCACTTAATTCGAGAGTACTTCGGTCCCTAGCTGACCGCCCACTCGCCCTGAGTTAGCTAATCTCAAGTTAGATACGAGCCGTAGAAGTGCCAGCCCTTCTACTAAACACACACCCCGGATAACTCCGGAGTTTTTACACTACCTGAACCCAACGGCGTTGTCAACCAAAAAGTTTTTATTTTAACTTACGTCGTACCTGAGATAGTATTTTTCCCATCACGTTCTTTCCCTTCCCATCCTTTCCGGTTCCCCAGAACGAGTCCCAAGGGGAATCTTCTTGGATAGATCGTGATCCCGTCTTTTTCAGTTTCTCCGCTAAATCGGCGTGTTGACGAAATTTCAGAGCGACGAGCTTTGTCATTATATCTACTTTGACGTTTTCCCAATCGGAACGCATCGGACATCGACGTCCAAGACGTTTAGCATCTCCCGGAGTTTTGCTTTCAAGGATTTTCTGTCGCCACTTTTTATCAAGGGTTTTGAAATATTGAAAGCCGTGTTCGACTGTGCGAAATAATAGATCCGCATCGTACCGGATTGGAGAACCATAGAAATTACTCATCCACCTATAACGACGATCCGAGATGAACTTTATAGGTTTGCTCATCTTTCTATTTCCCCTCTTTTAAAATAATTTCTTCATCGCTTTCTTATATTGTTTCATAGCATATTTAATACGTTTCACCGCAATTTCTACATAGTCTAGATCTAGTTCTATTCCGATAAAACGGCGTTTTAGTATAATAGTAGCCACTCCTGTCGTTCCGGATCCCATGTAAGGATCAAGTATAATATCTCCTTCTCTGGAACCGAGAGTTACTAAGTAAGAAAATAGTTTTACAGGTTTTACTGTAGGGTGATGATTCTCAGCTATAGTCGGAGCCTTTCCATCAATTCTTGAAGGTTTTGACATACGACGTCCACGATGTAATGCAGTCGGGTCAGATATTTTTTTTACCATACCGTCAAGACCTGCGTTCTTCTCACGCTTACTTGCCTTCGGGACGATTAAGTTAGGGAAAACCTTCTGTACAGCTTCGGGAAGAAGACCAATACGATGAGCAAACCAGACATCTAAATCGAAGAAGCGAGAAAAAGATCCTGAATCACCAACGGTCCTCCCCCCTGTCATCTTAGGCATTGGGCCTGTGTAACCTTTTCGATTTTTACGTCGTACCCCCGCCTTCATTTTACCACTTGTACGAATCATACCATCATTTAACACATCATCGCTTACTAACACGTTTGCTGGAAAGCGACCCGCAGGACTGATTTTGATCCTGTCCCCTACAGTAGTAGAACCTTTAGGTAGTCCTGGTCCTTGCTTTGATGGACCTGTAAACGCCCTGCCTTTTCCACTTGTAAACCATGAAGGTGGATATTCATTACCCCAGTCCGTCGGAATCCGACAATCATCTAAATGGGTACAACCTTTCCCATTAGCAAGAGCTTGGTCGAGATAAGTCTTCTCATCGAGAGGCTTCATTACTACAAGGATCGGCTCTAAGGCTGGCTTGAACTGTGCTCCTGCATAAGCCCCTTCTAATTTCTTAGCTTCTTCCGTCACGGCAACAGTTGCATTTGGTTGATCCTGAACTACACCAAATTTAGTCCGGCGTTTCTCCTTATAGCGTTTTCCAGTATAACCCCCCTTTTTCTGATTTGGAACTGAACTTGTTCCTACGACTGGTCGTTCTACACCAGCCCGCTTGTCCACTGCTTTAGAAAGGTTTTGACTTTTTGGAAAGCCTGATGCATAAATCCAGGTCAAAAAACTATACCCCGTTACAAAACCAGCTTCTTTAAGATTGAGAATCATCTGAGCAAGGCAATCTTGTCTCGGTGTACACAGGATAAAAGCGAAAGCACCTGGTTTGAGCACTCGGAGACATTCCTGCCAGACAGTAACAGAAGGAACCGCTGCATCCCATTTTGCACCCATAAAGCCAGTTGAATCACCATCACTACTATTACTAGAGCGTTTTGGATCGACGGAAGTAAGTCCATAAGGGGGATCGGTGCAGATGAGATCGACGCAGTTGTTAGGAAGGTCTTTAAGTCGGTCCAAACAGTCTCCCTGATGCACCGTATTTGTCTCTGGGGGCATTTCCCCTTTGTGGACATCTACTGGACCGTACTCGGTCTTGAGCCAGCGGAGAAGCTGTTTTGCCTCCTTCTTAGAAACAGAAATTAGTCTGTAGTATCCTCGCTCAGGTTTTGTACCCAATTCTTCAGAGAGATTCTCAGAACAGGCCAAAGCCAAATTGAACTTATGAGATTTCTTTTTAATGTACCAGAATTCTGTCATTGTAAAAAGGTTTTACAACAATGAAGGAAAGTCGATCAGTACTGTATTTCTTCAGATTTGGTTAAAAGAGAGATACCTAAACTAGCGGCAACGCGGGGTTCTAAATTGAGAATAATACCGGGGAAGCCCTCTCGTTCTTTCGCTTTAATAGTCAAGCGCACCTTACCCTCCTTTATTTCTACTTTAAGATCGAATTCAGCATCACCGTTTTGTCGTCGATGGATTTGACGGGTGTTAGTGAGAACTTTTAAGTTTTTGTTAGGATAGTCATTTTTGTTAGAAGAGGTAGGTGTATCCATAATATGTCCTAATGGGCCCGGTGGTAATCGAAACCACACCCACGGTTTATGAGACCGGCGCTCAACCTTTGAGCTACGAGCCCTGATTTTATTTGTTTTTAGTCTCTATCTCTTCAACAATACCATAGGCCCGATTTTTAAAAGCAACCCAATGTTCCCAAAAACCAGGAAGAGTATCGACAAACGCTTCCCATTCAGGCCCTGGCCCTCCGTTACTTACACAGTGCTCTTGGAAGGTGTTCATGACTTGACTAATTATTTTCTTCCTGTCCTCATCAGAGGTCAGTAAGTAGTTGTTCCACGCCGTTCTGTAGATGTCTTGAGCCTCTTCGACAGTTATCATAGTTTTTCACCTGGCCGTTCTTGCCAAATTCGTTTAATAGAATTATTTATGTTCAATTCCGGGACAACCGTGACTGAGGGGGAAAGGTAACAACTTCATTTGCCCGAGGCTAAGAACCAGTTTCTTCCCACACTTTGTACAAACGTACTTTGTATATGTAACTGGCCTGCCATCGATTCGAATATTATCACAGACCACAACTATACCGTTATCGAGATCGTAATTATGTTTACGGAATTTTGTTTTGAGTCGTTGCCACCATAAAAAGGGCATATGTGCTTCTCCCTTACCAGTCACTTTTCAACCGCAATCTTATTTTGTTAATTATATAAAGAAATGCCTCTGTATTTCCCAGAGCATCATCTATAGTAATCTCTTCTAAGACTATTTATTATCGTCCAGTGGACCCGCTGAGGTAGTTTTTTCTTCTCAATTGTTTTTCATCTCGCGTCTTCCTGTACTTTCTTTTGCAAGGGCGTTAGTACATTCCTTTAACTCAGAACGAAGCTTGTGATTCTCTAGTTGAAATTCTTGAAGCTCCTGTTGAAGTTCCAACATATTCAGGCCAGAAAGCTCCAAAGCTTTTTCATATCCTTCTTTCATCTCTTTTAGCGCGGTCCGTATTAACTCACAATTGGGACATGGATCCCTACGATCCGCTTTTAGTTTGCGCTGTCTATCCTTCACAGATGGTCCACCATTTGTTGAGTCACTATGGTTAATCATTAGTCATCACCTTCAGTACTGTATCCCCGGCATAAAGGATCAGAGCTTGGGCAAATACCGTACCTAGTGTTTCCTGAGAAATAGATACACCGCCTTGAAGAGTCCAACCATCATCTATATAGTCAAGTGCATCACGGACGAGTTGCATCCGATCCATGTTGTATAAAATATGATAGTCTTCGATGACCTTTTTCTCATTCATCCTTTACTTCCTTTCTCGAAGTATGACTCATAAGCAATAATGAGATTGTTCTCTACATCTTCATCTTCTGGTAAGTATAGATAAGCTTTCAGAGAATCCATAACTCTCCAGAGTTCTTTTACTTCAGTTATCAAGAGATCAAGTGGATCGCCTCCAAGAACTTTGAGTTCTCCATTTTCACGAGCGGCTTTCAGAAAACTTTCCAACATTTCTCGTCGTTCCTTAGCCATCATTCTATCTCCCTCGAATTGGAACTTCACATAATAAGTACTTATTTAAAGAAATGAAAAATGGTGATACACAACCCGGGAATCGCTAATGGCGTCTCCACTTACAAAGCGCGTGGCGTCTCGCTAGGTCGTGTACCACCAGGCTGAGTAGGACTTGAACCCACATCTCTCGGGGTTTCCGAGAACTCTACCTAAAAATATATTTTAAGGTCATGACTCCTCAAATATATAATCTTGAGCTATCAGCCCATATTTTCTCAACGAAAGAGAACTATAATGATGGTTCCTTTTATTAACGAGGAGGAACCATCAAGAACCTCAAATCAACTTGCAGCCTTTAACAATAGTCGGTCAGAGAGATGGGAGAGCTGCTAACCCTATCTGTACCAACCGTAACGGTCAGGTTACCCGCTAGCCGCCGTTACACAGCATCACGCCTGCCCACCTTCCCCAAGCATATCCTTATGGCCTAGCGAGGGGAAAGCTTGTTGCAGGTCTGTTGAGAACGGTATGAAAGTAAGTTCCCTTCTTAACTCCACCACTGTCATAAAGGTTTCTACGTTAAGCATGGTCAAGTGATTCTCTTGGATACCTTTTCAAGTCTATAAACTTAGTTAATAGTCATTTCTAAAGATGAATTTAACATGTTCGATCAGAAAAGTCAAGGTTTTCTGTGGAATTATGTTCAACCCCTCCCTTCTAACCATTTCGCAAACGGGCAGATGAACAAAGGTCATTCGTAAAAATAACAGTACGTACACGATTCCGATAAAAGAACCGATCTTTTAAGGTGTCGACTCGCCTTGAAGACTGACCCTTAGTCAGATACGTACTTAGTGGGCAATGTAGGACTCGAACCTACGAAAACTTCCTCGGTGTAAACGAGGCACTCTACCAACTGAGTTAATTGCCCAAAAGAGGTAATTATGTAATTTGCTCCCAAAAATCAGAAACAATCTTCTGATACGGTGAACCAAATAATTTATGGGAGTAACAGCACCTCCTCGTTCATAACTACCTACCTTCGACCAACAGTTCAAGAATAATAATTGATTAAAATTCTGTGGTGGTTCGACTCTCTAGAGGCCGGATAATTTTTTATCCCAAATAGCCCCCGCCACAGGCAGTTCTAGATCTATCGTCGAACCACCACAGAAAAAGAAAGAAAAATGTTATTCATAAAAATGCCCACAGAGAGAATCGAACTCTCACGACCGAAGTCACCGGCTTTTAAGGCCCGCGTGTCTACCAGTTCCACCATGTGGGCTGAGCAACTAAGAATTTTCCAACAGTCTTTCTTAGGACAGATCTCTAAAAAATATGTACCGAGCAGGCTTTCGCCGAACACCATTGGTTACCCGGTACAGGGTTGTAATAAAGTCGGGAAGGGGATTGGAGCAATAAGGTCCGTCCCGTTCCCTCTTGCAACAAGCTTACCTTGTAACTAGCTCTACTTGTTACTTTGACCACAATTTTTTCACCATCAAAGGTGGCCCAAATTATTTGATGGCTAGTTGGTTCGTTAATTACATCTCTTTTTTGGAAAGCCAATTTCCGTGAAGTTACTCACCAACAAATCTCACTTCACGCAGCATTCCTCATCACAGTTTCTCTTTTTTCTTGACCTACAAAACCGTGAACAAAACTCGATCAAGATCTTGATTAGTTCATATTTTTTGTAGTAGGCCTCTCCGGGATACAAAGCAAGCAAATCTACCCGTTCAGTTACTACTACTCACCCACCAAGCATTAGTAGTGACAACCTTTTGGCCGCTAACGCGGGAACTCGACCAAAAGCAGCAACATGTTTCATCATTGAGGGGGGGACCTCGTGTCTATATGTTAGACAGTCCAGCCTCTAGAAACTACTTGCCGGATACTGGAACCAAACTCTAAATACGAGACTAACATAGTCTTAAATCGTTGTCAAGGAAAAAATCCTGTGAAGGGGAGTTAACTGACTGAAGGAGCCCTTCTTCACAGGTTATGACGGGAAGCACAAGGGGGATTCCATCCTTGCGCAACGACCTTCAGCTTCGTTGCCTATTTAACATCCCGCAATTGCTTCCACTGGTTGAAATCGTGCTCGGGAATATTTGGATCAAGAAGGAGCCCCGAGCACCTCCATCAAGGTAGTCACTGACTTCGGGAATCGAACCTACCAGGACTTTCTCGTTGAAATGATTGGCCATCCATTCCAATCCGTCAGTAACCACGTTCCGAAAAACGCGCCGGGCCGGGACTTATATAAAACTGCCCATTTACTCCTCAGACTAATTCCAGGCTTCCCGTCTGGGGAGACCCGACTGCAAACAAAAAGTACATAAAAGGTGTGCTACTACGCCTAAGAGGGATCCGGCCTTACCAGTTACGGAGCGCCTTCACACTTAACCGAAAATACTCCTACTTCAGCGGATATGGGGAGAGCCACTCCCAAGCTTTTTTGTATAAGTAGCGTGCTTATACGTTCAGCTTATCCGGACAGTGAGATTAACAGTCGTATTCAAACCTCTCACTCAGAATCCCGGCAGTAGGTCTTCGCCTCACTCTTTAAAGATGGCTGCCTTTAAGCCAACTACCTCCTATGTACCAACTAACTGGCACGACCTGGACTCGAACCTATCCTGCAAAGTCCGGCTGACAAACACCAGCCAAGTAAAAACTCGATGACAGGAGCAGGATTCGAACCTGCGACCGCGCCTTACTAAAACAAGCTACCATATCGTTGCATCGTTGTCAAGAAAAAAGTACACGGGGGCAAAATTTCACTTTGCAAGAAGACATTATCACCGTTGGATCAATCATTTAGTCTCGTAGCTATTTCCTTGATTAACCTTACTTAATATAAAGGCCGTTTGGTCGTAGAGTGGCCAGCTCTATAAGCAACTATTTTGTCCCGGTACTCTTCTTCCCGGATCTTGACATCATAGTCCCGACGAATAATTAGGGCGCCTACTCGGCACCTCCACCAGGACAACACATTATTGAGTCCGTGTTCCGAAGACTGTATAAAAAGTGGTGAGCCAGTATGCCACCTCTACTGAGGAACAAGCAGACAGATGATCTAAAAGAGATACTTTATTTTGACCGACAGAGATACGCACCACCACATGCCTCCTCTGCCTCTGTTTAACTGTCATGGTGGTCCATCTAATAGCGACGGAGTACAGTTTTAACAGTCCACCACAAAAATTAGGTGGGCCCGGTTAGTAGTAACAGCTCGATAATAAAACGAACCTTCTACGATCCCGAACCGACAGGGGACCACCACAGCCGTCCCTGCCTCCTCTCTCCACCGAGTGGTGACTGGAAGTAGCATTACTGCTCAAATAATTCCCAGATCGGATTTGAGAGAGGTCCACCGATAGTCCCGAGGAGAGTCGAACTCCTGCAACTTGGGCGAAAACCAAGTATCCTAACCGCTGGATCACGGGACCACTTTCGAAACATTGTCAAGAAGGACGTGACGGGAGTCGAACCCGTGTCCAGAATATGTTCCACCAAGGTATCTACGATCATAGCTGCTTTTCTTAATTCCATCCCAGCATTCCCTGTAACAGCACAGTCGACTGGGCTTTGTGTGGAGTGCTTATCTCGTGCTCCCGTCTCACCACAGAGCGGAAGGCCACCAGTCCGATTTAATGACGCCTTACACCAAATACCTCGGACAGAGTTTTTGGGAAGACGCTGGCCTGATTAAGCCGCTTTCGCGACCGCCAGAGGAACGCTGTTATCGTTCGCGTTTCTTTCGCCCCTTTACGGTGGGTGGCATACCTTAATCGCAACCTTGATTTTCCATCCCTGTCGAAACCATTTCACGCCCGTAAGTAAGTAATAATGGATCCACTTTAATTAGCAGAACTGTCTAAAACAACCCGTGGGATCCGGTACGGGTCGAAAAGACTCTGAGCAGAGTTCTAGGTTCACACACCCACTTAGACAAACCCAGATACAATCTAATGTGGGTAAAAATTCAGCTCTTCCCATCATCGTCATCATCGTTATCGTCACCTTCTAAAACCACGAGTTTTAGTTGGGGGGAGAGACGATGGGAAGAAGCACTGTCGTTATTACCATTTTTGACATCATATTGCTTTTTAGTTGTCAAAGAACCTTCTACGTATTGCTCGTCATCAACTATTTTTAGATGGCGAGGTTTATTATCTGGAGTCTCTTTTGTTTTACAACAATAGTCTTCCAAATAATTTTCAAGATCCAGGGGAATTATACTACTACTATTATTCCGAACTTCCTCCTCCATCAACGTTTTTCTCACCACCTCGGGCAGTGAGTGTGCAAACAATATTCCTTCTCTTTTTCCAGCAGGAACAAGATACCAAACAGCATCCCAAGGAATGGCACAATGATGAGGCCTCCGTTCAAAGGAGAGTGTTACCTCTATTCCATTTTCGTCGACAGCCAAATCTTTTAAGGGAATGGGCATGTCGAGTCCGAAAAGTACTGTAAGAGCGGACTTTCCTTGGTACTCACTCGGTATTTTAACACCGACAGCTCGGGTGTCAAAAGTAAGATAAATACGACCGTATTGAAGTAGGTTCTCAAAAGCCTTCTTCTTATACTGTCGCGTCATCTCAACATCACTAGGTGGTGTTTGTTCCGTCATATCGCTGTTAACTCAACACCACCTAGCAACTCCGATGTTTATAAAAAGAGCATACAGAACAATGTAGGTGATGTCAAGAACTTTTTGAAAATAAATAATCATTGTCGACTTTAGTTGAGAAAAGTTCTTACTAAAGGATAACTATTCAAGGTTCTTGCCTGTTTATCTCAAGGTTCTTCGTACCGGCGGATGTTGTAGCGCTAGAGAATCTCGTTCACGTCTACGTTATCTAAAATTTTGAAATTCTTTTTCTCCCATTTTTCTTCGGTGCGGAGAAGCACCTCTCCTTTCTGGATTGGTAGGAAGGGGGCCCCGGCTCGACTAACTTTTCTCAACTAAAGTCCGATTCCGAAATCTTTTTGAGTATCGTAGTGGGTTCCTTGAAAACCGAAGCCTCCCAACCGGGCGACGCAGCGGCGGCGACGAATAATCAATTCTTGAAGTGTCTCGGGGCCCCTAAGCTTTTTTGCGTAGATACAACGAGCCTGTAAATCGGCAATGAGGTTGATCCGCCCCTCCTCATCGGTCCAGGCCACTTCTTGGACGCACCGTCGCATCGCCTCACGAGACTTATCACGGGGATACTTAGTACCGTTATACTGCGACGTCTTGGAAGTCACTTTGATCCCGTATACTTCTTCATAGATAGCGATACAAGCATCTTGGTCGGGAAGTAATTCGTTCTCCCAACGCAGCAAACCTTTTCCATCCCAAATACGAGGGAAACGCGAGGAGAATTGTCCTACCTGACCACTGTTCACCGCAAAATCACAGGCTAAGGCAAGAATGCGCTCGTTCCAGGGATTGAGTGTATCAGGTAGATTCTCTGCATCTTCCACACCGATATCAATACCGATGATTTTGAGATTACGAATCGCAGGTCCGATTACGTATTTATTCATATAATCGTGAAGCTGCACTTTTCGACCCGGTTTTGATGCAAGGAAGTCTGCAATTTCTTCGGGTCGTTCAGGATCGTGTTTCCACAGATCTTTTCGACCCGCCATGGCAAGCAAGATACCAATAGAACTTCCCGCCATATTACCGTCCATACAGTTACAATTCCAAATACCATAATTTGGCCAGCCCTCGAATCCAACAATGTTCCAAGCACCAAAAGCGTTTTGCCTTCCACAGTTTTCAAAACTATTCTGTTGTTCGGCAATGCGCCAACGGAGGGGGGGACGCCAATCGCCGAGCTGTCCCGTCATCTTGCCCCATGTACCACTGCCGATCTTGTTGTCGGGTTTTTTACCGGGGTAGAAGTGCTCTTGAACCGCAGTAGATGAGTCTGTGAAGGACTGCCCTGTGATCCCATCTACAGTACCTGCGGCCATGTCGGGCTTGCCGAGAACTTCAGCGAGCTTGTTGGCTGTGGCTTGATAGAGCATGGCACGGGGAGTACGCTGTCCACGTTTGACAATGAAGTGACTGTAGGCAAAAGGTTCCATATCTGGTTTCTCCTCAGGTTCCCTAACAGAGGGATCTGGTTGTTCTGGTTCTTCCGGTGCGTCGGCCTGGATGGGTTGAAGTAACTCGACATCTTCCACATCGACTTGAATATCAATACGTGCTACACAGTTGATACCGTTGGTACGGCTCTCCATCGTAGGTTGAATCGTCACCTGGTCAGCGGCAACGTTTCTCACTTGTACGACTGACCCTTCTTCAAGTCGAAGGTAGAGTTCAAAGCCGTCGTGCTTGTGGGAGTATTGGGCCATCTTCTTGAGACGAACCACATCACCTGCTTTCAATTCAATATTGTTGCTCATATTTTCTTTCCTTTCACGATTTCGACACGGTCCCATTCTATCTTTTCAAGATCAAAATCTACAGTAATATAAGCTCTCATAATATGATCACAAGATTCAACGGCACGACATGTGATTATATTATCTATGTTTTGTAGCACAACAAGCTCATGCCCTTTTCCCATCTTTAAATCCACGGTCCATAAAAGGTTTCGATCCTCTTCGACCCCTTCAATACCTTCACTAGCAAAAATGTTATAAGGCTCTTTTAGCCGAATAATATCTCCAGGCCGTATTTTTACATCTGGACTCATATTCTTTTCCTCATCTTCACCGCTTTGGGATTAAGCCATAATGATTCAGTTCGTTTTTGATCTTTTTTCACCTTGCCAACACCTTTGAGCCCGGTTGCTTTTGTTCGTGCCACAACCATACAAGTAGTACTTTTATCATATCTCTTCCACTCAACTTCTTCCAACTCAGCATAGATTTCATTAGGGTAGCCCGAGATAATTACAGAGCCTCTCAGATCCTGTATCTGTTTTACAAGATCTTGGTGATCCACAATGGACATCTCATATTTGTAGCTTCCGTCTCGTCTAGTATCTGGAACATAAGGAGGATCGAGATAATAAAGCGTTGTCGGACTATCATATCTAAAGGCCCTTTCCCAAGAACTCCTGAGTACTTTCACGCCCTGCAGTCGTTCAGAAATTCGTGGTAGAATTTCGATAACCCTTATATAATGTTGGACCGTTGATGCCATACCATTAGAACTATGTCCTATTGACATTCCCCATGCCGTTTTATCAACCATACCCCCAAAGCTTTGTTGAGAACAGATAAAGAACGAAAAGGGATCCTTCTTACCATCCAAACATCTATTTCTAAGTTGACGACTGTATGGAGCGTAAACAAGCTTTTTTAAAAACTCCTCTCAATCGTCTCGTATTTCTCGGAAAAGACGGACAAGACGGATATCAATGTCACAGTAAACTTCCTTTTTTGAGCGAGGCTTCGATAGGAGAATAGAAGCTCCTCCTCCAAAAGGTTCTACATAAACTGTGTGAATCGGAAACTTCGAGATCACCCAGGGGGCAATCTTGCTTTTGCCACCGAGCCAACGTATAGGACTACGAATCGCCAAGATAGTAAGATTTTACAAAAGAGATAGTTACCTTTGCACTTCTCTATCAAGATAAATTTTAGGCAACATATTTTCTGGTTTCCATTTTGCTTTCATCTCCTTTAGGTCGTCAAAAGAAACTTGGTATTTTCCATTAGTATTATAACCACCGTCCCCTTCCTCTAAAGGAGTAACACTGTCAAAAACAACTTGACCCACTCTACGTCCCACAACGAGTGGAATCATATGATACTGCAAGTTATTTGTAATCTCTAACGTCCAACGATTATGATAAAATACATCTCCCAATCCTGCGCATCTAATTATCTCCAGTGCATTTCTACCAATGGAGCTTCGAGCTGCTATACGTGTTGTAAGAAAATTGCAGTTAGAACCTATAAACTCTTCAGTATGGGCTAAGATACTTTCACCGGGACGAATCAAGATAACCAAATTGTCTGGAGAAATACCTTCAAGATCTCCTAATTGAAACCAGGGATAAAGAACTTCTGAGGCACGACGTGCCTTCTCTAACTCGTAAATGCTCTGTACATGATCCGGATCGTACATGTTATATAAAAACCGAGGCTCGACCTGACCGTGGAAAGTGGGGAGACCAGAATTGAATCTTTCTCTGTAAATCCATTTCCCCAATCTAATGTCATAGGAATTGGTCCCCACACTTTCAGGATCAAAGGGGTCAATAACAAGGTTCCCTAACTTGTATTGTTCCAAAATATCAGGACGGCTTAACATTCCTCTTATAAATGTCATATAGGTCACTCCTCAATCAATTGTCGTTAATAGAATCTAAAGAGATTACTCGTTTAGGTTTAGTCTTTTTGTCCACAAAAGCTAGTACTTCTTCTTGGCTCTTTACTCGACGTGTTCCTGTAACGTCGATGACGATATTCTGGGCTCCTACACGCCACAATTTACGTCTACCCAAACTATTAACATTCATCTCTTCAAAAGAACGTGTCGTTACAAAAACATCACCGTTGCGTCGCACCACAACTTTGGCTACTTTTCCTTTTGCTCGCCGAATCAGTCTCGGTTTTGTATTGGGACGTGTTAGAGTAAGTCCCCCCAATTTTGTAACCTTCTTATCTTCAAAACATATATACACATCGTCGTCTTCTCCAACACCCACAACGAATTCAATTCTATCTTTATTAACGAGCCCTCTGAAAGCATTAAATTGATCTCTCTTTTGCTTCGGTGAAAAGAAAACGTACTTACCTTGATGACTCACGACGAGCACACCCTCATCATGGCCAGAAGCAATCCCTACCACCTTAGCACTGGAGAGACTAAGTTTGTCGAGATAGGACAAGGAGGCACGACTAACCGTGTTATCGTTTTGAACAATCACTACCTCATTACTGGATAGTACTATATCAAGATAGGGCCACTTTGCTTTGCTACGAATAGGAGGTTCAGAGAAGGATTCGATTTTGCCCCGGGCCGTTACTCCGACATAGTACAAAGTGTCTTTACCATTTTGCAGATCATCGAGATTTTTACGTAGTCGAGTACCACGACTATCATCACTACCATACTTATCCCGGATTTCAACGATACGGCGTTCCACCACACCATCAATATTTTTGAGGTCGACCCGTATCGTTTTGATCTCGGCTCGGATCTTCCTGATTCGGTCCTTTACATCTTCTAGATTCATCCTGGCTAGAGAGCCAAGAGCCATTGTCCAAATTACTTCGGCCAAGTTTTCGTCCACTTCGAGTAACTTAGCCAAATACTTGAGTCCCATCTTTTTAGAATTGACTCTTTTAATGATCTTAATCACAGCATCAATTTCCAATATTGCTTTGGCCCGCACATTTTCTACAGCAATTTTCTTCTTCAATTCGACGTAGCGGGCTTTGAGTACTTTCTTTTCAACGTCACGTCGGAAATTGAGCCACTCTTCCAACATTGATTTAAGATTGTAGAGACGTGGATGGCCCTTAGAGTCTAGTGCATATAATTGATAACTTATCGAAGTGTTAAGAAGTGGTAGTAAACGGTCTCTAACGACTTGAGGGTCTTTAAATTCAACAGTGATCCTCGTTCCTGTTTTAAGAGAAGATTCGTCATTAGCCGGAGCTATGACCAACTTCCGTTCTCGTAGAGCTTCTGTCTCTTTAAGAAAACGTGTCCCATTAAATCCTGGGGCCTTCCCGGTAATAACAAGCTTTTGGGAACCTTTCCTAAGACCTTCCTCAATTTCGTAGGTACAACTATATTGAATTTTCCCTTTACCCGTTTCATATAGAGAGGCATAGTCCTTCTTTTTAGAGAGTAATACACCTACTCCTGCATCTGGTCCTTTTATGTATTGAAGAAGATCGTTGATTTCTAGATCAGGATTAGCTAAGAGGGCCTCAGCAGCGTTAAGCACCTCCCACAGATTGTGGGGAGGAAGCTTCGTTGTCATACCTGTAGCAATTCCTTGTGCTCCGTTAATAAGGAGAGTCGGGATACGAGAGGGAAGTACTAAAGGTTGTTCCAATTCTCCTGTATAGTTGAACTCCATATCAGCTATATGGATGTCGTCAAAGAATCTTTCCGCCACTTCTTCCAGCTTCGTCTCGGTATAACGTGGAGCGGCATGTCCTTGAGGTAGTAATTTATTGGGGTTACCAAAGTTTCCTTCCGCCACGACAAGAGGATAATGCTGCCAATGAAGATTTACCAACGCATCATATGCTGCAGCATCACCATGAGGGTGATAATTACCTGTCGTATCCCCTGTTACTTTGGCACATTTAGCAGGGATAGCCTTGGAAGTTTTTTTGAGAACCCAAAGAGCCCAGAGAACGAGACGTTGAACAGGTTTAAGACCATCACGTACATCAGGGATTGCCCGATGCATAATGGTGTAAAGTCCATGTTCCTTAACATCTTCTCGTACTGTTTCAACTACAGATTGTTCGTCAACAATAATAATGGTCTTACTATTCATCTGTTTTTTTCTTGGGAGGTCTTCCGTGTTTCTTAGTGAACTTTCCGGTTGTACGTTCGATAAGCTTTTTGAGATTACGATCCCACCTCTCCTTTTCCGATTCGGAGAAACCGATTCCTACCGGAGTCTCAGGATATGTATATTTATTATCATCCATAATATTAAGTTAACCTTTCTTTCCACGCGGCCTCCTCGTACCGTGAATATTCTGTGGAACCGTTCGGTATAATACAAAAAGGTAAGGAAGTAGAACCGTGCTTATCTTCCATTTCCTTTAAAAAGTTGTCTATCCGTTCTCTTTCTTCCAAAGTAAAATAAGGAAAATCAGGATACACATCAGTCCGGTTCATCCTGCTCATTCCACGGCCCCTTCCTTTTTACATTGTCTTCCAGTTCTGTCCAATAGCCACCTAGCATGAAACCATCAGAAGTTCTTGTATACGTACGTGTTGCACCACATTTACGACATTTATCTGTTATATAAATCCCTTTACTATCTCGATGCACAGTACCTACGAAGTCAAGATGTTTGTATCCCATTACTCGATGACCCCAAGAATCTCTCGACGTATCTCAACATTGGGGCCCATATATTCTAGTATTAACTCACGGTCGCCCTCGTCTTCCCAGTATACTCTAGCTATGTCTCTAGTCTTTGGATCTAGACCGCACGCTTGCAGATCTTCAGCATTCATCTCTCCGAGACCTTTGAAACGTGAAATACGACAGTTAGGAGTACCTAACGATTTTTGTACAGCATCGACTGTATCACCATAAGCACACTTGTTCGCTGTGACGCCACGAAATAATGGATTACGTACGGCGTAAATCATCCCCTCTTCAATTAACTGTGGAAAGAACTTGGCAAATAAAGTGAGAAGGAGAGAACGAATATGACGACCATCAGGATCGGCGTCGGTAAGGATGAAAATACGAGAGTGACGAGCTTTTGCTAAATTAAAAGAAGGACCTACTCCCGTCCCTAGAGTTTTGATAAGACCCCCCAACTCCTTATTAGCTACAGCATCTTCGAGGCCACCTTTTTTTGCCACATTCATAGGAACACCTCGAAGAGAAAACACTTCTTGGAAATGGACAGGCTTACCCTTTTTACGCTTGAGCATCACCCGTCCATCCACCACAGTCCCCGCTGCCGAGTCTCCCTCTACAATAAATAATTCACGTTCTTCCGGAGAAACATCGGGGCATTCGAAGAGCTTCTCGGGCATAATCCCTCTAGCTCCCGATTTTACTCTAGTACCCTTAATCGCCTTCTGTTCTGATCTAAATTTCTTGCGAGCCGTTGCTAATTGTTTAGCTCGGTCCACCACAGCTTTAGCTAATTGTGGCTTTTCTGCAATGAAACGACGAAGAACATTTTCACTTATTTCACGTATTCTCTCTTCAACATCTTTATTCTCTAATCGTACCTTGGCCTGTCCACGGAATTTAGGTTCGAGGACATGAGCATACACAAAACCAATTAAACCGTCTCGGAGGTCCTCTCCCTTAAGTTTTTTACCTGCATGTTCACTGAAAACGGTATGAACAGCTTTTTTTATCCCATTAACATGTGTACCATGTTCAGGAGTATTAACCGTATTTACCCAGCTTCGATAGTGCTCTCCCTCGACGTTGGCCCACACCAGGACCATGTCAAATTCTTTGTGCGTAAATACAATTGGTTCGTGGAGAAGCTCTTCTCCTTCAGTTAACAACTTACATAGGTCCTCTAGCCCACTTTCGGTATAGAATACCTCCCTTTTACCATCCACTTTATAAATGATCTTGAGCTTGGGGCAGAGATAAGCAGTATCTCGAAGCCGCTTGCGAATTCTCTTGGGATTGAATCTAATATCCCCGAAGATTTCGGGGTCTGGCTTGAAGACTATAGCGGTTCCTTTTTTTAGTTTTTGCTTAGCTATCTTAACTTTGGAAGTAGGAATACCCCGCTTAAATGTCTGTGTGTATGTCTTACCTTTTTGCACCGTCCAAACTTGAAGATGTAAAGACAAAGCACACGTAGCCTTAATACCAATTCCGTGCATTCCTGTAATGGCAGTTGTATATGTACCTTTACCAAACTTGCTTCCGCCATGCAACTTGGTGAACACTCCGGTTAACGTAGACTCTCCAGTATCAGAGTGGATATCTACTGGAATTCCTCTACCATTGTCTTTAACTATTACTGTGTTCTTTTCTGTGTCCAGTGATATTACAATTTGGGTAACCCGGTTGTCTAAGAATTCGTCAATAGCATTATCTGTGACTTCTCGAAGAATGTGATGGAGACCCCCCAACTCAACGTCAGGAACGTACATATGAGGCCGAAGTCGTATATGCTCCACACCGTCAAGAAATTGAACTTGATTGGCCCCATAGTGCTGAACTTTCTTCTTAGTCATGCTTCTAGATACCTTTCCAGAATTTGTACGTGATGATACCGTGCACATGAGAAGAAGAAGTACCAAACTTATCCGCCAAAGCTCTAAGAGTCCAACCGGCCTTTTCTCGCAATCGACGCATCTCTCGAACTTGAGAATTAGTAAAACGTGTGAAACTTTCGTACTGACTTTTTCGTAACATTGTGGTACAATCAGCACCACCCACGTGTTTCCACGTCGCACGCCTAAGAACTGAGCATACTGTATTGGCAGTCACCTTATATCTTTCTGCAAGCTCTCTACTCGATACGTTACCTTCCGCATACTCGTTACGCATAGTCACCACAATATCTTCTAGGAGCTTAGCACTAGGTTGTTTCGACCCTTCAGTATTTCTGCCATGTAACTTCCTATCCGCACAATTCGCTACGTGAGTATCATACCTGAGATTCTCCGGACGATTATCAGCAGGATTACCGTTGTTGTGGCAACACTCCTTACCCAAAGGGCACCGACCGATGAAAACGAGTGCGACAAGCTTGTGCACACAGTAAGTTTTTGCTCTACCTTTCTTGTAGAGGCTTAATTCTAGGTAACCCCAACTTTTAGTCCTGGGAGCAAGCACTTTTCCTTTATAATGACGGACTTGCCTATTGTTGCAGTGGGTCACCCTATCCAACGACCTGACACGTCCCAAGTCACTGACTTGATAAAGACCCTCGTAGCCCGGAACATCTTTCCATCGCTCTCGTTGCAACTTCTTCTTCTTTTTCGTCACCATTTATTTCTTAACCTTGTGAGCGATGAGCAGTGTTTCGATTTCCACTACCGAATCCCGCCTCTCCTCTAATGTTTCGCACCGTTTCGTATAAAGATGTTGTTGAGTCGTTGCCATATCGTAATGAAAAATACCTTCCTTAACGATAATACGGACATAGATAGCCATTATCTAACCGGTTCTTTCCTAAGTTACACTACAAGTATATATTCTCGTCGATTCGAATCTGTTAGTAAGGATTCGAGCCAACCAGATTCCCGAAGGTACTAATGAGCCTACGCCGATTCAAAGCCGATGTCAATTTTTTCTTGAACCTACTCAAACAGTACCTTTGTTCCTGAAAGTACAAAGGAAAACGTGATGGCACAAGAAATGCTTCCCCTCAGTTTGTCAAAATTTTATGGCGACGATTGATCTTCTGCAACAGCTTGCGTACAGGACCGGCCTGTAGCAAGAACTTCGTTTTTTTCGAGCCACATTCCTCGCACCTACGATTCGTGGGACGTTGGCCCTCCTCTTTCCGGCTCTTCCCACACTTCGTGCAGACAACTTCCCATTCCTCGAAAATCTGGACTTCGTACTGTTCTCCCCAGTTAATTCCAACTGAGAAATCGGCTTCGAAAGGTACGTTAAGATGGATCCCGAAATCGGAAAACATATCGGGATTTTCCATGGTTTTTTTAGTAACCCTAATATATTCTTCTACGTCTTCGAAAGGGACCTCAGCAATAATCGAGTCATGAACGATATTCACGATGCGCCAGGATTTATTATGTTCCTCGATGTGATTCTGGAGTTGAATGCATGCCATAAGATTAGTGTCACTCGCCACGGATTGAATCGGGGCGTTTCGACAGACGTTGTGTTCATGCTGGACCAGCCCTTTGATCTGGTTATCTGTTTGTCGTTCAACCTTTTCTACTCCAGGACCGTGAAGAAGCTTAGCAGTTACACGACGACGACGGCCCAAAGGAGATTCGACTTTACTGAAAGTGAATCCTTGGTGTTCCTGACTGAAAAGATACTTCTTAACACCAGGAAATTGATCCAAAAACATTTCCTGAAACTCTTCAGCTTCCTGAACAGAGACTTTAATACTCCGAGCAAGTCCCCATTTTGTCTGACCATAAACAATACCAAATACAACTGCTTTGGAACGACCTCGTTCGTCTTTCGAAATTTTATCCGGTGGCTTTTTGAAGACTTTACTAGCAGTCTGTCGATGGAAGTCCCCTTCCACAGCAATACGGCCCAACGCCTCTTCAGTGGGTTTTTTAACGTAGTTTTGTTTGATCTTCTTCACCGATTTAAAAGCGGACGAAAGAACTTTATCTTCCGCGGCAACTGCGAGCCAACGTATTTCGGCCTGAGAATAGTCGGCACAAACAATAACATTGCCCGGATCGGCGTGATACATCCTTTTTACTTCCTTCGTATACTTATGTTTGTTACGTGAAGGGATGTGTTGCATGTTAGGATCAGAGCTAGAGATACGTCCTGTATCTGTAGAATAGAGCCAGTAAGTTGAACGTACTCGTCCATCGCGCATATCCTCATTAGTTTGAATAATATTATGAGCACCTTTAATAAAAGTGTTCATTAGTTTATCTAGTGTTTTCCACTCCCATCCTAATTCTACTATTTTATGCTCCTCTTTATATTTTTGATAAAAGGCATCATCAATACTGGGTCTTTTGATCTTCTTTGATTTATTAGGCGTCTTCAGTCCCATCACATTAACGAACAACTCGATACGATGTTCAGGCTTGCGGAAGTTGAAAACCCAACTATTCTTACCTCCCTTATCAAATAAAGTGGCCATCCCACCTACTCGTTTGTTCGATCTTCTGACATTCCTATTGGCTTGCTTGACTTCCTGTTTACCACGTAATTTCTTCTCTACATATTCCATACGCAAAACTACGGGGGAATTATTATGTAAGAGACTGCGTAAATGATTTTTATCGAGCTTGAATCCGTTGCGTTCCATTTGCGCCGTGAAAGCCGATACAGGGCCTAAGAGGTGACGAGAGAGCTTACACAGCGTCTTGGCATATTTTTCTTGTCTTGCCAGGTTATAACACGTTCTATAAAGCCGGTACGTCGCATAGCAATCCATCGCGTTATATTCTGCTAGCTGATGTAAAGGTACTTCTCCGGAACGTCCTGTTATAATGTATTTTACGGTAGGTGCAATGTCGGCGTCTCTGTAATGATAAAAACCCATCCATTCCTCAACAAGTCTCTTGAGCCTATAACCAGCACCCGTCGCTTTCTTTCCTCCTTTACTCCTATCTCCCCCAGAACGGCTCTCGTCCAAAGAGTAGGCGAGGAGCAACGTATCTTCTATGGGAAAGGCATTAAGATAAATCCCCAATTCTTCTTTCGTAACGGCACACTCGAATTTGAGATTATGCGCTATCAAAGCCCCAAAACCATTATCTGAATCTGAGAAGAATTGTTTTACTATTTTCTTGAGCTTATGAAAATCTCTTCCTGTCCAAGGGCTTTCCGGATGCCTCCATGGAATCACATAACCCCTATCTGGACGATGTGTTAGACCGATAGTTAAAACGTGAGGATCAATGCGATTTGGGGTTGTTGTCTCGTAATCCATCGCTACGATATCATCGGGACCAAGGTTCTTGAGACGTTCGAGGTATTTCTTGACTTTCGGTAATGTATCTAGGATAATAGCCTTCTTACCACGACCCGTATAATCAGGTGCTTCCTCTCCCTGTTTAGCACGCGAGAGAGCCCGAGCAATATCAGATTTAAAAACCCCCATTTGAATAGTATTACGAGCAACGTAGGCGAAGTGCCAGGTAGAAATGGCGGGATATTGCCTTCCCCTCGAATCCTCAACGATCCAGTCGAGTCCCCGAGCCTCTCCTATTTTAATCTTGGCAGGCATTGCCTCTTTTCCTTTGGAACGCTCCGATAAAGTTTCTGATACAGATTTCATTCCGTTACGGGGATCAAGAGCGAGACCGAAAAGGGCAGGTTCACCACACAGTATAATTTGTTTGGGACGGAGCTGAGCGATGTCACGTCGGATATTTTCTTGGCACTGCTTGACTTCTTGGGATTTAGGATTGCGATTATTAGGAGGATGACATTGAATCAGATTCCCATAGGCGATACCTTTTTCTGTACCACCATTAAGTCGCTTCACGACGCGACGGAGAAGCAATCCGGTTTTTCCTATAACAGGTCTTCCCCTTTGGTTCTCAGTTTCACCAGGAGCTTCAGCGATGATAAGAACATCGGGCCGTTTTGCGTGGTACTCAGTAGTACATCGTTTATGTACACTCCTATCGTTCGCCAACGGGCAATCGACACACCGCGATTTTCTTGCAGGAGTAAATGCGTACTTCTTTTTCTTCGACAAAGAAGAGGAGGAAGAAGAGGAGGATTTTTTATTGGGTCGGCGGGACTTGGCCATGTTTTCGAGATCTCCTACTACTACTACTACGACGATGATGATGACGTGGCGGTGCGGCCAAACTTACAATGTTGGCCAAGGAGATTCCGGAACGGCTGTGGGGCAGAAGCGTGCTAGGATTTGTTGAGGCAAGTCTACTAATGTCGGGGGCGTAGCGCTGAAGCATACGAGCAACACTGCCCTCACAACGATAGGCTTGAAGGAAAGAGCTTAGTTCAACGAAGCCATTAGAATTTGTACGTACAGTCACACGTACACCATCACGGGTAACCAAAGGCCACAGCAAAAAACCGGAACCTGCCTGTTCCATAGTTTTACACTCTACTGTCTGAGGATGACCAGTCCTCCTTTGTTTACCGCGACAACACCCCATTAAATTATTTCTTTTTGGTGAATATGAGGAGGCATGATAAGATTTACCGACTACTATAAATGGTAGGGGGAGCGATGGGGGGCTGCCCTTTCCCCGTTTCTTCAATAGGCCAGCTAGCACTACCATCGAGAGATACTACAAAAGAGTTAATACCGTAACCATCTTCTCCGTAATGTTGATCCCGGAGATGATGTCGGAGATCTTTCTCTGTGATCCAATTAAATCCGAGAATCTTAGGAATAATTACGAGGGCTGTTCCGTAATGGATCGTTTTATAGCCCCCAGGAATAAGGTAATCGATGTTAGGGTCGTTCTCCGAACCTTTTCGATAACCTACTTTGCTAACTGGTTTAAGAACGAAGCAGCCTCCAGTTGAACCATCCTCTTTATGGATGACTACTTCCTTGATAATTTCTACACGCCAAAATTCCCCAGGTTTAGGTGTTAGTTGAGGAGAAACAGAACCATCCCTAGAATTAAAAACACCAATTTTTCCCAACGTCCGGGAAATGATCTTATTATTACTTTCCTCGTTAGTATTTGCAATGAATTTGACTACTGTAAGCATATCTATGTTTTACACCTTCGCTTCAATGAAAAGACCCTCCTTGAATAGAAAGGAGAAGTAGCCACGTCTTTAAGTCGGGAAAGGCCAGAAATTGGCTCGAACCGCTGCGAGACGAATTTCACCACCAACCGCTACGTTATGGGTGAGACGAAGGGTGTAAGGTTCTCCATCGGTAAATATACCATCATTTCGATCCACTTCTAAAGTTACCCATTCCCAAGTACCACTTCCATAAAAAGGGCTACCTGTAGCAAGAACGGGGGCCTGATTTGTATCAAATACTTCTACAGTTAAATAAGTCTGAGCGTCCAGAACTGTTTTGATCCGCATATCGAAAGAGGTGGGTCGTAGGTCATTACGGACATAATATTGCAAAATTTGTCGGGCCAACTGCTGGCCAGGTGCTGTTGGGGAGTTTTGTACAAGCTGATGAATGATAAATAACCCTGCGTCCCACTCAGGATCGGTGAGCGTTACATCTGGACCTACCGTTTCAATGTAAGAACGGGTTCCGAACGGAGCTACTACATCTACCGGGAGTGTATTTACCAAAGTTTCAGTATGATCCGCTGCCATCGATTTAGGAGCATTCACTAGCATATCTGTGGTAAGAGGAACACCCAAACCAGGGTGATAAACCCAACCAATCACAATTCCATCTGAAATGTCTGCATATTCTCCAAGGCGAAGCTCGTAGGTAACTTCTACACCACCCTGAATCTCTCGATTCTCGTGAGTAGATACAGCGGTATATACCGTCTTGACCGCAGGAGGTGTGAAACCAAGACCAATCTCAGTACTCTCCCACACTACAATGAGTTGTTCCACTGCATTAACAATGCTGGGAAGCACGGCGTATCCCGGGTTGATAATTAAATTTCCTGAAAGATCGAGCCCTAAACCCATACCTCGATATACGCCTTTTCGTTGAGTCGCATAGAGCGAGAGATTTTCCCACCTTGACGTAGCTGTTTGACCGTAGTTGCAGATTCTTGTCTGTGGCATTACAATATCCTTTATTTACTTATTAAAACTACGGAGCACCGGTTCCGAAGATACCGACGAGGTGACTTTGGTAGAATTGATCGTAAGATATCTGTACTTGCACCCCTTCCGAAGAAGGAGCAAAAAGATTAGCTTTTTCATAAGTATGGGGCATACCTGGAACTGGATCCATGATAACGAACATACTCCAAACACCACTATTAAAATATCGAATTGAAGGAGGTGCAAAAGTACGTTGTTCACTTCCTTGAGGGAGAAACATTACTCGGAAGGGATTACCAGAATTAGGGAAGACAGGAAGAGCCCTTGTTCGATAAACTCCCTGACTTCCTACATACAACTGATCCATATTAGACCAAGGATAATAAGAATCATTAGTGTCTGGAAAATACTCCCGAGGGAGATCCAAAGATCCCAACTGAGGCATCCGAAAGTCATCAACATATAGAGTAGTAACATTTCCACCGAGAGCACGTAAATGAGCTTCAAAATTCATTTTTCCATCGGAAGAAAGGAAGAAATCTCTAGTGGTCGTCATTACAATACGTTTATCTCGCACGTCGAAAAGAACTGAACCATCCCACATCACATCTGCGTTCACAGCGGCCTGTTCCATCTGTTCAGTATCTCTTGGATTGATGCATGCCCAAATCATAATGGCAGCATTTGGTCCATCGTCGATGCGCTCTTCAATCTCAATACTGGTGATTTCTGAGAACAGTTGTCCCTTGGAAAATTCATACCCCACATCTCTGACAAATGTGGTACCTACTGGCCCAGGATCTACCCAAGTTGTTCCGTTAAATTCAAATAGATAATCTACGTTACTACCATTTTCATCCAGTCCATAGACTCTAATCTTTACTGACATGGTATTTACCGAAGCCGCTCCGGTCAAACCCATCATCAAAATTGCGTTGCCATATTGTGTAATGTCAGGAGTATCTGTGGTCGAAATAGATTCTAAACGTTTATAACAGTAAACGACCTGAGGGGCTTTTAAAAGACTTCCCTCCGAATCGACGAACATGATATAACGCATAGGAAATTGATGAGCATCGGCAAAAGTCTCGTCTATTGAGGCAAGTGCTGTGACACCCTTCCCTCCTGCAATAATCAATTCCTCCGTTGTCTTAGGATTATTCGTTGAGTAGGATGTATTACCGCGAAGAGGAGGTTCACAGGCTTCCACTCTCGTATACTCAACTATAATAGAATCTCCTGCAGGAGGTACAAAGGTGGGGAAAACAATTCTGTTCGTTTCCGGAACCCAGAGGGAGGGAATATCATCTTCTGTACTTTTGAGTATTACCCGCCCTACTCGAACAGGAAAATTCCCCAATTCAATATAGGGGGCATTGGGATAACCTGTTTTAGTACCGTCCCCATCGTCCTTAAGGATCTGAGAGGTGGGAACAGACGCTTCACATTTATAACCAGGAACTTTATCGACGCTCTGCGCCTTTCCTATAATAGCACCATGGTCTAACTGAAGTTCCAACGGACCAAAGGAGCCTATAGAGACTTCATTATAGCTAACAGCATGTGGATTGTGGATACTTTGTTCTCCCGTTCCTAACATAGAACGATGCTCAACGTCGATGACACTGAACCAAGGACGATTCCACGTATAAGAATTCTGAGTGTGATCAAATGAGAGAGATGTTATAGTAAGTCCCGTGTTAGGATCTGGTGCGTTGATAACAGTTACGACACATAGAGGTACACGGTCTTCGCGTACGCTGGGTTGCACTGATAAATAGTTGTCTACCGTATCGACATCAATGATATAGTCGTTGGCCGTGTCAACATTGTCCTCAGGACGTTCCTCAAAAGTAACTACAGGCTTTTTTTCATCATTTATTTCAATCGGACCACTTATCAATTTATAACTAATGAATACGACGTTAGGAGTATCCAGTGCAGTGTTGGCCAGGGCTACATTACGAGCATTATCAGGAAGCAATACCCATTGACCAGACACTGTCACGGCCATACCAGGATTCACGTCGACGTTGAGTTCGTTTTCAACGTTGGCTGAGACGGCTAGAGGTAAAGTACTTCCTGCCGTGGCTGTCCCAGGATCGATTTCTCCAACTACCCCATTATTCGGGGAAGTAAAGTAATTGGGATGACCGAAAACGAGTTTAAGTCTTTCCACAAACTCTTGATTATAAACGTCACTCTGCCATTGTAAACGGTCCATTGACTGTCGAATAGCATAGGAAATAGAAGGGATCTTTGACGACATGAGAAAGCCTCTCTATCTAAAGCTTTAGGAAACCGCGATCGTAATCTTGACCGATGTCATATTGTAAACGGACATCTTCAAGGGACTGAAAAAGTTGTTTGGCCCACATTCCAGTAGAACCAAAATTATGTTCGCCGAAGACACGCATTACATAATCATATTGGATCGCTCCAATTCGAGCACCTCGGATATTCCAGTCCGTCATCCAAATCTCTTTTTCGTATTCTACCGAATCAGATCCGGCAAAAAGGAGATCGATACGTTCTACAGGTTCATCTGTGGGTTCGAGGCGGACCACGATGGTTTGTGGCATACCTGCTACTAATGTATAGTCTTGCCAATCATTGGGGTAGAGCCGGATTCGAAATAGGCCTGCTTGATTTCCCTGCGGTTCCAAGTCGAAATTCCATTGGGCTCCACCACCACCACCTGACATCCCCGTGGTAACAAAGCCTGCATCTGCCACTGTATCTATAATTGGAATGTTGGGGGCAATTCCTGGTAGTAAAGCATTGATATAGAAAGCGGAGAAAGCTGTAGGAAACTCAGCTCTGGTTTTTAACCCGGACCGATTGATACCAGCCGCTAGAAGCTGTGCGGTTTCTAATGCAACGGTGGCAGCAGATAAATCAATTGTAATCACTTCATCCGTCCCACCTATCATATTTGTAGTGGACCAACCATCGATAACGAGCTGTGGGTGCAGTCCAATAAGCTGATTTCCTCTTTCACTAATATTCTGATTTGTCAGCCCTACATTTGGAGAAGCATTCACTGCATCGATAAGAAGAGGACCGATGTCATTGATATCCTCAACACAGGCAATTACCACGTCGGTTAGAAGAGCTGATGCCTGGATATCTACAACTACATACCCTGCAGTAGGGATAAAAGAACTTGTACGCTGAAACTCGAAGAAATAGGCATTTCCGAACCCGTCATTGAGAGAGAACCATTCGTTATCGTCAGGAATATCCCCGACCGTAATAGTACCTGTCGCCACAAATTCAGGAGTGGGTACATAAGTCCCATCTGTCTGAAACTCGAATATTTTTTTGTCCAGACTGTCATCGATAATGACCTGTTCATTATTGTTGATCTGGGCTGGGGCAATTGCTGAGATAGATCCCCTTGCATAGTACGCAGGTACCTCGATTTTAGGAACCGCTGTGTACTTAAGACGCCACTCCCCATTTTTATCGGGAAGCATCATAAAACGATTCACTCCATTATCGTAATTGATAAGCCCTTTCACACGGTCCCAGAAAAGAAATTGGTCAGCACGAATAGGGATATTAAGTATCGTAGTATTTTTTTCAATTGGAAGGGGTGGCCCGATAGGAGCCCTATTAACCGTATATTGCTGAATCGTCTGAGTTTCACCAAATGTGAGGTTATTGACAAATGGTGCCGAGGCCCAGTCGAGAAGGAAAGGTCCATAGATACGTCGAATCGCTGAACCATGGGTAGGGATTGTGAGAATATTTGACTTGTATCCACAATAAGATCTGAGCTGAATAATCTCTTCGTCTTCAATATCTCTTTGAACCGGACCGTCGAGGAATATTTGATACTGATAGATACCATTATTAAAAGAGATAAGGCTCAAATCTTCAATTATGAACTCAGTAAAAGAAAGAATGAGATCTTTGTCTGTTGAAATTGCAATGACGTCTCCGCGTACAATCCACCATGGCGTATCTATGTTGATAACAGTTTGCCCTTTAGCATAGGCACCCTCTACCTCGATGGGATTAGAATAATGATAAACAAATTGTCCTTCATCATGTGCGGCTAAAAGGCGTGTGGTGAGAATGATCGTTTCCTCGACGACGTCTTCTACTTCGTGAAGCTCACCCGTTCCGATTGTGATATATCCTCCAGGTTCGATCCAATTTATTTGTCGATCCAATACTAAACGATCTACTTGGTAGAGAGCGTCTTCGTCAAGTGTATACCTATTATCAGGGACGAGAAGAGGTAAAATAAAATTGACTTTGCGCCCAAATCGAACTTTCCCTTTTGTGTAAACATCGAGAGGATATGCGATACCACGAGGAATAATGGTTAACTGTTCCCCCTCATAAAGCTGACGGTTCGAAATATCAGAGATCGTTCTGAGAATTCCCACGATCAATCTCCTCATCATTGTCATCATTGTCGAAGGTAACTAACTGAGACGTATCATTATCCATTGATCTTTCACCAGACTCTAATTTTTCTAACAAAGCATTTACAAAATAACACCCTGTTGCCGACGTCATGGAAGCCAAAAGGCAGCCCAGCAACCATTGATGCTGTGTATTGATATGATAGAACCAGTAACGTTCTCCCACAGCATAATATAGTAGAGTATGAGCTACGGGACCTACCCAAACACCTATACAAAAATAGCAAGTAAATAATTCTCTAAAAAAATTGGTTTGCAAAAAGTAAGGTCGGATCTTGAAAATCCCTTTGGACCAGATATATTCAGCATCATCGGGATCTTCATTATATGCTACAGTACCACATCCAAAAATGGTTGCATCTGCTACCATAAATGCAAGGCTATAACACACCAATATGAAAACGACGATTGAGGTCACTCGCTCTCCAAACCGTCCAGAGTTCTCAACAACTCATAAAACTGTTCCAGTGTCATTCGAACAGGAGATTTACCGGAATCTTCACCGTGGATCCGTAGTCCATTACCTGAGATATTTTCTGGCTCTTGAAAAAAGGGAAAATTGTTCCTGTCCACAACGACTTGGTTCCCGTAATCATCTTTGATGCACACTTTATCGCCTTCAAGGGCAATCTCAGGACATGACGCTCGACCTTTGCAACATTTTGTCCACTTCAAAAGATCACTCATTTCTGAATTCCTTGAAGAACCATTGTATTAGTATTAACAGTAATTCCCGATCCACGGGTTAGAGCATAGACGATCCCAATAATAAGAGCTGCCCCCAAAGTCCCACCGACCGTCAGGGCTACTACTCCCTGATTCCGTTCCCACCAAGATCGCTTCGCCGCTTCTCGTGCTTTTTGAAGCGAGGCATCGTAAATGATCTTGTTAGCTTCTCGTTGAAGCTTCGCAGCCTCAAGTTTCTTGAGCAACAGGTTACGTTGGACCTTGATAGCCTTTAACTCCGCAGCCTTCTTTTCATCAATGACGAGGGCTCCCCATTTAATCGTCTTGATTTGAGCGTGATTTACCGGATCGATAATTGTAACCACAGTTTTTTCGGGTAGACCAGCAGCATTGCCGCCTTGGAGGAATTTATACTGTTTCTCCACCGGAGGTTTCACGAGAGCACCGCGAGCAAGTACCTCTTTCTTGGCCTCTTCATAAGTTGGGATTTTTGTGCCCTTCGATACTGAGGAACAAGCAATATTAGATGGTAAAATGATCAAAAAAATTGCTGCCATTAACCATAAAAAGAAATGGTGGTAATAATGCTGACTAAAGGAGTTCTGCGAGCCGTGCACGTCTCTCATTAGTATCCTCGATTTCCAGAGTTTTCTTGATCTCATTGATCTTCTCTTCAGCCACACCTTCAGCTTTAGCAACTTTGACCTTGGCTTCAATATCGGCCTTATCTGTTTCCTTTTTGGTCTTTTCAATAATGCGTTGTACCGTATTCTTTTTGTTTTTCCTTGGAAGAAAGATAAGAACAATGGTAACGACTACAACAATGATCCCAAGGATGCCCAGAGTCCACCAAAGAATCTTTTTGCCCACGCTACCTTTGGCTTTTTTGACTATAGCCTTTTGAGCATCGGTTATTTCAACGGAATTTACCTTTTTTTCACTTTTATCCGACATATTTATCTCTTATTTAGAGGTTTTACAATGTACAAAAGAAAGGGGATCGGGTTGACATTCCCCGATCCCCTTTCCAACTAATCAAGGGCTATCAGAAAATTTCTACTACTTATCGTCGGACTTCTCCTCTTCAACTGGCTGCTTCTTAACAACAACTTTCCCAGCTTCTGGCTTCAGTTCTTCAAATGCCATTACACCGTTTGAACGTCCTTCACCCAACTTAGCTTCAATAAGGTCCTTGATATAGTTAGACCCCTTGTCAACAACACCTGAATCTTTCAAATAAGCCTGTGCTTTCTTACCCGCTATATCGAGTTTCTTCGCACCATCGATTGGGTTGTCCTTGAGCTTATGTGCATGTTCCTCGGCGTAGTGGATACCAACCCCGATAGCCTTGTCCACCATCTCGTCCACTAACATTTTTACCTTAACATCCTCCACCTTCATCTTCTTCAAGATCCAGAACACCAAGGGGGTTAGAATGATAGGTAAAGCAATGCCTAGAATTCCCAGGAGGAGCTGGAGGACCCAGCCACCGACCACAGAACCCTTCGAGTCCTTCTTCTCCGTCGTAGTAGCAGGGACAGTCTTAGTGGGAACCGCCGCTGCAGACATCACGTGACCATCAGGGGCCATAACTGGAGCTGCTGAGGCCCCCATAACTACTGTGGGAGGAGCTACGGGGGCTGCTGTCATGGTGGTAGAGGGCGCTGAAACGGCCCGCCTCATCGTCGCCGCCACGACGACACGGCGCATCGCAGCAGGAGCACGAGGAGCTTCCATAGCTGAAGCCATCGTGGCAGGATCGGCTGCTGTTATGGGTTGCGCAGCCAGTGGAGTAGCCATAACAACTACGAAAAAAGTGGTGATTAAAATTCGTTTCATCATCATCGGAGTGTTCCTTTTCTCTGTTGGTGAGATTGTTTGTATTTAGTCCTTGTTTTCTTCAAATTCAGATCGGATGCCAAAACTTACTATTACTTTCGTACCGTTTATAGGCACCTTTACAATCTGACTCCAATTTGGAGGAAGGGGATTGGACGGTTCCAATTCTACAATCTGTTGTGCGATCTGTTTAAGAAACTGCAAGATAGTTGTACTACCATCTCCAGTAAAAATTGCATCCAAACTTTCAGGAGTGTTAAAACGAACCGTTGCAACTGAAATATCCTTTGGAACACCCTCCACAGTCCTAGTTCGCGAGTAGCCAGCAATTTGAGCATTTGTCATGATATCACCCCAACTTTTATCAAGTTTTACCTGTCTTTACTATTCGCCCACTGCTACACGCGACAAATTCGTATGTACTAGTGGGCGGACACTACTATCAGGTCCGCCAATTGTGCGGACACTACTATCAGGCCCGCACGTTGCGCGGACACTACTATCAGGTCCGCGTGGTAATAGAATAAAATTTTTATTAGTTAAAAAGCAGGTTCTATTCGGAAATTAGCGTTTCGAAGCCTTCTTTTAATTTGATAAAGAGAAACCCACTTTGAACGTCGACCCGTCGTTTTATCCCGACGCGACACATATGCTTTCAGAGGCACCGTGTTAATATCGATATCGGAATCAAGTTGGCCCTCTTGTTTTCGGATTAAAAGAGATCCTAAACCAGTAGGATCAAAATGTGACCACATAAGGCGTTCATAATTATTAGACACAGTTGACCAAGGAGAAATTCCAACGTATCTGGGTTGGTACGTTCCACTATAACGTAACTTCAATGTCACGACATATTGAGAAGTATCATGATATTCTGTGATCCAACAGTCGCCTCCATGAGGCTGTATAAGGAACGCATAATATCGACCAGCAGATATACAAGGAAATACCTTTGCAGTTACAGAATTTAATTCGTAATTTCTCATTTCCACCCCTGGCCATTGGAGGATGGAAAGGACACGGTTCTTTTTGTATTCATGAAGAAGATAAGGGGATTGAACAATATAAGAACCTGCAGGAGCGGGGGATATCCACGCACTAGCAGTATTATCCCATGCAGCACCCCTATGCCCAGCAACACTTACTGAAACTTCATTTCCTATAGCGGGCCAGTGCCAAAGGCTTCGAGTCGCCCGAGGGTACCATACACAATTATCATTGTTTGTAGGTGGGAGTATCCCTGTTGCGGTTTGTACTAGTCGTTGACCAACTTCGCCGTAAAAGTTTGTGTAATAAGAAGGATCGTTGAAATGATCAGATACGCCATAGTACCCGCCACTAAATCCTTTACGTGTCCACCGCTTTCTGCCCGCCATCGAGGCAACCAAAGAATTACGATGATGTAACACAACAGGATAAGGGTCACGTTCGTCCACTTCGTCGAAAGTTTGGAACAGCACGTTCTCTGTATAAACTCCTCCTGCTGAGGGAAGATTTGTTTCCATATATGTAAATAAGTCATCTGTCGATGCGAATTGGGTAAGAGGAGTCCATGTCAAAGCATGGTTTCCCGTCGTAGCTGCAAAGGACCAAAAACAATACTGTAAATAGTCGTCCCAAGAGGCCATATTTTGATCGTGCCACCAAGTAAAAAAACCGGAACGTACCGCAGCAAAAGTTATTCCCGTTGTATAAACAGTCTGCTTTTGGACAGACTGTAATGGGTAGGTAGTTGCTCCAATTTCAAAACCGTCCATATCACTAGTTGGGATCCCATTGACCATTCGAAGATCATTATCTCCATCTACCCATATTTGAAAAGGTTCTATACGAAGAGGATTAGTCGCATCCCATGCAGCACTAAAAGATGAGGCACCTCCAGGAATGGGAACTAGATAGATTTTCTTTTTAGCTATTAAATCCAGAACCCTTGAATCATTGGTCATAATATCATGTTCTACATAATCATAAGTCTTCGTCTCGTGTGGTTCTAGGATATCATCGACGTAGGGAATGTTGAGATGACGCTGAGTAAGATTGATTATGGTGCAAGGCATTCTTTGTACCTCTAGTCTTCCAGGATCTTTTGTGCGGTTCGGACCCCTTCGTCACGACGGTCACGAAGGAGCTTGGGGTCGAAATTCAAACCGCCTCCGGGAAGGATTCGGTTCGGCATGAAAAGATGAACCTTGATCTTCTTTTTCCCTTTAACTGCGGGATGACCCACATCGATCAAATGATTCATCGCTTCGGCGTATTTAGCATCTCTGTAAAACACTTCATCAGCCATCAAACCAATGACTCTCATACCTACATGGTACGCATTGATTTTCGTTCCTAACCAATTATCCTTGGGATCTTGTTTCTTTGTCTTAGGAGGACCTGTGATTACAACATCGATTTCGTCACACCCAGCTTTGATTGCTGATTTAAGAGGGGTGACACATCGATACCCCCCATCGAACCAAAGGTCGTCGTTAATGCGAATAGGTAAAAGAAAAGGACTGTATCCCGAAGAAGCTACGATCCACTTCCAAAGATCGGGAGTGTTTTGATCCACTTCGACGTACTCACCTTTGCCGTAGGAACAAGTACCGATACGTATTTCCCTACCACAAGTTCTTGCCGCTTCGTCGTTAACACGGCTCTTCACAATTTCCCACAACGGTTTACTATTAGTAAACGCATCTCTGGAAATCAACCCTGAAACAATACCAAACACCCATCTTTTATAAATGCTCTTGTTCCCTTTGATGAGTCCAAGCCAAACATCATCTAAAGCATCTACAGCATCAGGGAATTGACCAAGGGGGTATTGACTGATTAACCCAGCTTCCAGTGCTCCTACACTCACACCGCTCACAAATTCGTACTCTTTCCCCTGTCGAGCCAACTCGACGAGTACGCCTTGAGTAAAAGCTCCTTTAGACGCTCCACCACTCATTACTAATCCACGTTTCATCTTTTTATCCTACGAGTCGTTGGTGGTGGTCTTCCACCGGAATAACATAAGAACACCATTCATTTCCACAGGATTTGTTGGACTTTTTACTTTAGTAACTTCCATCCTTAATTTCCAGTGATGGCTCACCCACTCTACTAAATAAGCGTCAATCTCAAAAATACCACGAGGAGAGCCCATCGAAACGTTGCGGATCAGATATAATGGAGGTGGGATAATTCCTGTCATCAATACGATACGCTGATCGTATTTTCCCAACGTCTGCTCATCTGTATAAACAGTAATCTCTTCCGTTTTCTCGTTTATAATCCATTGACCAGCGCTACTGGGAATAGGGCAGGCCGCAGTTAAATCTACGTCGTGGTCACCATTACTGTCAGCGGGTAGAATTAGATAACCTTGGTGAAGAATGCAGTTACCTGTTCCACCAGGATTTACCGCTACATCGGTTTGGCCGAATTTCACGCAGACCGAAAAGTAGTCTGTTCCATCAAAGTCCTCTATACCGCGCCAATTGATTTCGCCATCATGAATATAAACAGCTTCGGCGAAGGATAATTCTACATTTTTCCCACCAGTTTCCGCAGTATTATATATAATACGTGCTGGTTCCCCCTCTCCTCTTGCCAAAGGATCTAACTGATCTCCTTGAGATGTGTACCACGTAAAAGAACCTGAAGGAGCTGGTGTAGGTACGATTACTTGTTTTCCATCCGGATCAAACCTAGCACCTTCAATTTCAACAGAAGGAGCGGGGCCGACAACAGGTTCTCCACTATGCGCCGCAATTATACTATCCAATATAGTTTTATTTTCGACGTTCAGTGCATCTTTAAACCAGATGTCACAGTCATCTTCAGATACATCGATATGGTCCAACGCAATTGTAATACTGCTTTCTTGAATTTCTTGAGTAAGTCGATTGATGTCAACCCGTGCATCGGGAAAATCTGTACCAACGCTGTAAGTATATTTTGTTACGGTCATTAGATAACCTCCGTTAATTTGACTTTAACTGCTTCAATTTTAACACTTCCAATTTTAACAGCATAGCTAGCATTGCTCGCTTTGTAGTCAAAATCGATAAAGTGAGATCCTTCTGACAAAGTTACACGTGCAAATCCTTTTCCATCATTTAAATTTGGGTAGGATGTTGCTACTTCAACTTCACCCATCTTACTTAATGTTGTGGTCGTTAACGAAGGCGTATTATTCATTATGTATGTAGCTAGAGTAATGGTGTCGTCTAACTGTACTTGTACGTTAATAGATGCACTTGAGTTACTTGTTGCCCACTCAAATGACCACTCGACTCGATACGTTCCTGCAGGACAATTAGGTAGAGACAAACGTAGTGCCTGTGTCCACGTCGTTTTTGATGTATCTACGGAGCGTAAATTTTCTGCGTAGGCGTCTGTAGTATAGACGACAGGCTCTCCATCGTGGTTCGCTACTAGAAGACCTAAGGCCGTAATTTCGGGGACGGCTAATTGTGAGGCAAAAACAATGTTGCAAACGTCTTCTCGGGTATTTACTCCCTCTAAGACAGTAGAAATTGAGCTTGCCGCAACAATTTGTGTATCCAAAGCAGCGGCGTCAACTTTTTGATCTGGAAAATCTTCGGAAATAGAATAAACATACACTAATTTAATCGGGACGTGATTGGCAACTAATCCGTCTAATGTAGTTTTATCTGGAATTGATAGTACAGTTTCAAATATACAGTTACAATTATTTCCGTCGTCGTCACCATCAGTGATAACTCTAACCACATTACTAGAAATATAACTTGCTAGGATTTCTTCCCACAATTGGTCAGGATTAACCGCTCCAGTGGGAAAGTCTTCAGAGATAGAATACGTGTACGTAGTTTGGGTGCCTTGATGATTTTGTAAGATACTGTAGAAAACACCGTACTCATCTGTGGCGAGTGTATCGTTAAAAGTGATTAGACAATCATCTCCTCCTATAATAATATTGACTAAAGAAGTGGAGATCGAGCTTGCTTGTATTTCTGTGGTGAGTAAAGCAGTATCCACCGTTCCGTTGGGAAAGTTGACAATTGGATATGTATAAGTTTTGTTAGCCATCGATGTTTTCCTATCTATCTATTTTATCTAACTCAGTCTCACAAAAAGTAAAAAACCTGCGTTGGCAATCAGGCCACAAGTAGCCGAACCATAAACTCGGGAGAGTTGTACTCTAAAACGTTCTCTAGCAACTACATCTTTGACTATTGATAATGATGCTCCACTATTAGCGTAGTAAACCCACGACCGGGTTTTTGCCCCACGTACATCGAGAAATAATGCTCCAGGAGCACTTTGCAAATCACCTTCTACACAAGAAATCCCCCCACTTACCAAACGGGTTACGAATCCGTAGGAAATCAAATAACGCCCAGCAGTTCTTACAGTAACTATATCCGATGCAAGTGTATACAAATTTCCTATAATACTAGTAGTATCAAGATTCATCGTAACCGTACCAGTAAATGTTTGACTACCTGCACGGTCGTAAACAGAAACTGCATCATTTGCTCGCTCTCCTTCAATGAGAAAAAGCCCTTTAGCCGTATTGATGCAACAAGAATTTCCAGCATCTCTAGCTAAGTCGATACCATAATGTGGATTTACTGTCCCCAGCCCCAATAGTCCATCGTGCTCCATATGTAAAAATTGGGTAGTGGAGGGGTCGTCTTCAATGTGGATTGGGTATGTTCCAGGATTATCTGCAGCTTTGAGAAAAAGACCATTCTCCGTTCCGGATCCACGAATCGTCGCTACATACCCAGGTTCTGGGGCTCCCCGACTTGCCCACTGATTAGCTGTAGGATCGATGGTAAATAAATCAGGTATAGCACCTGATCCTGGAAAAGTTGTTTTACCATTATCTTCAACTACGATACCCGAGTCTTGTAGTCTATTACCCCCTACCCCGTCCCATCGAGTAAGCATGTTATCGATCGAAGGAGGCGATGCTTTAACGATCTGCTGCGACTCTAGATCTTCAGTAAGGATTCTTTCTTGTTGAATTAGTTCTACAATACGTTCATCATTGATCACCTCATCGTACTCAACATATTGGAATGTAAGGACCTGCCGAGGTTTAAAGATAGTTTCGATCGGACCAGGAACGTTAAGTAAATAGTTAACAAGACTTGTTATTCTGACTGACATGTAAAATGGCCTAACTAACCAAGGTTTTCATCATACAACGCAACATCGACATTACAATTGTCACAGGTCAACCCGGTTTCATTTACTTGAGTAAGCGTTTCGAAAGTATCGCCAGCGTTTATTTTATTAGCTACCCACAATTCTCCAGCTTCATCGATATAAAGGAGAAATTTAGTGTTACAGTTAGTACACGTAGCAACAACTATTCGTAATGTAGGGATAAAAGAACGGAACATCAAATAATTATCAGGTGAAGAGACATTATCCATCGCCTTTTTCACCCTGTATTCTTTATCGTTCATTACTATACGAGGTACAAGGTCCTCATTTAAAAGTCCATGAAGGTTACTTTCATCCGTAACATTAGTTGCTACAAACATAAAGGAAGTTGCCGTAAGCATACCACCTACTTCCAACGTCGTCTCCAGAGTATCTGTATTAAACTCAGTAACATTTTTTACCGGTTCATTATTAACACCGGTAACAACAAGGGTGCTGACCAAAAGAGTATTTGATGTCGTTTTGTTAATAATCATAATGCCTCTTATTTATCTACCTACCTACTTACCAACCACAACCAGCAGCAAAGTCGATGATTTCATAAATTACGTAGGCGCTATAAAGATAGTTAGCACTGCTCGATCCAGTAACACCACAAACAAATTGAATGTAGTAGTCGTATCCAGTATTGTCCACAGTTACACTTAGTCCACTTAATGTAACAGACTGTGAAGCCGTTGCAGTACTTCCATTTTGAGTACCTTGAGATGTAGAAGTAGAATTTCCCCATGTATGCCGATACAAAGTAATTTTGCACGCAGTAGTACTAACAACAGTATGATAACACCTGACTGCAACTTCCTTGATTACTGCATTATGAGGAACAGTAAGAGGAGCGACTATAGTCCTAGCTGCCGTTCCAGTTGTACGCCAACGATGACTGGTACCTGTAGTCTGTAAGTACCAATATGTAGATGAATATGTATTTGGGTGGAATAAAGAAGGAGGAATTTGACGTTTATTCATCTGTGCCGATGTGAATACGATGGCACGACGTGTATCTTCAGTATTTCCACCTGCAAAGGAATGATCAATCTCAAGACATTTGCTGGTACTACCTGTATGTGCACTTATTACTTTCAGGGCTGCTTGAATATTGCTTGTATTAGCATTCTCTGCTTTTAATACAGGCAAAGTCGAACTAGTCCATCCACTCGTTCCCCGACTAAATGCACTAGTCTCTGCAAGAGATCCAACACCTATATCTACATTAGTATCAGCAAAAAGGCCATAGTAGTTTGCATTTCCAGAAGTGCCATTGCTGTTAACATAATGTGCAAAAATATTACCTGCAGCGTCACTTGTATGTCTAGTGTAGTGAACCCGCGTACCACCATAATAATTAGATACTGCAATCCCAGAAGAACTACTGATCGCTAAGTGTACAGTACCTTGAGTAGTGGGTGACGACATAGAGTTAAGGTTACCCGCAACATAAATCGACCCATTTGTAGAATAGAATCCATAGTCCCAATTCTGTGATGCCTTGAATGCGTAAGAAACCTTAGCGTTTGAATTAACACAATGAGCAAGCACCCCATGCCAGGAAGAGCCGTCTGCCCCAGAATCGGCGGACACATTTATATCAAGAGCCGTTCCAACTGCATTTGTTCCTAAGTCACCTGAAGTTTGAACAGTAATATGATCTGAAGTTACACCATTTCCAGTTGTACCAAAGTCGTTCGCAAGATGATTCAGACCCGAGTTAATTCGCAGCGCATATTGATCTACAGGCCATGTTGTATCAAAGTAGACACCCCATTTATGAGCGGAACCTGCACTTGTGGTTTTAATATAAATACCATAATAATATGCTTCCCCATCGTTATTATCATCTTCAAGGGTGGCTTTATAGGCAGCAACTTCGTCACCACCTGCTAAACCTGCAGTATCGGTATTTACTTTACTTTCAACCACCCATTCTTCTAACGAACCAGATCCATTGGCGGGGTCGGATTGGAAATAACTTTTAGTATATGAAATTACACCACCGTCCCAATTAGCATCGATATATAAACCTGCCTTCGATGCATTACCAACTGTGCTACCCACTGCATAGAAACCATATATTCCAGAAGAGGCGTGATCTCCTGCATTTCCTGTTATACTTGATTTAACACCAGTAAGAATTTCACCCAGTGCTAGACCACCCGAGGTACTATTTACAGTTATCACATTTCCAGTATCGGATAATGTGTCACTGAAAAGACCTTTAGCCAATCCGTAGAAACTGTAATCCCAATCATCGTCAACATAAACTCCGCGAGTGGAACTCGTAGCCGAAGCGTGAGGAGTTAGATTTAATTCAATTCCATTGATTGTAGAAGTATCAGAGGCACTTTGGGTAAAGGATATATCAATTAAACTCATTGCGAACCCAGTAGTAATACCACTACTGGTAATATTGATATCATGGGCTAAAGGATTATTTGTTGCTGTTATATTAGTACAAATAGGTGAAGCTGAGTATAATCCATAATGCCAAGCAGAATCTGCATAGAACCCATATTTAAAAGCAGAACCGAAAGTAGTCCCTTTCGCATGTACACCATAAATCAAAGCAGTGGAAGGATCACTACCATGTCCAATTACATCAACTTCGATGGCTGCCATGATCTGTGAAGCAGCTAGCGTTGTAGACGTGGCACTGGCATCTATTGTTTTACCCGATGAAGTGAAGGAATCTGAAAATGATGCTTTTGCTAAACCATAAATAGAATAGTCCCAATTAGCATCTGAGTAAATAGCATATTTCTGCGAACTTCCTGTCGCCTCTCCCTCAGCATATATACCACAAACAATACTACCCGTGTCTGAAGCGTTCCCTGTTCGTTGGAGGTGTAGTAATCGTACTTGGTCTCCACCTCCTAAAGCTGCAGCGGCAGAACTGTGTCTAACATCGGTAACGTTAAGATTTCCTCCCGGTGCACTGGTCGGAGCAAGCAATGTATATAATTTAGCTTGTGAGTAAAGACCAAAATCCCAGGCACTAGAAGCTCTAAATGCTGAGGACCTTATTACTTGAGCTGCGGGGGCATTAGCAATGTATAATGCATTAAACCCCGTATATTCAATATCTAGATCGTTAGCATGACTCGTAACATAACTCTGAATCCCTGTTATTTCATTTGATGCTCCTGTAATACCGGTAGAGGTAGAACGTGTATCAGAAGTAACATCTGCAATACCACTTCCAATGTAGGTTTTGAGTACATACGTTTTTGCTAACGAATATAAACCATAGTCATTTGTTGAACTGGCATGGAACCCTTGGTCCCAACCTGTGGCGTAAAATCCACGAGCGTCCGCTTCTGCGTCAGGTGCTGCTCCAGTATATAATGCAGAAAAACCTATGTAGACAACGTCAAGGTCAGAGGCGTTGCTGGTGATATAACTCTGAATCCCTGTTATTTCATTAGAGGCACCTGTAATACCGGTAGAGGTGGAGCGAATATCTACAGTTTCAGATACTATGCCACTTCCAGTGTAACTCTTGGTTATATAACCCTTCGAACGAGAATATAATCCATAGTCCCAGTCCCCATCAACGTAAACTCCATATTTTGTATTGTTTGCAGAAGCATGGGGAGTGAGAGCAATGTTCACTCCGTAAATGGAGGCTACTTCCGCTGAGGCATGTTCCGTCCACGCAAGATCGAGTAAAGAAACTTTTTTGCCCGTATTAGCAAGACCTCCAGAGATACCAACTATTCCAAGAAGCTGCGAGGTTGCGGTAATAGAAGGTGGTGTATGAGTTAATATCCCATCATTCCCCAACACAAATATACTACTGGATGAAATCTTCAGATCAAAGATACTGTTAGTTCCATTCGTATCAAGTTCTAAAGTATCTGTGTCTGAGAACCTGCGTTTAACAGGTCCACTGGGATCCCACAGAAGTGGTCGGAAATCAGCCATGAGTATCTATACCTATTAGCTGGTTAGAATTAAACAACCAGACATAGACAAAGAAAGTCGTCGTAACTACAAGGGAGAGCACGAACCGAAGCTCGCGCCCTCGGGGTTGAAGTCGCGAAAAAAACTTTCGTTACTTACTTATTTACTTACTACTAAAAGGGACTAGATGAGAGTAGGTTCACCGATGCTGATTGCGATTTTGGCCGTACCCGCTGCCCCATCAATAGTAACAACACCGATGCGAAGAACAGTGTCACCACCAGCATTAGGAGGTGTAATTACCAAACCACCTGTGGTAGTTTTATCCATGTAGACATATTTGCCTTCGGACGCAGCAGCAATTGCCGAGTTAATAACTACTTCACCAGCAAGTGCGATACGGATCACGTCAGACGTCGCAACCGCCCCGGCTTCGAGAGCAACACCGACTGGACGAATTTTAAGTGCGGAGTCGGCATCGGCCAGCCCTGCAGTACCCGTCGTAGTGAGATAAATTAAATCACCCAGAGCAACATCTTCTGCGACGATAGCGGACATTACCACATCACCTGCATCATCTGTCGTAGCGACCTTACTCCAGTTCACAGAAGAACCATCGTCCTGCTTAATGTACAGCTCACCGTTAGAGGAATCGCGCATGAAGAGAGAACCAGCATTGGCGGCTGTTGCTACACTGGAAGGATCGTTGGTACCGGTCAGGAGAGACATAATCTCTGCCGTTCCAGAAGCAACTGTAACCTCACCACCAGTAGCACCTAAATCAATGTCACCAGCAGAGGTGAGCAGAAGATCACCGGAAGTAGTAGTAGAAACTGTAAGGTTCGCACTGTCGTTCGTGAGAGCCTGTGCAGTACTGTCGAAGGTAATATCCGAAGATACCTGACCACTCAAATTAAGGTTGATCGTAGAGCCATCCCCGAGCTGAAGCGAGCTTCCATGCGTAGTGGCAAGATACGTATTCGCACCGTCGTCTAAGCTGATTTCACCAGAAGCAGAAGTGGTAGCATTGAAACCACCACTGGTCAGGGTGAAATCAATGGCTACTGCACCGGCAGTAACGATGGTAGCACCTGTATCGTAAGCGGTCTGCAACGATTCAACAGATGAGCCGGTGAGAAGCTGTGTCCAGGCCGTTGCCGCAGCACCAGTCTTCAACCACGCCTGTCCAAGCGTGGTTTGCAAGCACAGAGAACCGACGTTTGCCGAGGTACCTGCACCTTCACCTGTTACAGGGGAATTGGTGGAAAGGAGGAATTGGGCATTTGCATCACTAGCCCCAACACCTGCAGCTTCGTTGTTGGTCAGATTGAAAAGCTCACGATAATTGGTCGTGTCACCTACATCGAGATTGTAGCCATCAGAACCAACCGAGGTGAAAAAACCACCCCCGGCGCCTGGGGCTGCCATAGTAATGTCCTGACCAGATGCTGAAGAAAGGGACAAACCGTTTCCAGCAGTAATAGTGAGGTCGGCACCTGCACCACTTACCAAACTACAACCCGCACCACCCGTACCAGTAATTTCCCAATTACCAGTATCGATATCCAGCGTACCCGATGTACTAGCAGTTTGGATTATTACGTCCGAATTTCCAGTCCCCAACGTGGAAAGTGTAAGATTATTATTGTTACCATTTACACGCATGTGAGCATTTGCGTCGGTAGTATCAATGTTAATCTCGCCAGTACCCGTTGAATTGATGTCAATAGCCAGGCCACCGGCATCTCCGGAACAAGTCAGGTTAATCATAGCAGCCGAAGTCAGTAATACCTGGCCAAATCCTGCTGTGTCAACCGTTACATTACTACCTGAAGCTGCGTCGATATCTACTGCCGCAGCGGAATTGATAGCAATACTACCACTCGTCGTCGTAGAAAGTGTGAGGGTCGCACTGTCAGCAGTAATGAGCGGGGTAGCCCCAGCCATCGTCACATCGTTCAACGCCCGAATAGGGATGGTGGCCGAACCAAGGTCAATCTGATTCGCTGAAGCGTCGCAGACGAGATAATCCGCACCACCACTCTGCTCCACAACAAAATCGGATTCGGAACCACCTGTTTCGTTCGTCGAGAACGTCAGAGGCTTACTCGTGGACATTGCGATAGTATTACCGCTAAGCTGATTGTACGCGGCCTGCAGTGTACTACTAGACGTAGTACCAATCGCTGCCCAAGCCGTATCTCCAGCCGCCGTTTTAACATACAGCGTACCGGTATTAAGCATGTAAATAGAACCGGTACCCGCAGGAACACCAGCACCGCCTGAAGGATTGGTAGAACCGGTAAGGAGCGACGTTGCCGTTACAGCACCTGACTGCAAGGTAATAACGGGTTTATCCGCTGTATCGTGGTTCACCGTCAACTGGGCTGTATTACCTGCTGGGAGGGCAGTGGCCGTGTTGATCATGGCACGACCAGTGTTACCGTCGATCAGGAGCAAGTCAGTATTAACCGAAAATACATCACCAGCCGCAGTACCGATCGTCACGTTGACATCGTCGACACCGGAAATCTCAACATTGCCCGAAGTAGTGGTGGAAACTGTAAGGTTCGCACTGTCGTTCGTGAGAGCCTGTGCAGTACCATCAAAGGCGATGTCGGTGGTAACTACAGCATTGGTAAAGGCAACATTTGCAGGAGTCCCAACAGCTCCCAGGAAGGTGATAACGTCACCTCCCGTAACAGATTCACCTAGCGTAACGTTGGCCTCGAAGACTGCGGTAGCCTTCACATTCAACGTATCGCCAGATGTATCCCCGATATTGACGTCACCGGAGAATGTGGCTGCGCCTGTTACATCTTCTGTCCCGGTGATCTGTACATTACCATCGAGGGTGATGAGGGGTGTACCAGTAGTATTATCGATAATAATCTGGTTCCCAACCGGTCCAATAGTAATGTCGTTGTCCGCCGCTACAGAAGTTGCAATATTAACCGCTGCGGTGGCTGTGGTAAAGAGATTGACGGCTGTCCCGTCTGCCAGGGCTTGGATATCCTGAATCTCCAGTTCTACCTCACGGGCTGTAGCAAATCTTTTGACCTGCCCGTCTGAGGTATCTCGGTAAAGTGCTGGTGCTGCCATAGTAGAATCCTCCTAAAAGAACAGCGTTGTTAAAATGAAAATCTTAGGGCGAAGTAAAGTAAGTCACCGCTGTTGCTAAAGCAGCATCGGCGTCAGTTTTTTTCCATGAAACAGGTTTGGTCGCACCCGTCGCTTTAATGTGCCTACGGATAACATCACGGTCAGGATGAGTAAGAACTTCGTCTCCATGTACATGGGGTTGATTTGAAGTGGTAGGATCGGCGTCTTCAAGTTTATCAAACCATGCAATGGAAGGATCAGCGATATACCACTCTCCACCCACTTTAATAGATGGAGAATGCTTTTGCTCAATAGCGAGCTTTGCAAGCCTGTTATCGGTTTCGACCGCTTCAGTGATATCGAACGTAAGCTCGAACATCTGCTCCTTCGTATTTTGAACACGATGAGGAATTCGAAGCGTCATCATATCTTCAGCGCTCACAATCCCTCTTGTCTTCAAAGGTGCGATCAAAGATGTTTTCAAAAGATACTTGGCCATCTTTCTTTCTACCTTTCTACTAAATCTGCATAGGTGTCTCGAAACGAGTCACCAAGGTGTTTGTATCTCTACTAACTCCAACCATGTGGGCCCAAGAGCCCCCGATTAAAGTTCCAAGATTAGGGGTGATCTGTCCTGAAATAAGGCTCAGATAATATCTACTATTTGGAACAAGCGCCCCGGCAAAACCCCCAACCTCTCCAGCAAACTGGACGATACAACTGAGAGGAAAAGGTTTATTTATTACAAAACCTATTACTCTATTACCTGAAGAGGCATCGGCCCGATCCACTTCACCAGGATTACTACTAAACACAGCATCCTGAATCTGTACAGTAGCGGGGCAAGTGTATTGACCCGTTGTAGGCGCAGCGGAGCCTCCTACTACTGAGTCTGTTGTACCGTCCCACGAGTGTAAATTATTATCTAGAGAATTCCAATAAACGAGACGAGCACTTGGATCGTTATCAGGGTTGGATGTTTGGGAGATGAAAGAGAAGAATTCAGCCTCTACTCCTTCGTCAAAACTAGCTCCTCCATCCGATACAATATCTCTTCCGATATAAAGGTCTCTTGACAGCCAAATATCACGGGGCCGTCGTAAAAGAGTTCCCCCATCCGGCGTACCAATATCAAAAGTAGCATCAGGGAACGACTCGATATGTCCACCAAGTCTAATATCCCCAGAACCCTTTATGTAAAACAGATCGTCAGTGCCTTTTTTAACCCGAAAAAAGTCGGAGGAACCATCGTCTGCAGAAATAATGATCGGACCGTAGTTGACATCGAGGTCGATTACAGGACCATCACGATACGCTTCTCTTAAAGGAAAAAAGAGTGTATTGTGATCGTGTGTATGCGCATTCGCTGTGGCTCCAGTCGAGTCATAAGTAATAGTAAGATCGTATTCATAAATCGGACCGACTTGCCGAGATGCTGTTAGGTGAGCAGCGACGAAAAGTAGTGTATCAGGTAATCCGGCCCGAGCCAGAATTTCTTGAGTCACTGAAGGTTGCGATACATAAGCAATCGGATCAGTAATTGAAGAAGTGTTTGTCAGAGTCATATTGACCCTAAAAACAGAAGCTCCGACCTGCGTTACGTTAGTAATATCAGCCATGACAGTTTATTAACAACCTGAACCTAGTACGTCATAGACTAATGTATAAATTGTATAAGCTCTCGAAGTTTCGGTAAACTCCAATGTCCCATTTGGCCAATCTATCTCCAACTCTTCGTCAAGTCCCCCTTTACTCAGAATCTCTTGTTCCAACGAATTATCTGTTACGAAAAGGAGAGGATCTACTAGAACCCCTACGGATCGCAGAGTAACGTGGATTGTGGAAACTACGTTGTTTACAATCGTGGCTGCTATAGAGAATTCAATAGCTTCGTGAGGCGTAGGATAATGGTCAATAACGGGCATTTTTATGCCTGTTCCCCGTTAATTCGTAAGTGTTTCAGATACCAATTATTCCGAACGAAACGTCTCACGTCCAACTTCATACTGAGACGAAGTTGGATCTTGGATGTGGGAGGAAGAGAAGTTTCTTGTGGAAGTTGTTGCCATTCATCTGTTAGATTAAAGCGATAGTGAACCGTTGTAAGGTCGATTGGGAAAGTACCGTTCGTCGTCCAACCGTTGATAATAATCGGTACGTCAAATACCAATTCTTCATAATTCACGAAGTTGTCTATACCATAAGCATCTCTATTAAAGCGATGGAGTCTTTTATTTAACGTATCAGTAACAACAAATATATTGGTGTTTCGATCATCAATATTTACCTGATCAGCTACCACACCATGAGGAGCACCCAAGGCTCCATAGGTAGAAGTACTCAAACGGTTGTAGCCCCCAAGCTCATCTTCCGAGACTCGGATCCCATAAGTCGCTTCGTGCTGTGTCGTGATATAGTCATACTGTTCAACAGTTCCTGTATTTTCGTTAACGACAAACACTTTTTTAAAACCACCTATGTCGGCCTGTATATTGATCTGTTGCGGTCCCCGTAAAGTGTAACCCGCACCAGAGGCCTCGATGTACTTGCGGCATAAAGGTACAGTACCTCCTAGATCAAAAGCTCCTACCGTATCATCTCCTCCATTAGAAATCCAGAGTTTGTTGTCCTCGAAAAAAACGTCATTGGGAGTATCGACCTCCCCATCCAAAAGTTTACCTGAATTATTATAGTAAAAAGGTGTTGAGACGTAAACAGGTGTACTGGGCGTAGAAATGTTCCATGTCGAGACAAAACCATTCGGAGTAGAAGCGGCTGCGGGTTGTCCCGATTTACATCCGATGTGGAGCAAAGAATTTGTTTCGTCCACGGCGAGGGTCCACGGTTCAGTGAGTCCTGCAGCGTCCACCCCTGCCGTGTCAATTACCCCGATTGTAGCGATGTGGTTATATGGGTCTACAAACTCGTAAATTTGTACTACCTGGCGGGACATGCAAGCGATGGCGATATATTCTGTGGTACCTACTGTAAAAGTAAGGGCATCGGCAGAATCCTCGTATTCACCACTGCCAGCAAGGTCAGAACCGAAGTGAGGAAAACGGTAAAGCACTTCTAATTCTGGAGAGAGTGCCCTTACACCACTACTAGTTAACGCACCTGCACCACCATCGGATAGGAGGTAACGAGCTTCTCCCACTGCTACAGCGGCCCTGAGCCAAAGTCTACGAGGTGTCGAAACGTCCCCTTCTCGAAAAGCACTTAACGTAGTCTCAAAACCTACAGGCTCAAATTTAACTACACGTCCATTCGGATCTTTTTGCGCCAAACCCAGAGCAGAAATCACATTGTTATAAGTGAGTAAAATTGAAACGTCGGGAGTAAGTGCACTGATACGGTTTAAATAAGCAGCTAATTGATCTGGATCTTGCAGCATAGTATTCTTGCGCCGGAAATCCGGATCGCTTAAAGCCATGCTCAAAAGATCCTTAAAAGCGTCAAACAAACTCGCGGACATGGTGTGGTTCTTTCCTAAAAAGTAGGGAGAGAAAGTTCTTTTTATAAAAAAGAAGCTTTCCCTCATAAATCGGGGCATAGTTCTTGCTAGTACTCGTATCTACTACAGGATAACCTTGAATGCGGGGCTAAGAGAATTACTTCCTCTAGTTACCTATCTATCTAATCGAAGTGAAGGATTTTGACTGATCAAAAGGATCGAAAACACTTATATTTCATACCTTTATTCCTCCCACACAATTTTCTCTTGACAACGCTTCAGACCTCTGCTATATTAAAGGATAGAAGGATGAATGACTGTAAAGAACAACTGTTAATCTTAGAAAAGGAATAAAATGACTACCACCATTCTCAACAAACCCCTCAGTCAAAAGGCGCTGAAAAGTGATAATAAATACCATTTATACGGTAAAAAGAACCATCGCGGTCTCAGAAGGATTCAAGCTCTACGAGATATTCCTCGTTATAAAGTGAAAAAGGGCGATCTAGGAGGTTGGGTACTGAACGAGAGTAATCTGAATCAACACGTAGGAGATTCGTGGATCGGTGAAGAAGCTCGTGTATTTGAAAACGCTTGTGTACTAGATAATGCTCGGGTATATGGACATGCTCGTATATACGATAATGCTTTAATATCTGAAGATGCTCAAGTACGTGGAGATGCTCAAGTATCCGGTGATGCTCAAGTATTCGACAGTGCTGAGATATATGGACATGCTCTAGTACGTGGACACGCTCGTGTATCTGGTAATGCTCAAATATCCGGTAATGCTCAGATATACGAATATGCTCAAGTATTTGGAGATACTGAGGTATCTGGAACTACTCATCTATTTGAAGGTACAACTCAGTAAGATCTCCTCAAACAGTAACGCACTGAAAAATCAATAATTTACAAGGGATGGGGAGTGTAAGAAATAAATCTCTTGACAACGCTTCAGACCTCTGCTACTATTAAAAGATAGAAGGATGGATGATTGTTGCTCTCAGAAAGAAAGAAAAGGAACTGAACAAATGACTACTACTCTCAACAAACCCCTCAGTCAAAAGGCACTGAAAAGTAACAAAAAATACCGTTTATACGGTAAAAAGAACGAAGATGGTTTCACGAGGATCCAGGCCCTACGAGATATTCCTCGACATAAAGTAAAACAAGGCGATCTCGGAGGTTGGGTACTGAATGAGAGTAACCTCTCTCAAAAAGGAGATTCGTGGATCAGTGAAGACGCTGAGGTATCTGGAAATGCCCGTGTATACGGCAATGCTCTAGTATCCGGAGATGCGGATATCAGTGGAGAGGCTCGGGTATACGGAGATATTCGTGTATTCGGTAATACTGAGATAGCTGGACGTGTTCATATGTCTGGACATGCTCAGGTATCTGGAGATGCCCGGATATTCTGAAATGCTCAGGTTAATAGAGATGCCCTGGTTATCTGAGTAAGTATGGTCCAAGTTCATTACTATCTCCTACTAAAAGAATCAATAATTATAGAGAAGAAAGGGGGAGTGAAGGGAAATAAATCTCTTGACAACGGTTCAGACCTCTGCTACTATATCTCTATGGTCAGGAGAAAACGCATGGCTCATCAAAAGAATCACCCCGTCGTCGACAAGTACTCTCTACGCACCTACTACAATAAGTTCAATAACCAACGTTGTGCGATTTCGAAGGAAAGTATTAACAAGAATGTTCAGATCGTTAACGTAACCCCTCTTATGACCATTCTCAACGCACTGAACATAATCTCCACCAAAGTGTTCAAGTACGCTAAAATCTCCCTCCTCCCCATGCTAGCCACGCAGGAAGAGACAGCTCTGATTCGCTCCGCTGCTGAGCGGCTCGTCTCTATGACCGATCCTGAATGGCCCGAGGATGGCATCGGCTGTTCCGTATCCTCCTACTACCCCTGTGTTAATTGGACCACCAACACGGATTACCACGAGCTTGGTACCCAACACGTAGCCAAAGCTCTCCGGCAGCACGTCGGCACTCAAATCGACGAGGATGGTGATGAAGCAAAAGCTATTCTGGCCGTGGCGGATCGTCGATGGAACGAAACTAGGCCCAAGACTGAACGTGAGCCAGACACCATCTCGAATGAGGGCTTTATCGTGCGTAACCATCGTGTACATGGCGAGATGCTGATAGATGTTCCTACAAAGCATGGAGCTACCGTAGCCATCAACCCCTGGGAGAACGAGGGGCACGGGGTTGTTAAAGATGCTATTAAAGCCCTAGGCGCAAAATGGGACGGTACAAAGAAGGTCTGGACCATCGCCCTTACTCCTCTTGCCGTCGCGATGAAAGACCTCGACTCCCTGGCCGTTACAAAGGACACACCAGTCGTTGTTACTCCTCGTGCCATCGACGCTCTTCAGGGGGCCGAGTGGGAACGTCGAACTAACAAACCTGTGGACAAAATTCAGGACAAAGTAATCGAAATGAACGGCCAGAAGATGACTGTTCGATCGACGAAACAATCTCTCCTCCGTCGTGCAGGAGAAGTCTTGATAGACGTCAACGGTTCAGGTCTCAAGATCCTCTTCGATTTTCCTAAGACGGAAAAGCTTATATGGCTCAAGAACGAAATTAAATCCCTGAATGCTCGTTGGAACAAGGATACAAAAATATGGACGATGGGAACGAATGCTGTAGCCGAAAATCTGGTCCGTCTGTTTGAAGATCATAAACTGGTCGTGACTCCCGAAGCCATTGCTGTGATGGAGAATGTTTTTGATCGTCGTTCCCTCTCCACCGCAATGGACCTGGATGACGAGAAATTAAAAGATGCCATCAATGCTGTAGTACCGGAGGGACGTAAACTCTTCCCCTTTCAAACGGCAGGAGTAGCCTTTTTGGAAAAGTCGGGTGGCCGTGGATTAGTAGGTGATCAGCCTGGAACAGGCAAAACAATGCAAACAGCCACTTTTTTAGCCTATCGTAAGGACCTCCGTCCCGCAATAGTGATAGTTCCCGCTGTTGTTGCCACCAACTGGGTCAACGAATTGGAAGGTTGGACGACGGACGAAAATATTTTTCGCATCAAAACGGGTAAAGACGAAGTCCCAAAAGGTACCTCCATTGTGGTGGTAACTTACGACTTGGCGAAAAAGCATGTCGAAAACCTCAAAGCTTTTAACCCTCGGTGCGTCGTAGCGGATGAATCACATTATTTAAAAGAAATCAAGACTATCAGAACTCAAAAGTTCCTTGAGATTGCTAAACATTCTTCGGTTCAAAGTGTTATCTGTCTGAGCGGTACCCCTATCGTGAACCGGCCCAAAGAATTCTATACTACATTAACCCTACTTCGTCCCAACGACTTCAATTCGTGGTTCAAATTCACCGAGCGTTACTGCGGTGGACATCGTACCAAATGGGGCTACCAGTGTAACGGTGCTACGAACACAGAAGAGCTGGCAAGCCGTCTTAAAGATGTGATGATTCGTCGGCTTAAAAAAGATGTGTTACAAGAACTTCCCGCAAAGTTGGAGGGGCGCTTGGTAGTGGACGTTGCAACCAAGGATCTAAGGGCCTACAAAAAAGCTCTGAAAGAGGCGGATACGACTCTGACCGCCATTACTGCGGGTCGCCATGCTCTAGGTGTAGCCAAAATAAAGCCTGCCGTGGAAGTTGCCAAAGATTTCCATTTGCAAGAGCGACCCCTTCTCATCTTTGCCCACCATAAAGATGTCCTCGACGGAGTATGTGAAGGTCTTTCCAAAGCTAACATTTCCTACGGTCGCATCGATGGCTCTGTCAATAACGACCGTCGGGGTGAGTTGGTCCAACAGTTCCAAAACAGCAAGCTCGATATGATGGTCCTGAGTGTGAAAGCTGCTGGTGTAGGTATCACACTGACCAAAGCTTCGGACGTGCTTTTTGTAGAAAGAAGTTGGGACCCCGGTACGGAGGAACAAGCCAGTGATAGATGCCACAGAATTGGCCAGACCGATTCGGTCACTGTTCGCTACATGATGGTACCTGATACACTTGACGAAGATATGGACGAACTTCTAAAGCAAAAAAAGAAAGTGCTAGAAAGCATTCTAGACCAAGGAGCCCTAGTCCTGGAGGATACTATTGACATCCGTAAAGAGCTTGCCACTAGACTCGAAGAGAAGGAGAAGATGTAAACTAATATATCGCTTCGTGTTATAATCAAACCTGTGAGTCCTTCGATGGAAGATGGTGTGGAGAGGAGAGAAATACAAATGATTTTCTGTAATATCACTGACGAACTGATCGACGAACTGGTTAGCCTTGTCCATAATAAGGTGGTGGTGGACTGTGGGGCTGGAGAGTGTATGTTGGAGCAGGAGAGCCAGGGGAAGCTCCGGGTTATCTCTCTCGACATCTGCCCCCGAGATCCGAAGGAACCCTCTATCGACTGCACAAAGATGCCCTTTCACAAGGGACAAATTCTTGTATTCATCCGACCCAGTCATGGAGGTTGGGTCGAAACTACGATCGAAAACAATCAAGACGTTGCTGCCTTTTTCCTCTATATAGGACTAGACAAAAACCTGGACCAAGATTTGGGGCGTTACCAAGCCGAGACCTACGTGGTTTCAGATTGGATAGGAGACGAGGGCGAACGGATTTATCGTGTCGACGGAGCGTACATTGATGAAGGCAACGGCATCGAGGAATACTTTTTGATTGGGTCTAAATTCTTCGATGGAAAGTGGTGGGTAAAGAATTACGACGTCGAACTCTACGAAAACATCTCGGGAAGTCGACACCCCATTCAAGGTACTCCCGTTTACGGTAGCGTGAGAGCTGCTAGTTTCAATGAACTCGATTGGAGCGAGACATACCTGACGATTTCTGAGGACGGTGCAGGATGGCTTGACCGAGAGGCGCG